>Ga0268276_1001453_pt1 | contig 23266 bp, 19 predicted proteins | sample saktaG_4_FD_190145 | JGI IMG/M metagenome (GOLD analysis project Ga0268276, IMG submission 190145) | Saline water microbial communities from Sakinaw Lake, British Columbia, Canada - sak_2010_1_5_45m | ecosystem: Environmental > Aquatic > Non-marine Saline and Alkaline > Saline ... | reverse complement strand
ATTCCATTCTTTCCGCAATATCTCTTCATCTAAAGCATCAAATGATATTCTCTTTTCCTCCAAAAAATCATGGATTCCCGGGTTATCACACAAGATGCGCACTTGTTTTATGTCGGGGACCGCATCCGCCAATAACCAATATTGCTCCATGTCAGATATCACTGCCAAGATCATAAGCCATCCCCCATACCTAGAGGACCCTGTGCCTTCATAACGAATTCCGCTAACATAAAATCGAAAAGATCGTCTATATCCGCTGAGCGTTCTTTTTTCATGATATAGGCAAATGTTTTTGCTCCATACCAGTCCCGTTTACGCAAAATGAAATCTATGTCGGCTAAATAAAGCGCGCCATTGACTCTGTAATAGGCCCTCAGTTCCTGGCGGTTTTTATTCCCGCTATTTCCCTGAACAAAATTATTCATACTTAAGTCTTTCGGCAATATCCCTGCAAGTTGCGGGGGGTGGTCACACGCTACAACGCCTAAGACAGCATTCGCATTTTTTTCAATGAAAAATTCAATTGCTCCGTCAATATCATCCGCCCTTCTAAGCGGAGAAGTGGGCTGGAGCAGAACAATGATGTCATAGTTGTCGCCTGTATCTTGAAAAAAATTGATGCAGTGAAGAACGACATCCATCATATTGGCATTATCACTTGCCAGTCCTCCGGGCCTAATGAAAGGGGCTTCGGCGCCATATTTAACTGCGATATCGGCTATTGCGCCGGAGTCGGTGCTAACCACTATCTTATCCAGATATTTACTCTTTTTAGCTTCTTCTATGGTCCAGGCTATCAAAGGCTTTCCATTAAAGTTCTTTATGTTCTTTCCGGGAATCCCTTTTGAGCCGCCGCGGGCTGGTATGAGGGCCAATATTTTTTTATTCTCGATCATGCGGCCCCTCTTTTCATGCGGCTCCATTTCTCTCCAAGCGTTCCCGAAACAGCCTCCTCCAGTAATTCAATCTGACCTATATCTAACCATGATTTTTCACTGACGGGATACACGCTGATCTTACCGCCTTTTTCCCGCGTTTTTTTAATAAGCTCCGTAAAATCAAACTTTCCTTTTTTAGGAATATAGGAAAGTGTGTTTTTATTCAATATATACATTCCTGTGTTCACAAGAAAATCGTACTCCGGTTTTTCGATTAACTTACCTATATTACCGCCTGGTCCCATATCTATAACGCCGTAAGGAATGACAAAATGCCTCATGGCCCCTACTATGGTTATGTCGCAGTTATTCTTCAGGTGAGATTCATACATATTAGCATAGTCGGCCTCGATCAGGATGTCGCAATTGGAAACAAAAAGAGAGTCGGTCGAGAGCTTGTCGGACAGCAGCTTGAGCGAGCCCGCTGTCCCGCTGGGCTCCTTCTCATACATATATATGGGCTTATGGCCACTCTTGGCATTGTCAAAATACGACTGTATCATCACGCCCTTATATCCCAGAAGAAGATAAAACTCGTCGCAACCAAATTCGGCAAAACGGTCCATGATAACTTCTGCAATAGGCTTTTCGTTTAACGGTATGAGAGGTTTCGGCAATATCTTTGTAAAGGGTGACAGCCTGGATCCCTCTCCGCCTGCCATTATGGCAACTGGGACCGTCAGCGCTTTCTTTGCCTTCTTATATTTATTCCCGAAAACATCTTCCCGGAAAAGCGCGTCCGTAATCGTCCGGTTGCCGTCAATTATGGGGACGCATTCCAATCTCTCCTTTATCATTATCTGTTTTATCTTTTCTATGTCATAATCTTCAGATGAAAATGTTATTGGATTTTTGTTGCACGGGTTTCGTACGTCCTCGTTACAACTTTTACCATCCAGGATCCACCTGCGGAAATCCCCGTCAGTCATCGCACCTATGAGACTGCCTGATGAATCGACTACAAAGAGTATCTTGAGTCCCGTGGAGTCCATTTGCTTCATGGCCGTCTTAATAGATGTGCCTTCTTTAACGATGACATTAATTAAGTCTTTTTTCTCCATATTCCTTCCTCTCTTTTTAGTCCGGGATTCATTAAATCTGACAGCGCAGCATCCATTTCATGCCTTCTTTTTTCCAGATATGCGGAGAACGCCAGGCATCTATAGCTTCCCAAAAATATTTTTCATCAATCCCGCAATATTCCAAAAAAACATCGAAATATTTTTGTGGAAATTCCCCGTCAAATTTTCTTACGAGCTTTACGCCCTCTTCTCTTGTCAGATGCCCGTCGCGGATTTCATGGGCCGAATCTGACGTAGCCCTTCCTATACCGAATTTTATGAATGAGAGATAGTAATGAAATCCGTCTATCTTATCGTCAATAGAAGCATATTTGGAATACGTGCCTTCGTTTCTTATGGTATTGGGGATAAAGTTCGTATGCTCTACGGCATAATAAAAATTTTCCTGCGGTATCCATTTACGATAATAACTGTAAAAGTGGATCTGGGCGCCTAATGCGTCCAATTCTTCGTTTGGCGGGGCCTTATAAGGCGCTAAATCCGATTCTTTAATACCGAAATGTACAAAATCTTCGGGGGCAATACCGGAAAAATAGTGTTTCTTGTGGTCAGATCTATAATCCCGAGTTGGCTTAAAGGCGTTTTTCATGTCTCCGCCGTATTCGACTTCTCCGTTCTCACCATACATTATGAGCGGGATCTTGTACCTAACCGCGATCTGTAAGGGGAAATTAGTCTGCCCATATACAAAAGGCTGAAATGGTTCACCTAGAATCTCAAACGATAATTTGGTCAGTTTACGATGAATAACTCCATTGGGAGTCCCTAAAATATTATCGAAACCGCCTACGTGTATCATGGACTGAAAGTTTTTAAACCCTATATCGGTGTAAAGATGCGGCGACCAAGTTACCGTCAAGACGTTCATCCCGTATTTATATTTTAATTCGTGGGCAACGCGGACACTGTCTTTCCCGCCGCTTGAAGGGACCAATATCTCGTATCCTCCATCATCTCTTTTATGCTTCTTTAAAAGCGCCTGTAATTCGGCCTCTCTCTGGGACCAATCGACTTTCGATTTCTTATAATCGGAAAATTGACAGGCTGAGCAAACCCCTTCTTCGTTAAAAGTGATCCGAGGTCTTTGGTTGGACATCGTGCATTTTTTACAAAACTTAACCGTAGACGGCAAATTATACATCGTCAGAAGATCCTTTGCTTCAATCATTGCGCCCTCCCTTTTAATATAATCTCTTTGAAGTTTTTGTATATTTGTACGCCGCGCGACCCGCTCTTTTCCGGATGAAATTGAAATGCCATGAGATTATCCTTCCTTATGCCGGAACAATAAAGGATCCCGCAATAATCGGTATATGTTATAGTGATATCTTCCGCATCTGGTTTTACAAAATGAGAGTGCACAAAATACATAAATTCCCCGTTACGAAAGTTGCGCAAAATCGACCCCTCAACGCCAATGCTTTCGTTAAAAAATAACTTGTTCCATTCTATATGGGGAACCTTAATACGCTCTTTCTTATCGTTAAAATCCGGAAACCTCTTTACGTGCCCATCTATGATATTCAATCCCTTGTGGATTCCAAATTCATCGCTGTCGCTCATCAGAAGCTGCATTCCCAGGCATATGCCCAAAAAAGGTTTTGAAAGTTTCATCGAGTCGCATAAAACATCAATTTCTTCGAACCTGCAAAAAATGTTTCTTTCGATCAAATTTTTTTTAATACTATCAAGAGAAGCCCCCTGAATGCTTGAAAACATGCGCCCGCTTTTAAGATATTCGACATTCCCTTCTTCCGAAAAATCCCCATGTTTTGTGGCTCCCTGAATAAATTTATAGTGGAGGATAGACGCTATGCTTACCGCGTCAGCCTTTCCCTTTTGTATGACATCGTGTATATGGCTGATCTTCCCCGCGCCTCCGCAGGCGATGACAGGGATCGGCACCGATTCGGCTATCTTTCTTGTCAATTCTATATCAAAACCTTCTCCGGTCCCTTCCTTGTCGATAGAGGTTACGAGCATCTCTCCGGCGCCCAGTTCAGCTGCGCGCATAGCCCAATTCAGGGCATCGACACCCGTTTCTTCGCGGCCATTATTAGTGTACGCTTCATAGATACCTTCTTCTTTTTTTATAGCCTCGATGGATACTACAATAGTAGATGAACCGAACCTACGCGCGGCCCTTCTTATGAGCTGGGGATCCTGTATTGCCGCGGTATTCAGAGAAACTTTATCAGCACCCGCGTGCAACGCCTTGCGGATGTCGTCGAGAGTCCTTAAGCCCCCGCCGACCGTCAAAGGTATGAAGATCTCTTTTGAGGCCCGCCGCACTATTTCTAAAACACTGTTTCTTCCGTAAAGACTGGCGACAACGTCCATGTATATCAATTCATCGGCGCCGTGTTCGTAGTAATACCGCGCAAAATCTTCGGGCTTCCCTAACACCCTCAAACCCTCAAGATGAATACCCTTCACGAGGTTGGGTCCTTTAATATCCAATCTTGGTATTATTCGTATCGCCATAGGTCATGAAATCTCTTCTTTATAAAATCACTGTCTATGCGTGTCCTTTTTAAGACTGAAACTATCGATCTAGAGGCGCTTCCCTTGTCATAAGGATTTTTGACTTTTTTGCATTCTTCTCTGAAATTCTTGCCGAGCGCTTTTCTTATGGACTTTAATATCAATAGTTTTTCAGGTTCGCAATTGATCACTGATCTCGCGCACAATCTCCCTTTCTGTCTGTCGCCTATATTAACCGTAGGTACGCCCAACGAAGGCGCTTCAATCAGGCCGCTCGATGAATTTCCCACGACTGCAGCCGTGTATTTTAAAAGGCTTAAATAAACTTCTCGCCCCAGCGAAGACCGCACTATGCATTTTTTCGACCTGGAGGATATATATCTGTCTGATAGGCGCGCAATGGTTTTTGAATGGATGTCGGGACTAGATTTTGTAAATATCACCTTTATGCTTTTTAATTCATCAAGAGCATCCAGTAAATTTTTAAACTGGCGTTCGATCTTAAGTTTTCCGCTGGCTGTAGGCGGATTGAATGTGACCATTAGCGTGTCTTTTCCCAATTTAAAACGCAGCTTGTCTTCCAAAGTTTTTTTACTCAATAATTTTCTGCCGTTGATATTATCAAGGGCAAGCGCCCCGACGCAGAATACCCTTGAAGGATCCTCCCCCATCTGAATGACCCTTTTTTTATGCTCTTCATGGGACGTAAAATGTATATGCGCCAGCTTAGTAACCGAATGCCTCATCATGTCATCAAGGGATCCCTCCGTTAATTCGCCGCCGTGTATGTGCGCCACGGGTATCTTCTCAAAAAGGCACGCTACGGCCGCGGCAAATGTCTCGAACCTGTCCCCCAGCAGAATGACCAAATCGGGCCTCGCTGACCTTAGCGCTTTACCTAAACTGATCACGGCGCCGCCAAAGGCCCTTAATATACCCTGTTCTGTATCCTGCGATACCGTCAATGGAACTGCTTTGGTTATTTTGAAGCCATCGCGGCATATCTCTTTATATGTAAGACCGTGTCTTTGAGAAAAATGCGCTCCGGTAGCTATTATCTGGAGCGCGAAGTCGCTTTTTTGGCGCCTTATCTCCTTCGCAAGCGGATAAAAGAGCCCCCATTCTGCCCTGCTGCCGGTAATAATACATATTTTTTTTCTCATAATACGATCCATTCATCCGCGACAAAATCTTTTTTTGCTATACCGCCTATCACCCTGTCCCATTCCATCGGATTTAATCCGGTCCCCGGCCTTTTGACGCCGAGATTTTCGCTTGTAAAGATCTCTCCTTTTTTAATAGGCCTTGTTGCGACTATGCTTTTACGGACAACTTTTATATTATTAAGCTCTGAGCGGGATATCCTCTTTACCCCGCTCCCTAGCGCTTTTTCCACGTTCCTTATGGCTCTTACCATCATGGCAAATTCATGCGGTTCTAATGACGCTTTATGGTCCGGGCCCTTCATATTCCTATCAAGCGTTAAGTGTTTTTCTATGATCTTTGCCCCTAAGGCTACTGCCGCGACGGGAACTTCTATGCCAAGCGTATGGTCCGAATAACCAACATCTGTATTAAAGTGTTTTTTTATGCTGAGCATGGCTAAAAGGTTAACGTCTTCCGACGGAGTCGGGTATTCTGTGTTGCAATGCAATATTGTTATATTCTCTTTTTTTGTTCCTGCCTTCACTAATGCGCTCAGGGCGTCATTGATCTCGCGCAAGTCCGCCATACCTGTTGACATGATTATCTTTTTGTTTAGACCCCCTATTTTACGAAGATATGGCAAGTTGGTAATTTCACCAGATGGGATCTTGAAAATATTAAGCCCCAGGCCATCAAGCATTTCTACGCCAAATAGATCGAAAGGAGATGATAAGAATTGTATGCGCTTTTTTTTGCAGTAGCCTATAAGCGTTCTGTGATCGTCCGCATTTAACTCTAATCTTCTCAGCATCTCAAGTTGTGTTTCATTCCGGCAGGTTGTCCTATTCTGATAAGGAGCCTTGGAAGCCAATTTGCCAACAAGGTCTTGGGCCCTGAAAGTCTGGAATTTCACGGCATCAGCGCCGGACCTTAACGCCGCGTCCACCAGCTTCTTGGCCGTTTTTACGCTTCCGTTGTGATTTACGCCGGCCTCAGCTATAATAAGCGTTCTGTTATTCATTACTTAAGGGTACTTTCTGTGATTAACGCGCCGGCCTTGATAAAAGAATTTTCCTTTATGCTTAAACACTGAACTATCCTCGCGCCGACACCAACATGGGCCCCGTCGCCAATCTTAACTCCTCCGCTTAAGATTGCTCCGGGCGCAATATGCACGAAATCGCCTATTTCACAATCATGATCTACAGAAGACGAGGTATTTATGATCGCGTTCTTGCCGATCTTCGTATCGGCGTTAATAACTGCTCCGGCAGCAACAAAGGCGCCTTCGCCAAATTCGACATACTTAGAGACCGCTGCCTTCGGGTGTACAATAACCGGTAATTTAAACCCTGTATCCTTCAGATCCTTATATATCTTCTTCCTTATATCGCAATTACCGATAGAACCGACGCTTATAAAAGCATGTGCTATTCCTTTCCTGAATAATTCCGGCAAAATATCATCTTTCCCTAATACCGCTATATTTAAAACCGATTTTCCTTTGGAAAGCGAAGGATCTACGATTCCGCATATGTCGAATTCGCCGGAGGATTCTATCGCATCAATGACAACCTTACAATGCCCACCGCCACCCACCAGCACGATCTTCTTCATCTTTACATTACCTCTTTTATTGTTCTGCATACATACCTTATATCATCTTCGCTGTTCACGGTGGAGCCTGGCAGGCATAGCCCTTTTTCATAGATATGCTCGGCATTGGCGCATTCTTCAATTTTAAACTTTTTATAAGGAGGGAAATTAGTTATAGGCATAAAAACCCTCCTTGTCGGTATCCCTTTTTCTTTTAATTTTTTCTGCAATAAATCCATATCGGTTATGCTCTCAAAAGTCGCGCAAGTAAGCCACGGGATTGATTCTGCGCCGTCACATTCTTCCTGGAAACGTATAGCCGGTACTTTTTTAAGTTCGCTCCTATATATCTGAACAAAAGATCTCTTTTTGGACAGGAAAGCTCCCAGCCTTTCCAGCTGAGCAAGGCCTAATGCCGCTTCTATATTAGTCATCCTGTAGTTGAACCCGACCTCCGGGTGATAATACCCCTTCTTATCTTCCCTGGCCTGGTTTACAAGAAATTTTATGTGGGCCATCCTTTCTTCATCGTTTCCGACCACCATGCCACCGCCACCCGTGGTAATCGTCTTATTGCCGTTGAAACTGAAGCATCCGAGATCGCCAAATGTTCCCGTATATTTTCCCTTATATTTTGAACCCAGGCTCTCGGTCGCGTCTTCGATCACAAATAACTTATTTTTTTTAGCTATCTTCATTATCGCATCCATATCACAGGGATTACCATAAAGATGGACCAGGAGTATGGCTTTTGTCTTTTTTGTAATATTTTTTTCTATGGCCCACGGATCCATGTTCCATGTATTTAAATCCGCGTCAACGAAAACCGGCTTTGCGCCGACATAAATAATAGGGTTAACCGTTGCTATAAATGTTGACGCGGGGACTATTACTTCGTCGTCCTTGCCTATTCCAAGCTCATGCAAAGCTATGTGGATGGCTGCCGTACCACTCTGCGCTGAAACTCCATTTTTGATATTTAATAAAGCCGCAAATTTTTCTTCGAATTCGGCTACCAGGGGCCCGAACGTAGAGACAAAACCCCTATCAATAGCGTCGTTAATATACTGCTTTTCCAGCTCTCCTACGTTGGGGGCATCCAGCTCAAGCTTCATCCCGTTAGACCTCCTGTGTCCGGTGAGGTGTTATAATAAATATCCTCTTTAGGATCCGTAATTTTGCCGGAATTCAACAAACCCAGGACTTCCTTGATGCCACTTTCCACTCTGAAGGAATTTTTTAAATCTACATATTTTTGCAGTTTAGAAAAATCAACCTGGTAGTCCCTGCTATCGGCGCCCTTCTCCGTAACGCTGATCTTGACGTCCGGGATAAATCCGGAGATCGCGTTTGCGATCTCTATCTTCTGGTAATTCTCGCCATCAAAGCCTATATTAAAAATATTTCTTTTTGTTTTATCAAATTTTTTTACAATCTCCGAAATTACCCGGCCCGCGTCAGAAACATGTATATATGGCCTGTATGTATAAGGCAGGAATATATTGAGGTATTTAGTGGTAAGAGCATTTAATACGAAATCATTCACCGTGAGATCAAACCTCATTCTTGGTGATACTCCGTACACAGTAGACAGCCTGCAAATAACCCAATCCAGGTCGCTAACCTTGTCTATCAGGTACCGCTCCACGTCAACCTTGGTCTCGGCGTACAGAGAGAGCGGCTTAAGGGGCGATTCTTCATTTGCCAGGCCTTCCGAAATACCATAATTTGAGCATGTCGAAAGAAATATAAAACCTTTTACGCTGGAATTTCTCGCTTTATCGATAAGTTTAATAGAGGCTTCGTAATTGATCTTATATGTTAAATCCGGAAATTTTTTGCTTGCGGGATCGCCTACAACCGCCGCGGCATGGACCACAAAATCTATATCTTCTAAAAGGCTATCTCTAAAAGCAGCGTCGCATATGTCGCCCTTAACAAACGAGTATCGCGGGTTGCCCCGATAAAGAGAAGGCGCATCTTTTTTAAACCATAGCAGGTCTGCCACTTTTACATCGTATCCGTTCAGTAGAAAAAAATTACTCATAACAGATCCTATGTATCCGGCACCGCCGGTAATCAAGACTTTAGACATAAATATCCTTACTCCTCAATGCCCTCGTGGACCCACTTCCGTCCTTTATTATAGATCCTGCCAACCTTATCCTCAAGCTTAGGAGAGACCACCCTCAATAGCTCCTTACCAAGAATACGATATTGTTTGCCGACCTTAGCAGTTCGTATCATCCCTTTCTTAATCAGCCTCATTGTAGTAGAAGGGCTTATCTTAAGAATGCGCTGAGCCTCTTCGGTGGTGTACACCTCATGCGGGTTTATTTCCATGATCACACCTTTCTTTTTGACTTATGATACCCCAGATCATTGCAAATGTCAACTGAATTCATTACTAGTAATTACTAGTCATTAGTAGTCATTAGAGTTGCTGAATCACACTAAAAGAGGAGCCAATTGTGACGAGAGGTCCATTTGGCGAATACGCTGAAGAGGCCTCTGTATGTGGCGTAGAGAGTTACATCATTTATGGTAGGGTTAAGACACGATCTTGATAGATTGCCTTTTGATGTCGGGTTCAGAACGCTTGAATATAGGTTATACTCATTCTACTTGTTTGTTTTTGCATAGATAATAGTCATGTTCGTTATCGTAATTGGTCAACCGTGTAACCGAGAAATCCTTTAATAGGCTTAGCGCCTCTTTGTCATTTATTTCTACTATCATAACCTTGGCATGCTTCATAGTTTCCTTGGCGCCTTTTAATACGTTAAGTTCGGCGCCGTCTACGTCAATTTTTATATAGTCAGGATATGGGAGATTAAATAATTTGACTAATGTATCGAGGTCAAACGACAATAGATCGTGGGTTTGCGTCATTTTTCTGTCCGTGAAGTATTTAGAATCTTCGGTATATCCTCTTGCGTCAATATTAACAACCGTAGCATAATGGCCATATTTCTGTACTTTACAGCTATCGGATACCGCGAAAGGTAGTATGGTTACCTTGTCAAACACGTTGTTAGATACGAGATTTTTCTGTAGTATATTAAGCGTTTTTATGGAGGGTTCTATGGAGTATACTTTGCATTTCTTCGCCAAAAGGATCGAATAGGTTCCTACATTCGCGCCTATGTCGTAAACTACACCACCGCCTATTGAGTTTATCCAGTCCACCATGAATGTTTCTGCCTTGTAGGCGTCCAGGAAGCAGCCATCATTCAAATATACATAGCCATTGTTTACGGGTATCTTATGCTTAATCTGTATGTTCGATAAGATTCTTGCCAAACAGGATTTTAGCCTGTTGTTTATGGATGTTAAGTTTAATTTCATATTCTATCCTTTTGTCGATTTTTCTTGTTTAATCAAATGACAGTCCTCAATTTTTACAACCGGTATGCCTCTAAATTTTGATAAGCTTGTCAACCGTATATAGCATTTTATAGAAACATTATGCGAAGTCAAGCGTTATTTGACGTTATCGCTGCCTCACAGTTTACCCCATATCGCTATGAATGCAACAAAAATCATTACTAGTTATTCGTTATCATTAGGATGGGGTGATTATGCGTAGTCTACTTTATTAGTGAGGTCTTTTTCGTTGATATATTCCGACATCTTTCGCAAGGTCTGGTTGAGATCTATCCCCTGAAATTGCAAACAAAGCTTTTTCAGAGCCAGCGCCTGTTCTTCAGGCAGGTAAAATCTTAATTTTAGGCCGGCAGACTTAAATTCTCCCAACGCCTTTTTATAGCGTTCTTTTTTCCATGCCAAAATATCATATCTAAGTCCTATCACCTTGTCCTCGGTACGATCATTAACAAGATCTTCGAAATCTATGAATATATTGCGGGTATAGCTAAATAAATCATCTATCTGTTCTTTGACATCGGATGTTACCGGCCTCCTTGCCTCAAGCATATTCCGCAGCATGCCATATAGATATTCGTCAAAATCATTTTTTCGCTCTAATAATATTTTGTATGTATACTTATAGTTCAGTTTGCCAAAGCCGCCTTTTTTCAACTTTTCAAAATTATCCGGCATGGCGTAGTGCTTAAATAGCCCCTCCTTTGAGTCAAACCACTCACCATATGATTCATTTATGAAGTCATCCAGGATTGTTTTTATGGATAAGGGTGCTTTTTTTCTATTTTCGATCAAAGAAATTATAAGATCGATGGGATTAATCTCTTTCGATTTCAGATAGAATAGCGGCTCTTTATAATATCCGTAATTCCATAAAAATTGTATCAGAAAATGCGCCGGCCTGAAATACAGAATATCATCCATGGACATAGTATTATTGCCGAGCACCATCTCTTCGCTTTCTATAGAAAGGATGTCACCATACTTGCCGAATCCGCCGTCTATCAGCCTAAATTTTGTCTTAATACCGAATCTTTCCCTGCTTGCGGCTGTGTTCAATTCGCTCCCGCCTAAAAGACGCAAATTGTAGTTAACTATAGCGTTGGTATCGCATTCAAACATTTCTTTTAAGCCGTTCAAATGCGATTTTTTGGTTTCGCCCGGCAGTGCCAGTATTAATTCTGAGGACGTGGAAATATTTTTTTTAATAAAGACATCCTGAATTTTTTTAAATTGCTCCAGGGTAAAATTTGTCCTCTTGATATTAGCCATTACCTCCGGGTCTGTAGTCTGAAATGATCCGAAAGCGCTGGATGCGCTGATCATGTCACCCAATATCTCTGCGATTTTAACGACACGATTAGGATTGGTCTTCGCCCATGTAAGATTAATATCTTTAGGATATCCGTACTTCCTGTTGACATGCTTCAAAAATTTAGCGATATCCGCGTCGCTCTCGAATATTCCAAAATTCGCATCCGCTATCATAAGAAGACTGACATTGTCTATTTTTTTTGAGATATATTCAAGCTCTTCCTTTATTCTTTTGGCCGGAAACCGAAATACTTTTTTTTGGCTCGCTTTGCCCCATGCGCAATAAATACATGAATAAGGACAGCCCCTGTTAGTCTCGATTAACGGTATGAGATTATCCTTGAAAAAATCATCCAGGACACCTGTCAGATATGGAGACGGTATTTCTCCTATATCCTCTATCCAATTATACCTCTCAGAAACAACAAGCTTGCCCGTGCGCCTATTATAAAAAGAGCAATTTTCCAATACTTTTTCCTTCATATCGTTTAAAGACGGGCTTTCAAAATATCTTTGAATAATATTGACAAAGCCTTTTTCGCCCTGCTGAAGGACGTAAAAATCAAGGTCTTTGGTTCTTTTCAAATAATCCAGCGATTCCCCGTATGTAACAGGGTAATCCGGGCCGCCGAATACCGTTACTATGCCTTCGTAAGCCGCTTTGACCCAGGAAATTATTTTATTGTTGATATCTATGTTCCAGGTATAATTGCTGAGGGCAACGATGTCGGGCCTCTGTTTTTTTATAGCATTTATTAAATCAAGCGGGAATTTAAAAAGTTTTATCCGGACTTTACCACCGTATAGTTTCTTTGCGTAAGAAGCCAGATACCCTATATTAATGGGGAAGGTATAAGGGCCCTTCGAGGCATAATTATGCACGAGGTCGGCTAAATATATCAGGCAATTTTCCCTGCTCTTATGCTTAGTCATATTTGCGACTTGTATCGTTCCGTTTTATTTTTATAAGGCTCAGGAAAGATCCTACGCCGTCCTTGAAGGGGTTTACCTTGGAGCCGCTTTTATGGACCCATCTGACAGGCACCTCTTTTATCCTGAAACCATGCTTTTTTGCGATAAATAATAGCTCCGTATCAAAGCTCCAGTCATCCATTTTTTGTTTTTCGCATAAAAACTTTGCCGCCTTGCTCAGGTATGCTTTAAATCCGCAATTGAAATCGTTGATCTGCATGCCCAGCATGATCTTTGACAGGATTATATAGAATAATCCCATGATTGCTCTTAAGAACGGCTGCGGCTCTTTAACGTCTGAATTTTTTAGACGCCTTGAAGCGATCACCACATCGCACCTGTCTTTAAGATAAGGTAAGAATTTGTCAAATTCATAGATTGACGTGGAATTGTCCGCATCCATGAAAAGCGTATATTCCCCGCGCGCGGAAAGAATGCCCCTTTTTACCGAATAACCCTTGCCCATGTTGATATTATTTTTCAAAACTTTCAAATCACCGAAAAGCTTTGCGCAACTTTGAGCGTTTTCAAACGTCCCGTCTGTAGATCCGTCGTCCACAACGATCATTTCATAAGAAAAGCCTCTCTTATCCAAATAACCGGCTATTTCTTCAAGCGTATTGCCAATGGTTCTTTCTTCGTTATAAGCCGGTATAACAATTGTTAAAAGGATACTCTCGCTCATTTTTGGGTTCCTTCTGCCGATTTATCATAATTATTCGAAGAAAATGCAAGATCATTACTAAAATCCCATACCGCTTCTTTGTAGGTAATACAGTAAAATATCTTCTTTAAAAAAGAAAAAATTATTTTAGAAAAAATTGATTCGCCTTCGGCCAGACGTATAAAAATGTAGCATATTTTTGGCATTTTCAAATACATCTGGAATGTTTTAAAAATACCTTTTAATTCTTTGGCGGAAATATTTTTGAGATTTAAACAAGAATCTGTCCGGTAACCGTCCTCATGCTCCTTTTCTTTACCAATATCAAATATTGATTCTTTTATGCAAATATCTCTGACTTTAGTGCCGCGATAAGGATGTAAAAAAGTAAGGGTAGCGGTGGCGGGGTTTGCCTTGCGATTTAAATCAATGGTTTGAAAAATATCTTTTCTGGACTCTCCGGGTATGCCGATAATATTAAATGTCGAACTTCGTATTTTATATTTATGCGCCAGACGGAAAGCCTCTATAATCTGGGCATCGCTGCATTTTCGATCAAAGATCGCTTCTCTTATCCTGGGACTGCCCGATTCTAAACCTAAACAAACGTTACGGCATCCCGCATCAACCAGCTTAGCAAACTGTGCTTCATTGACAAGCTCGGCATGCAAACTGACATTAAACGGAAGGCGTACTTTTTCTTTATAGAGCGAGCAAAATTTATCTAAAACATCCGGCTTATGTAATGGGAAAATATCATCTACAAAAAAAACAAAGTTTAAATTATAACGGTGCTTAAACTCCGCTATTTGGTTTACCATCTTTTCCGGGTCCTGAATACGATAAAGGGATCCTTTTCCTTTGTAAATACTTGACAAGGCAAAATTAGCGCAATACGTACATCGGAACAGACACCCCCTGGTAATGGCAAAAACACCCATGCGGTACATCTTGCCGCCAAAAGGGCGTATAAGGTGACGCTCATCGAACATGCTCCAGTCCGGAGGCAGAAGCGTATCCAGATCGATCAATGGACGGACATCATTACGATAAATACCCCCCTTCTCCTTACACCAAATATTTTTTATATTCTTTATTTCCCAGCCTTTCTCAATAGCGGCACATAATTCGGGCAAGGCCTGCTCTCCTTCGCCCACACAAATCGCGTCGACAACATCTTCTATGATCACCTCTTCGGGAGAAAATGTAGCAGTAGGACCGCCAAAAATTACAAAAATATTTTTATTTATTTCTTTTATTTTTTTTGCTAGCACTAAACCAAAGCGATAGTTTGGGTCGACCACACTTACCGCGACTATATCAGGCTTAAAAACTTCTACTTTTTCGTATAATTCATTCGTTATATCAGTTTTTTTTGTAACCAGATTATATTGAGCGAAATCAGGGTTACGCACTTGAAGTGAAGCGGCGCGCAAATTATCATCGCTTACTCCGCTGCCGCAATCCATGAAAGTCGTATCAAAAATATCTATTTCATGCCCCGCATGTTTCAAGTAAGCGATTAAATAACCTATCCCTATAGGTATGCGGGTAGTCATCGTTTTATTAGGATATATCAGCAATATCTTCATAAAATAGCCTGATCTATTTCTCTCCTATTTTTCCTTGGCAAAATCATAGATAAATATAGAATAGCCTGCGGCTGCCGCAGGTTTATGATCCTTCGTCCATTTGACACCCTCCAGATATTGGGCGCTTACGGCATAAACCGCGTCATGCGGCTTTTCAAATTCATCCGGCATAAACTTTCTGTAATGAACGCCGTAAACAACCGGGTCCGCCTGTCCGAAATATTCAAGCGCTATCTCTTTTATACCGTTTTTCTCCATATACCGCGATAGTGACGGCAGGTCCTGCCCCCAATCAACGTTTGAATCCCTGAGGTATTTATATCCGTTTGCCGGACCGCCTATCGCTTCATTAAAGTAGCCCAAATAATGCGGCCATGTTTTGACCGATATAAACGCATACCATGCCATTAGACTATACAATAGTATATTAACATATTTCTTCTTCAATAGCACTACGGCACCGCCGCATATCATGAAACAGAACGGGTAAAGGGGCAATATGTGCCTTAACCCCAACTTCAGCCCGCTTAAAGATGACGCCACAAAGAATACGGCCGCTACGATAAAAATAAACCTCTCTCCCATCTGCGATCTCTGCTTCAAAAATATGAAAATACCAATGAGCAAAAAAATGATTAGCGGTATGGGTGTCTTTATCAAAAAAGCGACTAAAAAATAGAGCGGATCGCCGTGACTTGACCACCTCCCCAAAAAATAAGTACTATGCCCTTCGTAACCGTGACGAAACACGCCCATTATCCCGAGAATGTGGCTGCCCAACGGCACCGGGACCTTCAGTAAAAAATCGTCCAGGCGGTCAATTGCCGCCGGGCTGATATGCGGGTATACTTTTTTAGCGATATTGTGTGCGATCTGAAGTTTTTCATCGAGGCGCATCGAATCTTTAAGTAATGGTTGAAATTCAAATCCATAGGCGGCCCACACAACGATCAAAGATAAAAAGATAACGGACAGGAACTTTGAAATTGTGGGATTGCTTCGTCGTCCCGCTCGCCTCTCGGCGAGGTCGAGGGTCTTCGGCGGGACTCCTCGCAATGACAGTAAGAATATCGGATAAAGCAGGATGGCCGTGTATTTAGAGAGCTCAGCCAGCCCAAGACAGACAGCCGCGAATATGATATTTGTGATTGAAGCATTCTTCAGGAAGAGCCAGAATGAATAACAAGAGAGGAGTATAAAAAACGTCGCTACCATATCAGTGGTGGCAAGACCGGCATGAGCCAATATATTTGGAGAAAGAGCGTAAAAAAACAGGCTAAATAGAGCGGCTCTTTCGCCCCAAAGTGACTTTGCCCATATAAATAGCAGCAGACCGCATAACATACCTATAAAAACAACGGCCATCCTGGCAAAAAAGACCATCTTGATCTGATCACGATTATATTTGTAGAAAAAATCCCTGCCGAAAATAGACCGGTCTTGCACCCTCCAAAGAGCCCTGTCATCGGGCATATTTATATTCATAAATAGTTTCAACGGTAAAGCTACTATATATCGCGGCAGTGGCGGTTGCGATGTATCCATCTTGAAATCCCATTTATTCAATAAAACATATCCTACGGGTATATGATGCGCTATCTCGTCGCAAGTAGCCGAATTTTGCCGCATACTCGATATCGTTAATACGGCGAATATCGACAGTAGAATTATTACAAATATTTTTATCTTCATTATTTATCCTAAAAACCGTGGTCTGTAGATGAACAAAACTTTATGATATCCTTTGTCTATCGCAACGGCCTGCAGGATATCCATTACTTTTATTATATCTTTCTTTTTCCCGTCGATAAACACGCGCCATCCCGGATAGTAGTTTTCAGAAAAGACTACAAATCCATCATCATATGCCGTTATCTCAGCTTCGATAAATCCATCTCTATATGTTAATATTTTAGTGCTCGCTAAAGGCGACTGCCTTACATCTGGCGCTATACTAGAGGAAAAGAATAGCCGTGGATAAGACCCCTTCATCCTGTACAGGAATAGACTGTTATCCGCATATACCTTTTCCAGCACTTGATCATTCAACTCATCCGGCGATATTATATACTTAACGTTCAGTAACCGCAGCATCTGGGTATCGGCGCTTATCGCGCCTTCTTTGGCGTTAACAAACCCCAGAGAATCATCTATTGCCCCAAGATCAAGAAGCTTATCTCTATAGGCCCTGGTTACAAGCGGCGTGTAGCACGCGACGCTATCTATTCCATGAATGATATTCGAATTAGGCATGGCCCAATTGGGCAATCTTCCGGACCTTATATTAAATGGGAGCACTCTATATATATCGCGGTCCCTCTTAAGGTATTCCAGAAAGACCCTATCTTCCGCAGCCAAATATGAAAATGGCTTTATATTATGGCTAAAACCTTTTCCGTAAAGACTGAATATAAAGATATCGATAAATATCAACGCGATAGCAATATACTTCGACTTTCTCCCTAAACGTATCAAACAGAATAAAAACGCTGCAATAAACACAACCCATGACAAAATCACGAAAACGCTCGAGAAGGAAAAATTGCCCAATATCGCGTCATACGACATCCTGAACTTATCTATATAAAATTCCAGGCTGTAACGGTGATGCGGTTTATTGTATATAAAATTGCGTACAAAATAATCTCCAAAACTGATAATATTGCGCCTGAACAAGATCAGTGAAAGTTTTACCGCAAAAAACGCAATTCCCGCTGTGGTTAGAGTAATGAAAAATAAAAAATTACTTTTTCGTTTTGGTGCGGCATCTTTGGCATTAAAATACCGGGTCAACCCTATCCCGGCCAGGACCGATAATGAAAAGGAGGCGAAAAATAAGAACTTGGACGGATTCCTGAAGATATATAATTTGGTGATCTTTATTAACGCAAAATAAATAGGGTTGTACCTCCCGAGAGCCATGAAGAGAGACAGTATCAGGATCAACACAAGCGGCCTTGTATTTTTATATTTTTTTAGTGAGTAGGCACTGAATATAACAAATAAAAGGCTCAATATGCCTACATAAAGATCTCCCTTAAAAGAGAAGGAGTAAGGAAAGACGGTTCCCAATAATCCCGAAGGAAAGACCGATCCCCATAGCGCAAATCCCGCTGTGGCCCCTTCCCTGTTCGATAATCCGACCAATTGATAGGTAAGCAAAAGTTGAGGCAATGCTATCAAAATGGCTGTGGTAAAAAAGACTGATAAAGACCTTGCGATCTTCCATAGGCTCTTCTTCTCTATTATCGCCTTATAAATAAAATACGCTAAATAGAAAATAGCGCTGTATGCGGCCATCTGCACGAATCCCGCAAGAAACTGCAATCCCAGTATTACACCGCCGAACAATATATATCTTGGCTCTTCCTTCTCAAAATAGCGCTCTATCAGTAGTAGAACCAGAGGGAACCACGCCAGAGTGCGTAGCGTAACTATATTATAAAAACATCCGGCGTAAGCGCTACCGAAACAGAAGAGCAGCGCAGCGAGGCTGCCGCCGGATTGATCCGCGCCCAACTTACGGCTGTAGAGATAAGTAAAAATACCCCCCATTACGAAGTGAAGGACGACCGAATAGTTATACGCGATCTTGAACGGCAGGATAAAGAATAACAATATATTAAGCGGATAAAAACCTCCCACCTGGCCTTCGGCCATGAGAGGAAATCCGCTGCCCATTGCTCTTATCCAGTAGGGAAATGAAAAAGATTTTATGCTTTCGGCGTAAACCTTCGACCAAGGATAGAATTGAACGAATGAATCTCCCCATATAAATCCTCCCCGCATGGTTATGAGGGGGTATAAGAATACCGCTATTATGAAAGAAAAAAACGCTACGAACCCTATATGATTTTTAAGTGTCGTCATTTTATTTTATAGATGACCAGATATGGCCCCGCGGCGCGCCTTGAGAAGAGCTCTTTAGTCCCCGCGGGCAAGCATGTAAGCTCTATCGGGTCGTATGGAAGCCTGAATTTATCATCCACATAAGGGCTGAATACGGCAACCGGCTTAAATATACTACCCGCTTCCTTTTGCAACTCTTTTAACGCTTCGGACGGGTCCGTATTATTAAAGATTACGTAAGTGATATCATTTTTCCGTAGATCGTTCACTGAATTCTCTATCACCGGCCAGAAATTCAGGAATTGGCCGGGAGCTTCATTGTCACCCCTTAAGTAGTATACCTGATATGTAATGGGGGCCTTACGGCCTTTTATGAGAAGTTCCAGTTTTTTGCTCTTCAGATCCTTCAGTTCCGGCTGCCCTGAAAGTATGCCCTCTTTCTCTTTCAACTGTTCCGTCGTCTGTTCAAGCGGAGGACTGAAGAACGTGTGGGCAAGCGCTATACGCGTCCGGGGCCGTATATTCTTCTCCATCCACTCCTTTGCCTCTATACGCGTATCTTTGCCCGCAAAGAGCATGTCCGCCTTGATAGACTTCGCGGCCGTAGGCATAACAAGAATCAACGAGACGGCGACTATGGCCGCCTTTAAAGCGTTCGTCTTCAGTCTTTCGTATAGACCGAAGAGTAAAAACGATAGTCCGATGGCCAAAAAAGGGATCACGGGCAGCGCATACCTCGGGAACGACTGGCTTTTGAAAATAAGGTGCAGATAAAAAATAGCCGGAAAAGAGATGAGAAAGATCCCTTTCTTAAGATCTTTTTTTAAGAGCCAGCCCAATCCTATGATTCCCAATATGACCGGAGCAGCTCCAGCGCCTTCAAATAATGAATATGTAAGGTGATGTCCCATCCCCCTGTAGCCGCCCCTTATCCTGTGGGTCAGTGACTCCCAGAAGAAGCCTGCATCGAGAAGAGAGTAGGGATTGCATATGATAAACGTAAAGACGGCCGTTGCGCCGAATATCAGCAAATTTAGGTTAATGAGATTGCTTCGTCGTCCCGCCAAAAAGCGGCGGGACTCCTCGCAATGACGGAAAGTTACGATGTGAGCAACAAGCAATGGCACAACAAGCAATACGGCATTATATTTCGTGGCAATAGCCAGACCGGTTAATATCCCCGCAATAACATAATTGGATATTTTTGGACTGTCCATAAGCATCGACATTGCCAGATAGGCCAGTAGCACAAAAAATACGAGCAGGTTGTCGGCATACGCGTAATGCGCGTTGATAACGTTTAAAAATGTAACGGCCATGATAAGCGACGCGTAAAGCGCAGCTTTCTTTGAAAAAAACCTTATCGCCAGCTTATATATTAAATATACGCTCAAGATACTCGGCAATACGCCAAGGATAACCCTCCCGATAATATAAAAAGGCGTTGGATCTCTGAAGAAACTTAAGGAGAACTGTTCCACGCCTGTGAATATGCCGGATATGCTGCCTATAAAAAAATAAAGGACATAAAAACCGAACAGTAGATAAGAAGCGAGTGGTGGAATTATGAAAAAATGCGGGTTTAGGTCCCCCGTCCCGTATGCGAGGGCATGATTGACTATGATCGGTTCATCCTGGTGAAATTGGTATGGCAGACCAAAATTGATTCCCCATATACGAAGAGACAATCCTATGGCTATGATGACTAATATCGGGTAATTTGATTTATGAAATCTCATCCGTGCCTTCTCTTTATCTTTAGAAGATCTATAAACATAGAAAGAGAGCTGCTAAAGACGCGCACCTTGCTTTGAGGTGAATTCTCCCACGTGATACCTACCTCCGCGATCTTATAGCCCTCTTTCCTGGCTAGATAGAGCATCTCGACATCAAAACAAAAACCGTTTATTGTAAGCTCTTTACCGATCTGCCTGGCCACACTGCCCTTGAAAAGCTTAAAACCGCATTGCGTATCGATAAACCCGCCCATCAAGAGGCTATTTATAAAATAATTGAATATCCTGCCCATCTTCTCCCTATAGAAAGGCTGGCGTACCTTTACGTTGGATCCGGCGATACTGCGCGAGCCGATCACTATATCGTAACCTTTGCCTATGTGATCGAAGAGCTTATCCGCCTCCTCTATAGGCGTAGATAAGTCCGCGTCGCTGAAGAGCACGTACTCACCTAAGCTCTTTAATATGCCGTTCTTTACGGAGAACCCCTTACCCTTATTCACGCTGTTTTTGACTATCTTCAGCTTACCTGTATTCGCCAGCTCGCTATCTTCGGCTTCCGAGACGGTCCTGTCGCTGCTGCCGTCATCGACAAGAATAACTTCGTACTCATAATTTTTTGTTTTAAAAAAGCCGCACACATTGGAAAGGGTCGGGCCTATCCTCTTTTCTTCGTTATAAGCAGGTATTATTATCGATAAGTAAACAGACATATTTATTTCCTGTCCTTAAATTTTATTCTGTAAAAGGAAGTCCTGTTTGACTCATAAATTGGCTCCGCGTCAAAATTATAATCTTCCTTCTTATCTTTAAACATGCCCGGCAGTATTATGCAATAGATCTTCCCCTTGCCTTGCGACATAAGGGACCGATATACTTCTTTATCAAGCTCTATAGCGAAGTCGTAATAGAATATCTCGGAGTCGTTCCCGCTTATCATATATATATCATTTCCGTCTGTATGAAGACCTCTCCCTATCTGCGAAACATTCTTTATATCAGGGGTATAGTCCAGCCTAAATGCCCACGATAGCGGGACCTGGACCAGCATCCCTGCCAGGATAACGACAAACGCGATATAAATGAGATTCTTTCTTAAAAATCCCTTCAGCAAAAACGCCGACAATAGCGCGAGGGCCGGATATATAGGCATGATATACCATTGCAATTTGGTCCTTACCGCGCTATACAGAAAGAATGTGACAAATACCCAGCTCAACAAAAACAACAGCCTTTTGTCCTTGTCTTTAAAATATCTATAAGCCGCGTAAAAAATAGAGGAGAAGATCAAAATTGACCAGGGGATGTTCTTCTTAAAAATTACCCGTATATAGTAATCGAATCCCCCTTTGTGTCCCTCGAGCACGGAAGTCGCCCTTTGAAATATATGAAAACCAAAATATTCTTTAAGGGCGGTCGGCCCCAAGAGCATAAGTTGTGCCAGATGCCATACAAAGATCACTGAAAGAGCCAGCGCCGTGCCAAGCAGGAATTGCCGCTTAAGCAGAAAGCGGACATTTTTGGATAGTACCGCATAAACGATGATTATGAATAAAGGCAAAAATGCCGCAAAGCCTTTCATTAAATATGCTACACAGAGTATCGCCCCTGAATAAAATAGATATTTTTCCCTCTCCATTCCAAGCCAAAAGAGATAAAGCGTAAGCAGCGTAAAAAAGGTTATCGGGACATCCATCATACCCATCTTGGAAAAATGGATATAGTGCGGCAGAGCCAAGAGTATCAGGCCGGCCAGAGAGGCCGTGATCTTATCTGTCATTTTTTTTGCGAAGAGATACAGGATCATAACCGCCGCTATGCCAAGTATGCCCGATGTCAGCCTTGTAGAAAATTCGCTCACTCCCAATATTTTGTAAAGAACGGCCGTACACCACATATATAGGGGCGGCTTATCGAACCATGGCTTAACACCCTGGCGCATTACCAGCCAGTCGCCTGTTTTGACGATGTTTTTTGATATATTGGCGTAAATCGCCTCGTCGAACGTCGAAAGGCTTCCCGTGCCTATATTACCCAGTATATAAAGAGCGGCAAATACCAGAAGCAGCCAGAATACCCTATCCTTCAAAATAGCCTCACGATCCTTCAAAATAGCCTCGCGTATTTTCACTTCTGTCATTCCCGCGCAAGCGGGAATCTATGAAATTTTTTGTCAACTAAATACATGCTAAGCCATACAGCCATCATCGGCACGGCCAGTACAAACATGCGTTTCCAGAAGGTCATTATTAAGAAATAGGACAGGAGAAATACGAGCTGGAACTTCAGTCTTATACTGCTTAATAAAATGAAAGGGATCACCCATATCAAGTACCAGGTCTGGAACGGCGATGAATTGGTAAATAGCAGCGCGAGCAATATTAGAGCGGATGATGTGAATAATGCCTGTTTGTCCATCTTCGTCCTCTTCAGGAAATATCCCAATATACAGAGATAGGCCGCTATAAAGAGTGCAAAGAAAATATTCGCGAGCAGGTCTTTCGAGATC
>Ga0268276_1001452_pt1 | contig 23285 bp, 24 predicted proteins | sample saktaG_4_FD_190145 | JGI IMG/M metagenome (GOLD analysis project Ga0268276, IMG submission 190145) | Saline water microbial communities from Sakinaw Lake, British Columbia, Canada - sak_2010_1_5_45m | ecosystem: Environmental > Aquatic > Non-marine Saline and Alkaline > Saline ... | reverse complement strand
TAACCAGGGCAATCAAGGTAAATATATTTTGGCGGTTGGCAAAAACGAGGCTTATGACGCAGTATCTTTGCTAAATGTTTTTTGGCAATTGCCTTTGTTAAAAATACAGTTTTTTAAAAGCTCTCCTTTAGAGTTTTTCTTAACGCCCTTTGGAATAGCGGGTGTTGGGATTATTGGGGCGATTTTGGTATTTTTGGCAATTATTTATTACTTGGTCGGGGTTATAAAAGAAACTGTAAAGCACAATCAAGCAAAAACATTGCTTTTGACTTCAGCTGGAATGCAAATGAAGGATGAGATAATAAAGCTATTACAAAAACCTACCTACGATATTACAGTTGCGTTTATTTCCACTGCCTCCAAACCACAAGAAAATCAAGATTATGTAAAAAAAGATTTAAATATTATGCGGGTAGAACTGCGTTTTAACGTGGAGGAAATTGATATAGAAGGAAAAAAAGAAAAAGAGGTTATGGAGCTACTAGAATTAAAGGATATTATTTTTGTGGAAGGTGGAAACACTTTTTATTTATTGAAGGCAATGCGGGCTTGCAATTTTGAAAAAATAATTAGAAAGTTGTTAAAACAAGGTAAAGTATATATAGGAGCTTCGGCTGGAAGTATAGTGGCAGGTAAAACTATAAGAACAGCAAATAAATTTGGTACAGGCGATAACGGAAATATGGTTAGGCTAAAAAGCCTAAAAGGATTGAATCTTGTACCTTTTGATGTCTTTGTCCATTATCAGCCAGAGCACGCTGAATTAATAAGGAAAAAAAGAAGATGGAAATGGCAGAGGAGAAAATTAAGGATTTTAACTGATGACCAGGCCATTTTGGTGCAAGGTAAAGAAACAGTGCTTATTGGCAAAGGAAATAAAATTGTAATTTAGTTTATCGCTCGCCAAATATTTTTTTCTGCGGGGAGAGCCTCTCTACGGGGCACCCTCTCCTCGAAAAACCTATTTGGCTCGCTTATTTTTGTGCGTATATTTGTAAAAGCAAAACCAGGTTCCAGGGAAGAGAAAGTGGAAAGGGTTGATGAGACCCATTTTATTGTTTCTGTGAAAGAGCCACCTGTCAAAGGTAAGGCAAACCAGGCAATAAGAAATGCCTTGGCTGTATATTTTAAAACCGGAACCTCTTCTGTCCAAATCATCTCTGGCCACACCTCCCGCAATAAAACCGTTGAAATTAACTCTAATCTTTAATTTTTTGTGATTATAAATAATGCTCTTGAAAAAAATATTTAACAAGGTAACATAAGGTAATCATGTCTGGGAAAAAGAAAAAATTAAAAGCCAAAAAGTCCGTTAAAAAACAAAAAAAGATACTGAAAAAAAAGAATCCTGTGAAAAGCAGGAAGAGTTTGGCTAAAAAAATAAAAAAACCGGCAAAAAAGATTAAAATACAAAAAAAGATAAAATCAAAAAAAACAATAATAAAAAAAATAACAGCTAAAAAACCAACGGTTAAAATGGTTGTTGCAAAGGAAAAGAAACCCGTAAAAAAAGTAGATGCAAAAAAAATAATTATAAAAAAATCCACACCCAGAGCTATTGCTCCGCCAGAGAATTTTGTGGCAGAGACTTTATTTAAAGCTAGGATCAAAGTAATTGGAATTGGAGGCGGGGGAGGGTCTATTGTTTCTGAAATAGGCAGGTCTTTAGAAAAAGCAACCTTTGTGGTGGCAGATACAGATGTTAGGGCCCTGAAGAAAAAGCCTGGCATAAAATATTTTTGGTTTGGAGAAGAGCTTACGCGCGGGCTTGGTACCGGAGTAAATATTGATTTGGCAAAACAAGCAGCAGAATCTGTCCGCGATAAAATGGGAGATATCTTTAAGGATCAGGATATTATAATTTTTATTGCTTCTCTAGGAGGAGGATTGGGGTCTGGAGCTACGCAGGTTTTTGTTGAAGAAGCTAAAAAGTTCGGTGCCATAACCTTCGGAATATTTACTTTGCCCTTTAAATTTGAAGGAAAAAATAAATCGCGTATTGCTTCAGCTTCCCTAAAATCATTAAGGCAGTCGCTAAACGTCTCACTGACCATACCTAACGAAAAAATATTTAAGGTTATAGATGAATCAACTCCGATAACCAGCGCCTTTTCGGTGGTTAATAAAAGCTTGATTGGGTCGTTAGAAAGCTTGATAGACCTTATTTATAGCCCAGGAATAATCAACATAGACTTTGCTGACCTGAGGACTATTTTAAAAGGCCGGGGAAATATGGCGTTTTTAAATACTATTGAAGGGTCTGGGAAAGACAGAGCCGACAAAATTTGTGAAAAAACCTTTGTTAACCCACTATTGCAAAATAACGCTTTTGCAGCAGAAAAAATTCTTTTTAATATTACAGGAGCTGATAATCTTTCCATGTTTGAGGTGGAAAAAATAAGTTCTCACATATCTACTTTAAATCCGAAAGCCAAGATTATATTTGGTATTTCAAAAAATCCAAAGCTCAAAAATAAAATAAAAACAACTATTTTAATGACTGGAGGAGGAGCCAAAGATGGGATTCTTGAAAAAAAATCAGCAATTATTCCTGAAAAGAAACCAATTATTTTAGAGAACTTAAAAAAGGAAGCTAGAGTTGAAAAACTAAAAGTTCCGAAAAAGAAAAAAACAAAAACAAAAAAATTGCCCGTTCCATTTATGCCCAATCTTAAAGCGCCAGCCGTAATTGCTTCTCCGGTCGGGTCAAAAAAAGATACAGATCCTGGTGAATTAACCTCGGCCTTAGCCAAAAAAGCAATTCGTAGAAATGCCTTAGAAATAAAAAAAGCCGAGGAGGCGGAAGAAAATAAAAAAATAGCTCAAGAAAAAGAATGGGAAATCCCAGCATTTTTAAGAAGAGTGAAATTTAATAAGTAAATTTTTAAAATATGGCAGAAGAAATAAAAAAAGCAATTATTCCTGTGGCGGGATTGGGAACAAGGTTTTTGCCAATGTCTCGCGTTTTATCCAAGGACCTCCTCCCTTTGGTGGACAAGCCCGTAATACAATATATAGTTGAGGAGGTTGTAAAGTCTGGTATCAAGGAGATAATTTTTGTTTTAAGTCCGGGTCAAAAAACTATCTTAGAATATTTTAAAAAGGCTCCAGATTTGGAAAAGCTCCTTATTAAAAGAAAAAAGGACAGCTTATTAAAAGACTATAGAGAATTTGAGGAGATGATTGAAGGAGTAAAATTTTCATCTGTTATCCAAAAAGAAGCGTTAGGAGATGGCCACGCGATTTTACAGGCGGCAAAAGTTGCGACAAATTCTCCTATAGCAGTGTCATTTGGTGATGATGTTGTTGATTCAGAAGATCCCGCATTGCGTCAGTTAATAGATGTTTTTAAAACATGTTCTGCGCCGGTAGTGGCATTAAAATCCCTACCAAGAGATAAAATTCCAGCTTACTGTACACTTTCTGTTGAAAAAATTGCCAATAGGCTTTATAAAATCAAAAAAATTATTGAAAAGCCCGATCCGTCAGAAATCGCGTCGGATTTGGTTATTGTGGGAAAATATGTCTTAACCCCAGAGGTGTTTGGTTATTTAAAAAAAGCAAAGCCGTCAAAAAAAGGCGAAATAATTTTGTCTGAAACTTTTGACAAAATGCTTCAGGACGGGAAAATAATTTATGGATACGAATTGAAGGGCGAGTGGTTAGAATGCGGAGATAAAGCAAAATGGCTGAAATCATTTTTCTATTTAGCACTCCAAGACCAGAAATTTGGACCTGAATTAAAACAATACATAAAAACAATAAAATAGAATGATATACGACCTAATAATTATAGGGGCAGGTCCGGCCGGAGTTTCAGCCGCGGTTTATGCTACGCGTCAAAAATTGAATATGTTGGTTATTAGTAAGGATTTGGGCGGACAGGTGGCCAAAAAAGCTGTGGATATTGAAAATTATCTTGGTTTCGGTAAAATATCAGGACCTGATTTAAGCAAGCTTTTTGCAGATCAGTTAAAGGAAAATGATGTTAATGTTGAGCTGGATGAGGTACTAAAAATAACAAAATCAAAAGAAATTTTTAAGATTTCTACTTCATCTGGAAAAAAATACGAATCTTTATCTATTATAGTAACAACAGGAGCTGATCCAAGGCTATTAGAGGTTCCTGGAGAAAAAGAGTTTATCGGTAAGGGAGTTAGCTATTGTGCATTGTGTGACGGACCTGTTTTCCGAAATAAAATAGTAGCTGTTGTGGGCGGTGGAAATTCTGGATTTGAAACAGCCTTATTTTTGTCAAATTATGTTAAAAAAATATATATTTTGGAGGCCGGCGAGACTCCTAAGGCTGATAAGGAAAATCAAGAATTAGTAAAAAAAACTGGTAAAGTGGAGATTATAACTCAGGCTAAGATTTTAAAAATTGAAGGAGATATGCTGGTTAATTCTCTAATATATCAAGATGTAGGGTTAAATCAGGAAAAAAAATTAGATGTCGAGGGTGTTTTTATTGAAATTGGGTATTCGCCAGCTACAGCTTTTGTAAAAGACTTAGTAGACTTTTCAGAAAGAGACGAAATTTTAGCTGAACCGGAAACCTTTAAGACAAAAACAGATGGACTCTTTGCCGCAGGTGATTGTAATAAAGGAAAATACAAGCAAATAGTTATAGCAGCCGGAGAAGGAGCTGAGGCAGCTTTATCTGCCTACGAATATATCCAAAAAACCAAAAAATAAAGATGAGTAAGATAAAAAGTATAATAGCTCATGAAATTAAGGATTCCAGGGGGAAGCCAACTGTTGAGGTGGAAATAGAAACTGATAAAGGCAACTTTGTTGCTTCTTGTCCTAGTGGGGCCTCTACGGGTGAAAATGAGGCTCTGGAGCTTCGCGATACGGATGGGAGGGGTGTTCAGAGTGCTATAAAAAATGTTAATGAAATTATTGCGCCCAAACTAAAGGGTAAAGACGTATTAAATCAACAAGAGATTGATGAATTCTTGATTAAACTGGATGGCACGGAAAACAAATCAAAACTGGGGGCAAACGCAATTTTACCAGTTTCTATGGCTGTTTGCAGAGCAGGAGCCGCAACCAAAAAGATTGCATTACATAAGCACATCTCGGAATTGTCTGGGAAGGAGGTCCATATCCCGCCTGCAATGTTTAATATACTAAACGGTGGAGCACACGCTAATAATGATTTGGATATTCAGGAGTTTATGGTTGTCCCAGAAAAAGAGACGTTTACGGAAAATTTGGTTTTATGCAATAAGGTTTTTCAAAATTTAAAGGAAAATATTGAAAAAAATTACGGTTTAAACGAGATGGGAGATGAGGGTGGGTTTGCCCCAAAGATTTCAAAATCAGAGCAGGCACTGTTTTTATTAAAAGAGGCGATTGGCACAGAAACGGTAAAAATATCTTTAGACTGCGCGGCTTCGGGTTTTTGTAAAAGTGGAAAATATAATCTTGATGGCAGGGAAATGATAAAAGCTGAGTTGCTAGAATATTATGGAGATTTAGTAAATAGATTTAATATAATTTCCATTGAGGATCCATTTGATCAAGAAGACTGGAACGGTTTCGAAAATATTACAAAGCGAATGTCGGACAAGGTTTTAATCGTGGGAGATGATTTAACAACAACAAATATTAAAAGAATAAAAGAAGCGCATAATAAAAATGCCTGCAATGCCGTTATTTTAAAATTAAATCAAATCGGAACGGTTTCAGAAACCATAGAGGCGTCTAATATGGCAAAGTCGTTTGGGTGGAAGACAATAGTAAGCCACAGGTCTGGGGAAACAATGGATGATTTTATTGCGGATTTGGCTGTAGGCACGGCAGCTGACTTTATAAAATCAGGGTCTCCCGCAAAAGAAGAAAGAATGGTAAAATATAGTAGACTGTTAGAAATTGAAAAGGAACTTTCGCTCGCCAAATAGTTTTTTCTGCGGGGAGAGCCTCTCTACGGGGCACCCTCTCCTCGAAAAAATCTATTTGGCTCGCCTAATCTTAGTTATGGCAAAATTATTTTTACTACGGCATTTAAAATCACAGTGGAATGAAGACAACAGGTTCGCGGGCTGGACTGATGGGCCTTTGGCAAAAAAGGAATCCGCTAAAGCGATAGGGTTGGCAAGCGAGATTTTTGAAGATAAGGTAGATGTTGTTTACACTTCACCCTTGTTTAGAAACCAAGATACTGTTGCTAGAATATTTGAAGCAGTAGAATATAAGTACCCGTTTTTTATACATTTGGATTCAGGGCAGATGAAGAAGTGGGGTAATTTTACAGATATAAGTATAAACGATGTCCCTGCTTATGTATCACATAATTTGAATGAAAGATACTATGGAAAATTGCAGGGATTGGACAAGGAAGAAACCATTAAGAAATATGGGGAAGAAAAAGTTCATTTATGGCGCAGAAGCTACGATGTGGCCCCGCCAGGAGGAGAAAGCGAGAAAGATGTTTATAAAAGAACGACGCCATTTTACAAAAAATATATTGAAGAAAATTTGAAATCAGGTAAAAATGTTTTGGTTGTCGCCAGTCATAATAGTTTGAGAGCAATCGTAAAATACATTGAAAATATTCCCGACGAAAAAATTGCTGATCTTGAACTGCCTTTTGGATCGCTTGTAAAATATAATTTTGACGGAAAAAAATACATAAAATTTGCATAAAAATAATAATATACTATAATTGATTATTAATTAAATATAAAAATGTATGTCTAAATTAATTTTTTTAAAAAATATGAATAAAAATACAATTTTGGGAGCTATTGCAATAATTGGCATTATTGTAGTTGCCGGGTTGGTTTATGCCAATGACAATGGTAATTCGTTTAATTTGGAGAATGTTTTTGGTCAATCTAATGATAAGATAGCCCAGACAGCAGTGGATTATATTAATAATAATGGCCTTTCAAGTACGCCTGCATCGCTGGTTAGTTCTTCTGACGAATCAGGCTTGATTAAAATAAAAATTAAAATTGGAGAAAATGAGTTTGACTCATACGTAACTAAGGACGGAAAGCTTTTGTTTCCTCAGGTTATAGAACTAGTTGAGCCAGATAATGTGACTCAAGATGATCAAAATGCATCAGCCGATAGTGGACCGACAACCGCAGAAGAGGTCCAAAAAACCGACAACCCAATGCTCGATGCTTATGTTGTAGCCAGATGCCCTTATGGTCTTCAGATGCAGAGAGCCATGGCTGAAGCTGTAAAAGAGCAACCCGAATTAGCAAAATATATTAATGTAAGATATATAGGAAGTGTCTCTAATGGAACGATTACCGCTATGCATGGCGACGCAGAGGCTCAGGAAAATTTAAGGCAGATTTGTATAAGGGACGAACAGCCGGAAAAATACTGGGGATATGTAGCGTGCCAAATGCAAACTGGGGATACAACTGGATGTCAGACATCCACAGGAGTAAATTCAGCTAATTTAAGTGCCTGTATTTCAGACAGTGGTAGGGGATTGGCTTATGCTCAAAAAGATTTTGATTTAAATACTCAGTATGGTGTTACGGGTTCTCCTACAATGATTTTAGATGGAGTAGAAATATCAGAATTTAATTTTGGAGGAAGGTCTGCTAACGCAATAAAGACCATGGTATGTGCTGCTTTTAATTCTGAGCCGGGTTTTTGTTCAACAGAGTTAAATACTGCCGCAGCTGCAGTAAGTTTTTCTACAACTTATGAGGGGACAGGTGGATCAGCAAGCGGAGACACAGCCGCTGATTGCGCCCCAGCCCAATAAAAAATATGATAAAAATTTATTCAACTCCCACTTGTGTTTATTGTAAAACTTTAAAGGGATACCTGGAAAAAAATAATATTGAGTTTCAGGATATTGATATCTCCAAAAACGAAAAGGATTTACAGGAAATGATAAAAGCGTCAGGGCAAATGGGTGTGCCCGTAGTAGATATTGATGGAGAAATTATAGTAGGCTTTGACAAGGCAAAAATAGATAAATTATTAAAAATTGGTTCATGATAAAAGTAGCTATAAACGGTTTTGGCCGAATAGGCCGACAAGTGTTTAAAAATCTTGAGGAGTTGCAGGCCGATTTAGAGGTTGTCGCAATAAATGACCTCACTGACAATAAGACCTTGGCGCATCTTTTAAAGTATGATTCCACTTATGGCAGATATGGGAAGGAAATTAGTTCAACTGAAGATTCCATTACGGTAGGCAATAAAAAATATTTAACCTTGGCTGAAAAAGATCCCGAAAAATTACCATGGAAGAATCTTCAAGTTGATATTGTTTTAGAGTGTACCGGGATATTTACAACCACAGGTGGCGCTAAAAAACATATTACAGCCGGAGCAAAAAAAGTTATTATTTCAGCTCCTGCAAAGGATAACGAAATCCCTGGATTTGTACTAGGAGTCAATGCTCAGGATTTTGATGCTGAAAAAGTGGATGTCATGGACATGGGTTCTTGCACGACAAATTGTTTGGCCCCAATCGCAAAAGTTTTAAATGATGAATTTGGCATTGTAAAGGGGTTTATGACTACAGTCCATAGCTATACAAACGACCAAAGAATTTTAGACTTGCCACACAGTGATTTGAGAAGAGCAAGGGCTGCAGGACTAAATATAATTCCAACCTCCACGGGAGCCGCCAAAGCTATTGGCAAAATAATCCCTGAATTAAAGGGAAAATTAGATGGCATATCTATGCGCGTGCCCACCCCAACCGTTTCTGTTTTAGACCTGATTGTTGAAGTAAAAAAAGAAACAACAGTAGAAGATATCAATAATGCTTTTAGAAAAGCTGCCGAGACTAAAAATTTTACGGGAATTTTAAGAGTGGAGGAAGAGCCTCTAGTATCAATGGATTTTAAAGGGGATACATATTCTTCTATTGTTGACGCTGACAAAACAATGGTAAATGGTAATATGGTAAAAATTGTAGCCTGGTATGATAATGAGTGGGGGTACAGCCGTAGATTAGCCGAGTTCGCGGAGTTCGTAGGTAAAAAGTTGACATAAGGTTTTAAGGGATTATAATAAGTTTGTATGGCAACGAAAAATATAACAATTAATGATTTGGCAGTAATGGTACAAAAAGGATTCAATGGAGTTGATAAACGTTTTGAGCAAGTTGATAAACGTTTTGAGCAAGTTGATAAACGTTTTGAGCAAGTTGATAAACGTTTTGAGCAGATGGATAAAAGACTTGATAGTATGGTAACCAAGGCTGAAATGAATAGGCGATTTGACGGATTAGAAGATAGAATTTTAGTAAGCCATCAAAAAAGAATTGAAAAATTGGAAGCAGAAGCTAAGGAATTGCGCAGGATGTTTGCGATGTAATTTAAATAACGCATAAAAAATCGCTATATGCAATAAAAAAAGAGGTTTAAATTTGGCCTCTTTTTTGATTTTGTAAAAAAGTATATAATAAGATAAACTAATATATGGAATACAAAATTACAATTGAGGTTTCGGCTAGGCATTGCCATTTATCAGAAAGAGATTTAGAAAAATTGTTTGGCTCGGGTTATGAACTTAAAAAAACAAAGCAGCTTAGCCAGCCGTCAGATTTTGCGTGTGAAGAGACCGTGGAAGTAGAATTTGGCAATAAAAAGCTTGAAAAAGTTAGAGTTGTAGGGCCATTGAGACCGCAAAGCCAAGTAGAAATAAGCTTAACAGACGCTATTGGTTCTGGGATTTTACCACCAGTAAAAATTTCCGGCGATTTAAGACATAGTTCAGAAGTTATATTACGCGGTCCTGCTGGGGAGATAAGACTAAGCGAAGGGCTTATTGTTGCCCAGCGTCATATGCATTGTTCCAAAGAAGAAGCCGCTGAGCTTGGCTTGAAAAACGAAGAGATTGTTTCTATAAAAACCAAAAGTTTGCGTCCACTTATTTTTGAGGAAGTTGTTGTTAGGGCTAAGGACGGCTATAATTTATGTATGCATATAGATACTGATGAGGGCAATGCCGCAGGTATTAATAAAATAGGTAACGGAATAATTATAAAACAATGATTTTAGTTTTAAATTGCGGTAGCCAATCTATAAAATGGAAGCTTTTTTCAGAAAAATTGAAGAAAGTAAAAGGAGGAGATGTGTCTGTAGCAGACGACAAGGACTACGGAAACATTTTACTTACCGAGATTGAAAAATTGGCTGAATATAAAGCAGATATAAAAATAATCGGACACAGGGTCGTTTATGGTGGAAAAAAGTTTAAAAATTTAGCAGTTTTAAATAGTGACAGTTTGCTAGAGCTGGGAAAATTTAACCGCTTAGCTCCTTTGCACAATCCTTATAATATTTTGGGAGCCAAGACAGCAGAAAGAGTTTTTCCTTTGGTAAAACAGGTTGCTATATTTGATACCGAGTTTTTTGACAACATGCCGGAAGTGGCTAAGATTTATGCATTACCAAAAGAAATAACAGAAAAATATGGATTTAGAAAATTTGGTTTTCATGGTATTTCCCACGAATATGTTGCTCAAAAAGCTGCCGAAAAAATAAAAAAACCATTAAACAAGCTAAAAATTATTACCTGCCACCTGGGCGGAGGAGCTAGTATCGCTGCAATAAAAAACGGAAAGCCGATAGACACTTCAATGGGTTTTACCCCAATGGATGGCTTAGTTATGGCAACAAGGTCTGGGAGTATAGATCCTGGAATTATTTTAGAGCTTGCCGAAGACCTGTCTGTTGAAAGAACTAAAGAAATGCTGAATAAAGAATCGGGGTTAATGGGTATTTGCCATACTGGTGAGATGCTGGAAGTGTTAGAAAAAATAAAAAGAGAAGACGAATCTGCTAAGCTCGCATTGAATATTTTTGCTTACTCAATAAAAAAGTATATCGGTGCCTATTTTGCTGTTTTGGATGGGTGCGATGTACTGGTTTTTACTGGAAGTATTGGAGCAGGATTACCAAAAACCAGAAATACCATTTTAAAGGATTTAAATATATTAAAAAATACAAGTATTTTAGTTATTAAAACAGATGAAGAAATGGCAATAGCCCAAAAAATAATAAAGGTTAAATAAAATTTATGATGGAAAAAAATCAAAAGAATATTTTATGGTTTGATGAAATCAGGATGGAAGATGTTCCCCTGGTTGGTGGAAAAAATGCGTCTTTGGGTGAAATGTATACTCAGCTAACATCAAAAGGTGTGAATATTCCATATGGTTTTGCTATAACATCTGCTTTTTATTGGAAATTTATTAAGGCTAACGAATTAGACAAAAAATTATTAGAAATTTTTAAAAATTTAGATCCCAAAAATTTGCAATCTGTAAGGGCGGTTGGTAAGGCTGCCAGAGAAAAAATTGCAACAGGAACTTTTACAGACGAACTTAAAAAGGATTTATTTGAGGCTTATGCTAAATTATCTCAAAAATATAATGTTGAAAATACCGATGTGGCCGTAAGAACTTCTGGAGTTGCTGAAGACAATCCAGATGCTTCATTTGCTGGCCAATTTGAAACATATCTAAATATCACCGGAACGGAGAATCTTTTGAAAGCTGTTAAGGATTGCTTTGTCTCTTTTTTTACCGACAGGGCAATTGTATATAGAGAACAAGTAAAAATAGACCATCTTTCTATCGCCCTATCAGTAGGAGTACAAAAAATGGCAAGGTCGGACCTAGGAACTTCTGGTGTTATGTTTTCTTGTGAAACAGAATCTGGTTTTGGAGATATAGTTTTAATCAACGCAAGCTATGGTTTGGGAGAAAATGTTGTGAAAGGTAGGGTTGATCCTGACCAGTTTTATGTTTTCGAGACAACTCTAAAAAAGGGGTTTAAGCCTATTTTAGAAAAAAGGTTGGGTTCAAAACTAGTAAAATTAGCTTATACAAATAATTCTAAAAAACCGACAAAGGACATTGCCACAACAAAAAAAGAAAGAAATAATTTTTGTATCAGCGATGAGGATGTTTTAGCCCTGGCAAAATGGTCAGTGATAGTGGAGGATCATTATAAAAAATCAATGGATATGGAATGGGCAAAAGACGGAAAGACCAATGAGCTTTTTATAGTCCAAGCAAGACCGGAAACAGTCCAAAGTAAAAAAAATGTTAATATTTTAGAGGAATATAAATTATCTGAATCTGCTCCGAAAAAATTATTAGCTGAGGGGCTTAGTGTTGGAAATAAGATTGGTCAAGGAGTTACAAAAGTAATTATGTCTGTAAAAGATATTGAGAAATTTAAAGAGGGAGAAGTTTTGGTGACGGACATGACAGACCCGGACTGGGTTCCTGCAATGAAAATTGCAAAAGCCATTGTGACAAACAGGGGCGGAAGAACCTGCCATGCCGCAATTGTTGGAAGGGAATTAGGAGTCCCAACGGTTGTTGGTACTATTAACGGTACAAAAAGCATAAAAGCTGGAAGGGAAATAACGGTTTCTTGTGCCGGGGGTGAGCAGGGCAGGGTTTATGAGGGCATAGTTCCATTTGAAATTAAAAAAACAGATATTTCCAATTTGCCTAAAACTAAAACAAAAATTTTAATGAATGTGGGGGAGCCGTCAAATGCCTTTAATTTGAGCTTTATTCCCAACGACGGAGTTGGCTTGGCTAGGGAGGAATTTATTATTGCTAACGCAATAAAAATCCACCCAAACGCCCTGATAAATTATAAAAAATTAAAGCCGGCTTTAAAAAAGAAAATTGATGCGCTGACTTTGGGGTATGAAAATAAATCTCAATTTTACGTTGATAAATTAGCGGAGGGAATCGGGATGATTGGTTCGGCCTTTTATCCAAAACCGGTAATTGTAAGGTTTTCAGATTTTAAAACAAATGAGTATAGGTCCTTAGTGGGAGGAGAAATGTTTGAGCCAGAAGAGGAAAATCCTATGATAGGATTTAGAGGAGCTTCAAGATATTATCATTCAAGTTTTAAGGACGCTTTTGTGCTGGAATGTAAAGCAATGAAAAAAGTAAGAGAAGATTTTGGATTAATCAATGTCATCCCGATGGTTCCATTTTGTAGGACTTTAGATGAAGGTAGAAAAGTTGTGGAGATTTTAGCTCAAAATGGATTGAAACAGGGCGAAAATGGGTTGAAAATCTATGTGATGTGTGAAGTGCCATCGAATGTTATTTTGGCTGAAAAGTTTTTGGAAATTTTTGATGGATTTTCGATTGGCTCTAACGATTTGACCCAGTTAGCGCTCGGCCTGGATAGGGATAACTCTAATTTGTCGGCAATAGGAAACGAAAAAAACGAGGCCGTAAAGGAGCTTATTGAAGAAGCAATAAAAGTATGCCAGAATAATAATAAATATATTGGCATATGTGGGCAGGGACCGAGCGATTTTCCTGATTTTGCGCAATTTTTAGTGGAGCGGGGAATTGAGTCAATTTCTTTGAATCCCGATTCTGTTTTAAAAACGAAGATTGCCATTGCCCAAACCGAAAAAAATCTAAATCAAAAATAAAAGTTATAAATGTTTAATAAAATGTACGATATTATAACCTTTGGTTCAGCTGCGCAGGATATACATGTTAATTCAAAATCGTTTAAAGTGGTAAAGGGAGAAAAAGACTTCTCTACGGGCGAAGGCCTTTGTTTGCCTTTTGGGTCTAAAATTGACGTTGAGAGCATTGTTTTCACCTCAGGAGGGGGTGGAACCAATACTGCTGCTACATTTGCTATGCAGGGCTTTAAAACGGCTTTTTGTGGGGCAATTGGGGCCGATTCTGCTGGGCTGGAATTGATAAGGGAGCTTAAACATTTTAGAGTTGATACCAGGTTTTTGATTAAAAAAAGGGAGAAACAAACAAACTGTTCGGTAGTTGTATCTAACGGCGGAGGAGAGAGGACTATTTTGGTCTATAGGGGTGCATCAGACTTATTGTGCAAAGAGGATGTTCCTTGGAAGAAATTAAAGGCAAAATGGTTTTATTTGGCGCCATTTACAAATTCACTTTATAAAAATTTTGAGAATATTGTTAACTTTGCTTTTGAAAATAAAATAAAGATTGCATTAAATCCATCTAAACAGCAGTTATCTATGCCCATAGAAGATTTAAAAAAGATTTTTGCTAAAATAGATATTTTGTTTTTAAACCAAGAAGAGGCTTCTTTTTTAACAAAAATTCCGTTTATAAAGGAATTAGAAATATTTAAAGCAATTGATGAAATTTGTCCAGGGATTGCAGTTATGACAAAGGGAGGGGAAGGGGTTGTCGTTTCTGATGGTAAGTTTTTGTATTCTGCAAAACCAAATCCTGACCGAAAGGTTGTTGATACAACCGGAGCCGGAGATTCGTTTGCGTCAGGATTTTTATCAGGATATATAAAATTTAATGGCGACATTGTAAAGTCAATACAACTGGGGTTGGGTAATTCTGAGGCTTGTTTGTCTAAAATAGGCGCAAAAAATGGGCTTTTGGATAAAAAATCAGACTTTAAGAGAGTTGAGGTTTCAAAGCAGGAATGTGGAGAAAATAATTTGTGCATAACAAAGTAAAGGTATGTAAGGTTGCGATATAGCGAAGCTGTAAAGCGACACTTAAGCCAGACATTAAAAAAAATAAATAAAATGGCTAAAAATTTAAAATATTATTTTCAGAAAGCTCGCGAAGAAAAATTTGCTGTACCACAGTTCAATTTTTCTGATTTTAGCCAAATGAAAGCGATAGTAAATAAGTGTTTTCAATTAAAATCACCGGTAATTTTGGGAACATCAGAAGGCGAGAGCAAGTTCTTTGGGATAGAAGAGGCCGTAGCTATAAGAAACGTGTTAAGAAAAAGAACTGGATTACCTATTTTTTTAAATTTGGACCACGGAAAATCATTCGAGTATTTAAAAAAGGTTGTTGATTTAGGTTATGACATGGTTCATTTTGACGGTTCTAAATTACCTTTGGACGAAAATATAAAAATTTCTAAAGAGGTTGCAAAATACGCACATTGGAGAGGTGTTTTAGTTGAGGGCGAAGTCGGCAAAATAGGTACCGATTCTTCCATGCTATATTCTGAGAAATTTAAAATTAAAGAGGATGACCTAACAAAGCCTGCCGAAGCTATGGAATATCTGGAAAAAGCTGGTGCGGATTTGTTGGCCGTAAGTATGGGGAATTTTCATGGAATAGAAATTTCCGGGGTTTGCCCTGACCTTAGGATAGACATCCTAAAAAACATTGAAAAGGAAATCAAGGAAAAAGCCTTTTTAGTTTTACATGGAGGTTCCGGAACGATGGAAGAAGATATAAGGTCTTCCATTAAGTCAGGTATTGTAAAAATTAACATTAACACAGAATTAAGATTATCTTTCACGGGTAATTTAAGACGCGTTTTAACTGAAAATAAAGAAGAAATTGTGCCTTACAAATTTTTTCCCGTTGTTCAGCGCTCGGTAGAGAAGGTTGTTGAATTAAAAATAAATTTATTTGGAAGTGCTGGAAGGGTATAGGGGGGTTTACAAATCCAAAATAATATATTAATATTTAAACATTACATAAAACCATGGCGAAAATAAAATTAGAGCGTGAAAAATGTATTGGGTGTGGCTCGTGCGCCGCACTTTGCGATAAGTTTTTTGAGATTGCTGAGGATGGTAAATCCCACATTAAAAACGCAGATAAAAAAGAATTAGAGGAACTAGAAGTAGAAAAAATTGAATGTGCTGAATCGGCCGTACAAGCTTGTCCAGTGCAATGTATACATATAGATAAATAAAATGATTACACTTAACGCTAAAATCAGAAGTAAAACTGGTAAAAAAAATAAAAAATTAAGGGATTCTGGCGGAATTCCTGCTGTTGTTTACGGGCACAAGGTTAAAAACGTCCAAATAGAGGTGGATTATAAGGAGCTTTCCAAGGTTTTAAAAGAAGCAGGAGAAAGTTCACTGATAGAACTAAGCGTTGAAGGAGAAAAGGAGAGGAGGCCGGTTTTGATACATGAGCTTCAAAAAGACCCTGTTAGTGATAATTTTATACACATTGATTTTTTTCAAGCATCACTAAAAGAAGAGGTTGAGGTAGAGGTTCCGATTGTTTTTGAAGGCGAGGCTCCAGCAGTAAAGGATTTAGGTGGAACATTGGTTAAAAATATTTCTGAGCTTGAAGTTAAAGCGCTTCCCCAAAATTTACCCCATGAAATTAAAGTTTCTATTGAAGGATTAAAGACATTTGAAGACCATATTTTGGTAAAAGACCTGAAACTACCAGAAGGCGTTAGGGCTACCGCAAAACCAGACGAAATTGTGGCTCTAGTCGCAGAGGCTGAAAAAGTAGAAGAAGAATTGGCAAAGGAAATTACTGAGGATGTTGAAGGCGTAGAGAAGGTTGAAAAAGAAAAGAAAGAGGAAGAGGTTGTTGAAGAAGAAAAAGCATAATAATTTTATCCACAACCAGCCCCTTGCAGGGTTGGTTTTTTATTGCTAAAAATAGATATAGATGAATTATTCTAATAAGTTTTTTATTTTATCGGTTTCAATTTTGGGATTAGTGCTGGTCCCATTTTTTGGGTATTCAGAGGATTTAGAAACTATTTGTCAGCAGATAACCGAGTCAAACACGGGTTGTCCTGGAGTAAGCGAATCCGACTGTAAAGTTTTGCTACAAAAATGTTCAGATTATTATGATAAACAGTCTGCCGCTCTGCAGGAAGATATTACAAAAACCTCCCAGCAAAAAAATACTTTAGCAAATCAGATTTCTTCCTTTAAAAAGAAGATACAAAATCTGGAGTATCAAATTAGTCAGAGTACAGTAAAGGTGAAGGGTCTTAATGTCCAAATAGAGGATACGCAGGAGTCTATTGCTGAAACATCCAATAAAATAGGAGATTCTCAAAATCAAATAGCAAACATTCTAAGGTCTTTTTACGAAGAGGATAAAAAGCCTTCAATTGAAGTTTTGCTTGAAGGAAATTTGTCTGAATTTTTTAGTAATTTGGTTTATTTGGAAAGTCTAAATTCAAAAGTTAGTGAGCTTTTAGAAAATACAGTAGATTTACATGCTTACCTAGAAAATCAAAAAGTAAAGATGGATGGAGAGGTAGGCTCGCTTCAAAAAACTATAGCTCTTCAAAGCCTGCAAAAACAAGAAAACCAGCAGAACCAGCAGCAACAGCAGACGTATTTGAATTTAACCGAGGCTCAGTACCAACAACAATTGGCAGATAAAAAAGTAGTGGAGGCAAAAAAGGCAAAAATTCAGGCGATGTTGTTTTCCCTAGCTGGTACATCTGATACAGAAGCTCCAAGCTTTGGAGAAGCAATAGAAATTGCTAAAAGTGCAGCGGGTTTGGTGGGCGTTAGACCAGCATTTTTGTTGGCAATTATAAGCCAGGAATCAGCCATTGGCAGAAATGTGGGTCAATGCGTTCTTACCGACGACAAAGGTAATGGAAAAAAGATTTCCACAGGCACCCCGCTTGCATATGCTAGAGCAATGCATCCTACGCGAGATATACCCCCATTTTTAAGAATAACTGCAGGCGTGGGTAGAAATCCTTACAATACGCCCGTCTCTTGCTGGATTTATGACGTTCGAGGAGGGTCTCCATATGGGTGGGGAGGAGCAATGGGGCCAGCTCAATTTATTCCCTCTACGTGGGCAATATTTGAAGACGAGTTGAGAAATAAACTTGGGAAGGCTCCCGATCCTTGGGCAATTAAAGATTCTTTTACAGCGTCTGCACTTTATTTAGGAGACTTGGGAGCAACAGCTCAAACTGTTGCAGCTGAAAGTAAAGCAGCAGCAAGATATTATGGAGTCGCAGGTTCTTATAATAGTATGGTGATGAGGAGAGCTGAGTGTATACAAACCTTTATTGATGTAGGAACAATGTCGTCCTACTGCGAAAACCTGATATTTTAAGCATCAATTTATTTAAAAAATTCGCTTCGGGGTACCCTTAGGGTCGGGATTTTTTAAATGCCCTTACAATTGGTTCCAGGTCGCCGTCAACAATATTTTCCAAATTGTGCCAGGATTTATTTATACGGTGGTCTGTAATTCGGTTTTGAGAATAATTATAGGTTCTTATTTTCTCTGATCTTTTTGCCCAGCCAATTTGTTCTCTTCTCTCTTCGGTTAGTTTTGATAGGTCAGATTCTTCTTGCCTTTGTAAGAGTCTTGCGGATAAAAGTGCCATTGCTGTTTCCTTGTTTTGCAGTTGGTTTCTTTCTGATTGGCAGGTTACAACAAGCCCTGAAGGTTTATGGACAATCCTTACAGCCGATTCTACCTTGTTTACATATTGTCCTCCTGGCCCAGACGCCTTGTATGTGCCTATTTCCAAGTCAGACGGGCTTATGCTTATTTCTGTTTTTTTAGGCTTTAATAAAACGGCCACTGATGCTGTGGAAGTATGGACTCTGCCTTGTTTTTCTGTTTTTGGAACTCTTTGTACTCTGTGCACTCCGCCTTCGTTCTGCATTTCGTCATAAACTCCGGGACCTGCTAGTTCAAAAATTATTTCTTTATATCCTCCGATTGTAGAAGAATTTGAGTCTAAAATACGCTCTTTCCAGCCTTTTTTTTGGGCATATTTTGAATACATTCTATGTAAATCTGCAGCAAAAAGACCAGCCTCATCGCCACCTTGTCCAGCACGTATTTCTATTATAGCAGCTTGCTTGTCAGCTTTTTCATCCGAGGATTCAGGTACGTCCGGTTTGTACTTTTTCCAGTCCTCGGCAGTAAATTTAGAATAATCAGGTTGCTCATTCATATTTAAATATAATATCACAAACTCTTGCTTTTGAAAAGATTTTTTGGTATTGTTTAGCCAGTACAAATGAGGTGGTTATTAACCGGCCCTTCCAAAAGGAGCTTTTGATGGCTAGAAAAAAAGTGCGGAAGTCTCGAAAGGTCTCCGTAAAAGGCAAATATGTGCTTGAATACGTGAACCATTTTGAGAACACTATGAGGTTCGAGTTTTCTGAAGCTACTGATGAAGCTGCTGTTCGGACAGCTAAAGCCTTCATTGATAGGGAGAAAAGGTCTTGGCCGAGTTCCAGAGACCACATAAAGGCGATCGGGCTAGTTAAGCTGATCCCCTTGCGTTGAGGAGTAGTTAGCGATTCGCGGGTGGCTTGGAATTCCTTAGGATGACCTTGCCGCCTTTTTTATTTTACATACTATTGCATTTTGCAAAAAAGTCTGTTAATATCCATTTATATAATAATACTTACTATGAAACAAGATATTCACCCCAAGTATTACCCCAAAGCTAGTGTCCGCTGTGCATGCGGAAATAATTTTACTGTTGGATCCACAAAAGAATTTATAGAAACAGAGGTTTGCAACCAATGCCATCCTTTTTATACAAAGAAAGAAAAAGTTATGGACACATTAGGCAGAGTACAGAAATTTAAGGAAAGGCTTACAAAGAAAAAAGCAACAGTTAAAAAAGTTAAGAATCCAAGGGCTAAAAAAGGAGAAAAATAATTAATAGAAGTGAAAGCTTCGCTTAGCGAGGTTTGTACTGATCATGCGTTCTTGTTCCACTCGGAACTTGCCCGCATAGACTGTATTAGATCTTCTTATCAAGATGGCAAAAAATTTAACTCTAAATATAGAAGAGATGGCAGAAGCCGGAGTGAATTTTGGACACAAGGTTTCAAAATTACATCCAAAAATGAAGCCTTATGTCTTAGGTATTAAAAACAATGTTCACAATTTTGATTTAGAAAAAACAGCAAAGGAACTTCAGAAAGCATTAGATTTTATTTCCAAGTTAGTTGCTGATGGAAAAGCCATAATTTTTGTAGGCACAAAAATTCAAATGAAAGCGGTAGTTCAATCCGCAGCAGAGGAATGTAATATCCCATATGTAACTGAAAGGTGGTTGGGTGGAACATTTACTAACTTTGAAACAATCCAAAAAAGGGTGGATTATTTTAAGGAATTGGAAAGGAAAAAAGCATCCGGAGAGCTAGAAAAATACACAAAAAAAGAAAGATTAAACTTTGACAAGGAAATAGCTTTGTTAAAAATAAAATTTGATGGTATAAAGAATATGTCCAAACTTCCTGAAGCAGTTTTTATTTTTGGACTAGACAAGGATATTACCTGCGCAAAAGAAGCAAAAAAAAGGGGAATTAAGATAGTTGCATTGTGCGACACCAATATAAACCCTGATATTGCAGACTATCCGATTCCTGCGAATGATGACTCAATTGGATCTGTGCAATATATAATAGACAAAATAAAACAAACAATTTTAAATTCACAACAAACAAAGTCATAAAGCATGGTTACAATAGAACAAATAAAAGATCTCAGAGAAGAGACGGGGTTGTCTATTTCTGAAGTAAAAAAAGCCTTGGAGGATGCGAAAGGGGATTCAGAAAAAGCCAAGGAAATATTGAAGGCTTTGGGTAAAAAAATAGCCGGAAAAAAAATTGATAGAGAAACAAAGTCCGGGTTGGTGGACGGTTATGTGCACCAAAATTCAAAAGCCGGTGCATTGTTGGATATCAGGTGTGAGTCTGATTTTGTGGCGAATTCTCCCGAATTTAAAACATTGGCTCATGAAATTTGTCTACAAATAGTAGCAATGAAGCCATTATTTGTTTCGGAAGATAGCATCCCAGAGGCATTTTTAGATGGCGAAATAAAAATATATAAAGAAGATGCGTCTGTCTCTGGAAAACCAGAAAATATTATAAACCAGATTGTTGAGGGAAAAATAAAGAAATATAAGGATTCAGTTTGCTTGTTGCATCAAATCTGGGTAAAGGACGACACCAAAACCATAAAAAATCTTATTGAAGACACAGTCGCAAAAGTCGGCGAGAACATTGAGGTCAAAAAATTCGCCAGATTTGAGCTTTAATCTATGACTATTGAATTAATCTTCTTAATAGTTTTCATATCTAGCATTGGAGGGGCAATACTTATTTTAATAAAAAAAGCTCCAATTTTGAGCACAATGCCCAAAAATGGGTCTTCTGGAATAAAAAAGCATAAGATTGTTTTAATAGCAGAGGGTAGAATAAAGAGTTTTTTGGCATTTTTTTCAGACGGCATAATTTTGCACAAATTTTTGTCATGGACAAAATGCAGAGTAATCAAATTTGAAACCTGGATAGATGAGGTTCTTCACGGGATAAGAAACAAAGCAAAACAGAATAAGTTAAACAAGAAAAAATAAATTTGTGCCACCTTAGCTCAGCGGTAGAGCAACTGTTTTGTAAACAGTAGGTCCGCAGTTCGAATCTGCGAGGTGGCTCCAAAAATAAGAAAATCACCGTTGTTGATGCGGTGATTTTTTGATATAATAAATAATAATATGGCTCAAAAAACAGAATTAGTAAAAAATTTACCGTTGCAAGTTTCTGATTTAGTATCAAGCTTAATCCTTGCAGGTGTATATAGTTTATCATTTTTCGTTCCTTTTGCGTTGGGACATCCTCAATGGTTAGTGGGGACAATTGTAAATGTTTGTTTGTTTTTGGGTGCTGTTTATCTTCCAAAAAGATACTTTATAGCTCTGGCAGTTTTGCCTAGCCTGGGTGTTTTGGCTAGAGGTCTGGTTTTTGGTCCGTTAACAATGTTTTTAGTTTATTTCCTGCCTTTTATATGGCTAGGAAATTTAATTTTAATTTTGGTTGCTAAGGGTTTATTTTCTAGATTTGGGTATATGTTTTCTGCAGTAAGCGCTTGTATTTTAAAATTTTTGTTTTTATTTATAATCGCTAATATTTATTTTAAATTTGACGTTGTGCCTGCAATATTTTTACAAGCAATGGGCTTGAATCAGCTGGCAACTGCATTAGCAGGGGGTCTGATTGTTTTTCTAGTTTTTAAAATACATGGACAACTTAACACCAGAAGCAACAGAGCTGCTTAATTCAATAGAAAAAGACGAAAGGATGGTAGCGATGTTAGCACCATCTTTTCCTATTGTTTTTAAATACCCTGAAATAATTGGGATGTTAAAAAGATTGGGTTTTAAACATGTAGTTGAGGTGGCTAGGGGGGCTGAAGAAACAAATAAACAGCTACTTGCCTTAACAAAGCTTCACCCTGAAAGAAGATATATTACCAATCCTTGCCCGAATATTGTGCGACTGATAAGAAATAAATATCCACATTTGGTTCAATATTTAAGCCCCATAGACTCTCCAATGATAGCTACGGCCAAGCTAGCTGCAAAAAAATATAAAAATTATAAAAAAGTTTTTATCGGACCGTGTTTGCTTAAAAAACTGGAGGCAAATGAAGATTGTCCTAAGCTAAACATCTTAGTGTTAACGTATAAAGAATTGCAAAGCGTTTTAAACAAAAAGGGGATTAAGCCCATAATTACTGATAAATTTTCGTGCTTTGATGTAATTGCCAGAGATACTCGGCTCTACCCAATATCAGGTGGTCTATCGCAATCCTCAGGAGTGATAAACAAGTTTACTGATCCAGAGTATGATGTAATTTCTAGCCCAGCTTTAGTTATAAAAGCATTAGATGACTTTTTGAATAAGCCCGATTTAAAGATATTGGATATCTTAAATTGCGATGGCGGTTGTATAAATGGCCCCGGCATTGTAAGCGAGGATTCCTTACCCAAACGCCGCCAAAAAATAATCAATTATTGGAGTAAGAGATAAAACACTTGACAAGGGATTATTTTCATATAGAATGGACAATGTAGCTGAAATATAAGTAATTTTACTACTAAAAAAACTTAAGTAAAACAATTTTAAGGCAACGTCGCAAAGCGTTGCGACGTAAGTGTCGTCCCGTTCGCGGGACTTCCTTAAACGTCCGCATTAGTATTTGAAAGTCAAATATTAATGCGGGTGTTTTTTTCACTAAAAGCGCGCCACCTTGAAAAATGAATATGGAGCATGATTTAAGAAAGTCATCTTAAATCAGCAAAAACAACATTAGTTTTTTAAAGTTGTTTCGAATTAGATTTATATTTTCGCAAGAAAATATAAATCACACATTAGTTGTTTATTCTAAAGTTAGATTAAAAACTTCAAATGTTTTATTTGAGAGTTTGATCCTAGCTCAGGGTGAACGCTGGTAACGTGGATACCGGCATGCAAGTCAAGGGGGCCTTCGGGCAACCGGCGAACGGCTTAGTAACACGTAGGTACATACCCTAAAGTGGGGCATAGCTCGTCGAAAGACGGGGTAATTTCCCATAGTCTCGCAAGAGTAAAGTCGCAAGACGCTTTAGGAATGGCCTGCGGCCCATCAGATAGTTGGTAGGGTAACGGCCTACCAAGTCTATGACGGGTAGGGGGCGTGAGAGCGCGACCCCCAAGAATGGCACTGCGACACGGGCCATACTCCTACGGGAGGCTGCAGTCGAGAATCTTCCGCAATGGGCGAAA
>Ga0268276_1001449_pt1 | contig 23311 bp, 22 predicted proteins | sample saktaG_4_FD_190145 | JGI IMG/M metagenome (GOLD analysis project Ga0268276, IMG submission 190145) | Saline water microbial communities from Sakinaw Lake, British Columbia, Canada - sak_2010_1_5_45m | ecosystem: Environmental > Aquatic > Non-marine Saline and Alkaline > Saline ... | reverse complement strand
TACAAATTTATTTCTGTCTTCATCTGCAACAGTCACATTTTTTGTTGTTTCTTTGCTGCCATTAACAGAATAAATCATTTTAATATTCTTATTCCCGACAGCTTTGCTGATTATAGGTTTTAATCCTCTCTTCAAAGTTGGTTTAAAGACATAGAATTCATCTGGATTAACAGCCCCCTGAACAATATTCTCGCCTAAACCATATATGGCATTTATCAAAACAACATCTCTAAACCCAGTTTCAGTATCGATAGAGAACATAACCCCGCTAGCCCCTAAATCACTTCTAACCATCTTCTGAACCCCAATGCTCAAAGCAACCTTAAAATGGTCAAATTTCTTATCAACCCTATAATGGATAGCTCTATTTGTGAATAAAGAAGCAAAACATTTCTTGCAGGCATCAACCAAAGAATGCTCTCCTCTAATGTTTAAATATGTCTCTTGTTGTCCAGCAAAAGAAGCATCAGGTAAATCTTCAGCTGTTGCGCTGCTCCTTACTGCAACATCACAATGAGTTCCATATCTCCTGCACAATTTCCTGTAAGCATCAATTATTGCGATTCTCAAAGGCGGTGGCAAATCCACCCCCAAAATAAGTTGCCTAGCTTCGTGTCCAACCTTAGCTAAACTCTCAACACTGTTAGGATTAACCTTACCTAAAATATTTTGCAATTCATCCTTAATCTTTTCTTCTTCCAGAAAATATCTATAAGCATAAGCAGTAATTGCAAACCCATAAGGTATATCGACGCCTTTTTTACTTAAATTTTTATACATCTCACCCAAAGAAGCGTTCTTGCCCCCAACTAGAGGTACATCCTCAATTCCAACTTCATCAAACCAAAGAATAAATTTATTTGCCTTAATCATCTATCAACCTCTCTTTGAAAAAGTTTATTTTTTCTAAGAGATACAAGAAATTTACTTTGTAAATTTCTAAGTATCTTTTTTTAATTAATTTTTAAGAGTATATCATATATAAACCTTTCGAATAACCAAAAACTCACGGTGAGTTTTTGGGGATTAAAAATTGTAGGAATTAAACAAGAGGCATTAAACCTGCAATTTTTAATAACAAGATTTAAATCAAAGAAGAACAAAACAGAACACTATGGAAAAGAACAGGCTTATACATTATTGGAAATCTTCAGGAACGATTAAAGATGAAAGAATATTGAAAGCTTTTAAAGATGTCCCTCGAGATTTATTTTTAAAAGATGGCTTTGGAAAAGAAGCCTATACAGACCACCCACTCCCAATAGGAAAGGGCCAGACCATTTCTCAACCAACAACAGTTATGCTCATGACAGAGGCCCTAGAACTAAAAAAAGGGCAAAAGGTTCTGGAAGTAGGCGCAGGCTCAGGCTGGCAGGCAGCTATAATAAGTAAGATAATATGGCCTAAAGGTAAAGTGATAACAACAGAAATTATTCCAGAATTAGCAGAATTTGCAAAAGAAAACCTAAAAAAAGCAGGAATAAGGAATGTTGAAGTACTGAATTATGATGGATCTCAAGGTTATGAGAAAGAAGCGCCATTCCAAAGAATAATTATAACAGCTGCTTGCCCAGAAATACCAAAACCACTGGTTGAACAGCTAGATGATGATGGGATATTAATCGCTCCTGTTGGGCCTAAATTTTTTGGCCAAGATATGATCAAATTAATAAAAACAAAATCAGGAATTACAACAAAATCATTAGGTTCTTTTGTATTTGTACCACTTAAAGGAAAACATGGCTATTAAAAAAGCTCATTAAGTAGTCTCCTCAGAGAGAATCTCCGCTTAACCAGCAATCTGCCAAGTTTTTGTTCAATCATTCTACTATCCTCAAATTCTCTCTCTTTTCGTTTAAATTCTGGAGTATGATGAAAGCTTCTATTGCCCCTTCTATCAAACTTATGCTTTTTATGCAGCATTTCATGATACATAACATAATCAAGCATCTCCCTATCAGCATTCTCTAAAACCTTGCTTATCATTATAGTATCCGTACCATATTCATAAGAGCCAAGTTTAGATACAGACGGAAACCCCCATCTTAAATTTGTTTTCTCCAGTAAGCCATAAAAATATTTTTCATTAACCCTGTCAAAACTTCCCTCAAGAAAAGGATCTATATCTGTTTTTGGGACAACTATATGTAATTTCTTCATAAAAATCTCATAAAGTTCAATGTTTTCTGTATTCTTCTTCAAAGGCCTCAATCGCTTATTCAAAACCCTCAAAAGCAACTCTTGGATCAGGCCAATCTGGATATCTATCCCAACACTCTTCCACTTTCTAGATAAACTAAATTGTATTCTATCTCCCCTTAATTTAACATTTGCTCTATAAGGCTTAAACTTACCAGAATATTTCAAAGAATAAGAATAAGGAAATTCGCTATAAAGTTCGCTAACAGCTTGTTTTAACATAGAAATAAGTGTTACGAATCAATTAATAAATTTATTGAACCTCATACCTCAAAATAGCAGCAACCTTACCAATATCCCTAAGCTGAACTCCTTCTCGAGTCTCAGTAGATATCAATTTAACCTCTGTCCCCATTACTTTAGCTTCATTCTCAAATTCTTCTATCTTATCATCGGATAAATCATCAGATAAAAGTAAGACCTCAACTGCACCATTTTTTAAATTCCCCATAACATCTTTCTCACCATAACTAACCATGCCTGGATTCTTGGCTAATAATTCAAAAAACCTAGTCATAATCTTCTTTTCTTCCATAATCTCTTCCTTAGCTAAAACATCCTCTGACTTATCAACTAATTCCTGTAACCCAAACTCTCCAGTATATCCTAAATCCTTGATAGTAATTATCTTGTTTCTCAGTTCTGTGGTGATATAGCCCCCCTCAACAAAATCGTACTTTGTAGGGCCAGGACCACCAACAAGTATCCCTTTTAAATTCTTATTGCTAAGAAACTGTTCCTTAACATACTCTGCAACCTTTTTATAATGATCTTTTGCCGCTCCTTCTCTAATCCTGGCGAAACGAGCTGCACTTTGGCCTCCTGCTTTAAACTTTCCAGGGACTTCTGAATGGGTTTTCTGTAATGGAACTATTGTTTTTCCCTTCAAATAAGCAATATTTGCATCCCTTCTATCCAGCACTATCAGCCCATAAACTTCTTTTGTATCAAGCATATCCTCTAGTAAATCAAGAACAAATGTTTTATCGCATCTATAAATCCTAGTGTTTAAAGGAATTGGAGGTTCAATACTCCACACTTCAAAATCCTGCTTGCCTTGTTGAGCAGCAATATTACCAGAAAAAGCCGCTAACCCATTATCTGGTGTTTTTTTAAATAACTTTAGATGTTGTATCATCTTCTCTAAAGCATCAATAACATTTTTTCTGGTAGTAGCATCTTTTATATTAGTAGCAGTCCCGCTCTCCTGCTCTAGATGCTGTATTATCTTAACAATATCATACCCTTGAGGTATATAAACAGAAACTAGGTTCGTATGCCTGCCCTTATGGCTGCTTAAATCTTTAATAAACTTCTTCAATTTATGCCTTTGTTGTTCTGTTAATGACATAATACCTCCGGAGGGTATAGCCTATTTATAAAAGTTGCGGGAAGAAAGATTACCAAACCGATTAAAAACCACCCAGGTTTTCAATAGTTTACTTAAGAAGTAAAATTCCGTTAAATTTATAAAGCGTCCACATTTTCTAATGAACTATCAAAGGGGCTATGGGGTAGCTTGGACTCATCCTTTCCGCTTTGGGAGCGGACGACCCCGGTTCAAATGCCCTTAATAACTAATTATTGGGGCTGAATGTCCGGGTAGCCCCATTCCAAATTATGAGGTAAAAATGGTAGAAATAGAAAAATATGGATCAACAAAAAGATTCGGGCCAAGATACGGAAGGAAACTTAAAGAGAGATTTGGAAAGATAGAAGCAGAACAAAGGAAAAAACATAAATGCCCTTACTGCTCTGCTTTAAAGGTCAAAAGAGTAGCAATAGGAATCTGGGAATGTAAAAAATGCAAGGCAAAATTTACAGGCAAAGCTTATTCTATTAGTAAAAAAATCACATCTAAAGAAGAAAGTGAAGAAAAAGCAGAAGAACCTACTAAACCAAAAGAAGATATAAAAGAAGGTGAGTAAAATGGTTGAATATAAATGTTTCAATTGTAATAAGAAGGTTGGCCAAGATTATCTAAGAAAAAAGGTAAGGTGCCCTTACTGTGGCAGTAAAATACTGTTCAAACCAAGAAGCATCGTAACCAAGGTAAAAGCAAGATAAAATGGCAGAAAAAGAAACCGAGCAAAAAATAGCGCAATTGCAGTTGTATGAACAAAGCCTGCAGAATATTTTAATGCAAAAGCAGCAATTCCAATCGCAATTAGTAGAAACAAAATCCGCTTTAGAAGAGCTGGAAAATGCAAATGAAGCTTATAAAATAATAGGTAACATTATGGTTTCCTCAAAAAAAGAAGAAATTAAAAAAGAATTGGAGTCCAAAAAAGAAATTATTAATTTAAGGATAAAAACCATAGAAAAACAAGAAAATCAAATCAAAGAAAAAACAAAAAAAATACAGGAAGAAGTCTCAAGAGATATAAATCAATAAAATGAGTTCTAAAGAATTAACAAAAGAAACAATTGAAACACTACAAGAACTAGAAGAAGATACACATCTGCCTAAAAACATTAAAATTAAAATTCAAAAAATAATTGAAATGTTAAAAGAAGATGCAGAAGTTTCTATCAAAGTTAACAAAGCGTTGAACGACCTTGATGAAATCTCTAATGACCCTAATCTTGAATCCTATACTAGGGCGCAATTATGGAATATTGTTTCCTTATTAGAGAAAATCAGCCATTAATAAGTTCATTTTCTTTTTCTAAATACTGCCCTTCAGTTATTCTGCCTATGATATACTGTATCTGCAGCTCTTTTAAAGGCGTATCTATATCTCTAATGCTTATTATTATTGCACTATCAATAGCATTTTCAGCTGGTTCATCATTTATTTTTTCAACGTAAGCTTTTCCCCAATTCATAGTAATCGTGCCTATTACTAGTGCAAAAACTACCAATAAGACCGTTGCAATTAAAGGTGACAATGCTTTTCTATTTCTAAAAAATTTATTCATTTTTTTAATCTATCTTTTTGTAGTAGGAGCATGTAGATAAACAAAGTTATGATTATAGTCTCCAGCAAAGGAAAAACTAGTTTAGAAGCTGTAATTATATTAGCCATGTTTAATATAGTTATAATCTCTTCAACCACAAAAACCAACAAAGCAGCAAACAAAAACTTCCATGGAGTTATATAAATTTTTTTATTTGGTGTCTTAAATAATTTTAAAAATAATAACAATACAATTATAACTAGGACTAAATTGTAATATGGGGCCACTGAACCTACACAATAAGCTAATTCATGTACCATCTTATTTTCCCTTTTGTATATTTATTTGTTGAACCAAAGCTATGATTAGTAAAGCCAAAATTACAGTTGGAACTATGTGAGTTAAAAAAAGGCTTTCAAATATTTGAAAAGCTCTTAAAGCACCAAGAATCTCTTGAACAGCAAAAAACACCAAAGCAAATATCAACATCAACCAAGCTCCTAGTTCTTTCCTCTTCCTAGTTTTTTTTATTAAACTAAGGGCTATGGCCCCGGCAATAAACGCTAGCAGAAGGTTAGCAATTTTCAATATTCCTTCAAGATATTGTACCAAACTGACACCTCTTTCACAATTAACCCATAATTTAGCTTATATAAAAAACTTTGTTTTTTATATCTTAAAATACCCTGTATTTTAATTATATAAAAACTTTGTGTTTTGTACAAAGGTTTAGAAAAAGCACTTTTCTAAAACTTTGTGATTTGCATATTGTTTAGATATCTTTATAAATCCAATATTATTGATTACTTTCATGGCAGGAAAAGAAGGAGTAAAAGTAGGTAAAAAAAGAGAAGTCAAAATAACTGAAAGAAAAAAGCTTACAGCTAGTGAGAGGATTAAAGAACTGGAAGATGAGATAACAAATACAAAATACAACAAAAGAACACAACATGCTGTTGGCCTAATGAAGGCAAAGTTAGCAACACTCAAGTTACGAGCCACTGCAAGAGCTTCTATTGGAAAGGCAAGGGGAGACGAAAGGTTTTCAGTAAGAAAAACAGGTGATGCCACAGTTTTATTACTGGGATTCCCATCTGTAGGTAAATCAACACTGCTGAACAGGATAACAAATGCAAGGTCTGACGTAGCTGCTTATTCATTCACAACACTTAGGGCAATTCCAGGCTTAATGGAATACAACCAATCAAAGATACAGATAGTAGACGTCCCAGGTATTGTTACAGGTGCCGCATCTGGAAAAGGAAGAGGAAAAGAAGTTTTGACAATGATTAGAAATGCCGATTTAATCCTGATATTGGTTGAAGCGATATGCCCTCAAAATTATCAGGCAATACTAAACGAGGTCTATGAAGCCGGAATAAGGATTAATCAAGAAAAACCAGATGTAAGGATTATTAAAAAGGCAAGGGGGGGCGTATTTGTAAGCTCAACAATAAATCTCACAAAAATTGATGATCAGACAATCATAGATATTGCCAGGGAAATGCGGTTAAATAATGTAGATATAATGATTAAAACAGATATTAACACAGATCAGCTTATTGATGCTATAAGGGGGGATGCAGTCTACACCAAAGCATTGACAGTATTAACAAAGATTGATATGGTAGACGAAGAGAGGCTGAAAGGGTTAAAAGAAGAAATCAAGCCAGATATTGCTGTTTCCGCAGAAAAGAATATTGGTATTGAAGAGCTTAAAAACTTAATCTACAAAAAAATGGAATTCATACGCATTTACCTAAAAGAAGTCAGCAAACCAGCTGATATGAAAGAGCCAATGATAATGTTTAAAGGATGTACAATAAAAGATGTTTGCTCAAAGCTGCATAAGGATTTTGTCAATAATTTCAAGTATGCAAGGATCTGGGGAAGCTCAGCCAAATTTGGTGGTCAAACTTTCAGAAGGCTGGACAAAGAAATAGAAGACAAGGACATTCTGGAACTCCATATAAGGTAACATTAATAAAGTAGTTAAAATATCCACATCTAGGTGATATTTATGGTTAAAAATAATAAAGCAAAAGTTGATGTAAGCAAAGAAGAACAAATAGGATTCCATAAAGGCTCTTTATCCACCCTGGCTAAAGAAAGGGAGGAAATGTTAAGAATATTACAGATAGTAGAACAACTAATGCAGATGCATATCAAAGGGTTGAAAGATCTGGGTGTTGACTTAGAAGCCGCAGCAAAACAAGCTCAGAAATCAGCAAATAAAGAAAAAAAACAAACTAAACCAATTGAAGATATCTTAAGGTAATTTAACAAGATTTTTAAATCACCATCAATTTCTACAAACTATGGTGCATGATGTGGTTAGTATCGGAAATCCACTAATGGATGTGCTGATAGAAGTAGAAGAGGAATTTCTAAAAGAACTTAACTTGATAAAAGGCAATATGCACTTAATGGATGAAAATCAGATAAAAGAAATAGAAATGAAGCTTGAAAAATTTAAAAAAAAATTTTCTCCTGGTGGTTCTGAAGCAAATACCTTAGCAGCGCTATCCATGCTGGGTCAAAGAGTAGTATACTTCGGGAAAGTAGGCCAAGACTCCCATGGAGAAACTTATCACAAAAAACTTATTGAAAATGGTGTTATGTCAAAAGTAATTAAGGTTGATGGTATGACTGGCAGAGCTATAACTTTTATAACACCTGATTCTGAGAGAACATTCGCAACCCACTTAGGTGTAGCTCCATTATTAGAAGATAATGAGTTGAATGAAGCAGATATAATGGGAGCTAAGTTCCTGCACCTTACAGGTTATATATTTTATAGTGAAAATACAAAAAAAGCTGCATTACAGGCATTGAATATCGCAAAAAACAATAATGTAAAAGTGTGTTTAGACCTTGCAGATCCTAATTGTGTAAAAGTAAATAAAGATATACTAAAAAAAGTAACAAAAGAATATGTAGACATTATAATTGCTAACGAGAAAGAAGCCAAAGAATTTACAGGAAAAGAGCCAGAAGAAGCAGTAAATGAATTAGCTAAATTAGTGGATATTGCAATTGTAAAGATAGGGGCCAAAGGTTCGCTTATACAATCTAAAGATAAACTGATAAGAATACCCGGTTTTAAAGCAAAAGCAATAGACACAACAGGAGCAGGAGATATCTATACAGCAGGTTTTTTATATGGCATGTTAAATAATATGGATTTAGAAACATCAGGGAGAATAGCATCTTTCATAGCATCCAAAGTAGTCCAAATAAAAGGCGCAAGATTGGACAAAATGCCCCATGAAGAGATTAAAAAATTAATGAAAAATGTCAATTCAGAATAATATTAAAAAAATAAAACAGGAGATTCCATCTAACATTATACTGATTGCTGCTGCAAAAACAAGAACAATAGAAGAAATTAAACAGGCGATTTCTGCAGGAATTGAAATTATTGGAGAAAACTATGTACAAGAAGCAAAAGAAAAATATAAAGAGCTAAAAGGCAAAGTTAAGATTCATTGTATCGGCCATTTACAAACAAATAAAGTAAAAAAAGCAGTTGAAATATTTGATATGATTCAAACTGTTGATTCTATAAAAATAGCCAAAGAAATTGACAAAAGATGCCAAAAACTAAATAAAATAATGCCAATATTAATAGAAGTAAACTCAGGAAAAGAACCCGATAAAGAAGGAGCAATGCCAGAAGAGGTAATAAGCTTAATCAAAGAAGCCTCTAAACTTAAAAACATTAGAATAAAAGGCCTTATGACAATGGCTCCTTTATTTGGTAACCCAGAAGAATACAGGCCTTATTTCAAGCTAACTAAAGATTTATTCAAAAAAATAAAAGCTCTAAACATCCCAAATGTAGATATGGAGATTCTTTCTATGGGTATGAGCAATAGCTATAAAATAGCTGTAGAAGAAGGAGCCAATATGGTGCGTATTGGCACTAAACTTTTTGGTCCTAGGTAAAAAATAAAAAAAGAACTGGGATATTAAAGAAATTCTAAAACATTGGGGGTGTTTTAAAATGATATCCCAGCTCCAATAAAAATAAACATGAATTAAATCTCCTCCTTTACATTCGCTGTTGCAACCATTGTAAGGGTTGTTTGGATTAATTGTTCTTTCCTGAACTTGATAACAAAATCGTTAAATTCCTCAACATCCTTGAACTTTAATTTCAAGAGCAAATCATACTCTCCGGTTACCCCAAAAAACCCCTTAACATGTTTGTTATTTACAATCCTATCAAGCACTGCAGAAGGTTTTGTTTTTATAAGCATAAAAACAATAAAGCTTTCTCCTACTGCTTTATTGTTCAGCTTTAAAGTAAATTTTTCAATAACCCCCTTTTCTTTTAATTTTAAGATCCTTTGATGGACAGTGCTTGGCCTTAACTTTGTTAACTTTGCAACATCCCTTATCGATTTCCTTGAATCTTCCCTTAAAACATTGATAATAGCAAAATCTTTCTGGTCAACATCCATTAAAAGGTTAATTGTCCAACTTATATTTAAACTTTTCGTTATTTGTCCAAAAAATAATCAAAAAACTGGACAAATTAGATAAAATAATAAGAAAAATATATAAATAGTCCCATACTCATATTTAACGGTGATAATCATGGACAAAGGAGAAAATTATGAAGTTAAAGACATTAAGCTGGCTGAACAAGGCAGAATGAATATTGAGATTGCCGAGTCCCATATGGGCGCTTTGATGAAAATAAAAGCAAGATTTGAAAAAGAAAAGCCCCTAAAAGGAGTAAGAGTTGGTTTAGCTTTACACGTAACCAAAGAAACTGCTGTTTTGGTAAGCACACTAATAGCAGGTGGAGCAGAAGTTGCCATCACAGGATGTAACCCATTAAGCACACAAGATGATGTTGCTGCGGCATTAGCTGAAGAAAAGGTAAACGTATGGGCATATAAAGGAGAAACAAATGAAGATTATTATAGGTATATTCAAAATGTTATCAACTTCAAGCCTAATATTACAATTGATGACGGTTGTGATCTTGTAAGTGAAATACACAAAAACCACAAAGAGTTAATTCCGGAAATAATTGGCGGGTGTGAAGAAACAACAACAGGAATTATAAGATTAAAGGCGATGGAAAAAGATAATGCCTTAAAATATCCTATGATAGCTGTAAACGATAACAAAACAAAACATCTTTTAGATAATTATTACGGAACAGGGCAATCAACTGTCGACGGAATTATAAGGGCAACCAATATTCTTTTTGCAGGTAAAACAATTGTTGTAGCTGGTTATGGGAGCTGCGGAAAAGGATTTGCTATGAGGGCAAAAGGCCTAGGTGCTAATGTCATAGTAACAGAAGTAGCTAACTTCCCTTCATTGCAGGCATCTTATGATGGTTTCAGAGTAATGAAGATGGAAGACGCATGTAAACTAGGGGATATATTCTGCACATTAACAGGAAATAAGCATGTCATAAGAAAAGAGCACATAAAGAAAATGAAAGATGGAGCAATCCTGGCAAATTCAGGCCACTTTGATATAGAGATAGACATCAAAGGATTAAAAGAAATATCTTCAAGCCAAAGAAGAGTAAGGCCTTTCTTAGATGAATATGTTGTAGAAGGAAAAAAGATATTTTTATGTGGAGAGGGAAGATTGGTTAATCTTGCTGCTGCAGAAGGCCACCCTTCAGAAGTCATGAGTACAAGCTTTTGCGGCCAATCCTTAGCAGTAGAGTACTGTGTAAAAAACAAAGGAAAGCTTCCAATAAAAGTGATACAATTGCCAGAAGAAATAGACGACAAAATAGCAAGATTGCAGCTGGATGCAATGGACATAGAGATTGACAAGCTTACAGCAGACCAAAAGAAATATCTGGAGAGCTGGGAGGAAGGTACTTAAAATAAGTAGATTTTTATATTCTTTTTCTTTCCCCTCTCATAATGAGGAAACCAGTAGTAGCCGGTATGTTCTATGCAGATAATTTTGATGAGCTCAGCAACCAGATTAATGACTCCTTTCACTCAAAATTTGGGCCAGGAGCATTGCCAATAAAGAAGCGGCAAAAGGAAGTTCTTGGAATTATCGCGCCTCATGCCGGTTACCCATTCTCAGGTCCAGCAGCTGCATGGGCCTATAAAGAAATCGCAGAAAGCAGGCTAGCAGATGTATACATTATGCTAGGATTGTCCCATTCAGGCTTCCCAAGCTGCATATCATTAGATGACTGGGAAACACCCTTTGGCGTTGTTAAAGTAGATCAAGGCTTCCAAAGAGTTTTAATGGCAAACTCAGGCCTTAAATCAAACACAGAAGCGCACGCACAAGAACATTCAATAGAAGTGCAACTGCCTTTCTTGCAATTTGCCAACAATGACTATATAAAACAAATGAAAATAGCTCCAATTATTGTTTCTGAAGATAAAAACTATACAGAAATTGCGCAATCAATCGTAAAAACAATAGAACAAACGAGAAAAAAAGCAGTAATAATTGCATCCTCTGACTTTACACATTATGGTATAAACTATGGCTACTTCCCATTTCATGATAATGTCAAAGAAAACATGAACAAAATTGATAAAAAAGCAATAGAATATATTAAAGATCTAGACGCAGAAGGATTCCTAAAATATGTAAGCAACACAGGAGCAACTATATGCGGAAGAATCCCAATAGCTGTTGCAATTGCTTGTTGTAAGCTTCTAGGAGCTAAAAAAGCCAAACTTCTCCATTATTATACATCTGGAGATATTACTAATGATTACAGCTCTGCTGTTGGTTATGGGGCTATCTCTATAGAATAATAAAATAAAAAATTAAAAAAAAAGATTTATTTCTTTTTCTTAGTCACAAGATAAACTACTACCAAGATTACCACAATTACTGCCAGCACAATTATCAGTGTCAAAGGCATCTTCTTTGCCTCTTCTGGTGTTACTTCTTCGCTTGGTGGTGTTACTTCTTCGCTTGGAGTTTCTTCTTCGCTTGGTGGTGTTACTACAGCTCCTGATTTAACACCAATTGCAAAGTAGCTAAACCCTGGCGTTGTTGCTCGATAGTGGACTCCGCCATCTTCTTTAACAAATGTTGTTGGTAACTCAACCCATTGTCCACCTACATATCTCAACAATACAACATCTGCCCTGCTAACGCCATTGTTGGTAAACCAATCTTTATCAACTACAAAGTTGATTGTTGCGCTTCCAACATCAGCATCAGTAAGTACTTTTGTAGCAATCTCTAAGTATTGATAAACTGCTGAAGATGCATCACTTACTGCTTCAGGCTTTGCAGTTAAAGATGTAACTGTCATTTCTGGTTTCTCAACTACATTTTGTGCTGTAAACTTAACTTGTGTAAATGCAATAGCATCGTTGTTAAGATTCATCATAGCCATTGATCCTTTGCTTAATCTGGTCCATACTTGTGTCTTGCTTACACCTGTTGTTGAAATAGAAGATATGCCTCCTCCGCCTCCTCCACCAGATGATGATGTTGTCGTTGTGGTTGCGGCTGCAGCTGTTACAGGAGTTGCCAAAGCAAATATAGAGAAGCTATTTACAGTTACTGTTAACATTGGGCTGCTCCAAGCAGTATTTGCATCACTAACAACAGTCCACGTTGTGCCTATTGTTGCATTTGTAGTTGTATTAAATGGTGCAGTATACACCCTTGTAGTAGAACCGCACGTAATTCCTAAAGCAGTGCAGTTAAATGCTACTGTACTGCCTGTAAACCCTGTGCTTACATTATTTATCTTAGGCTGCAGCACAATAGCAGTCAAAAGAGTTGCTGTGCCTGTTGTAAGTGAAGCTTGAACATAGGTCCAGTTTGTAGCTGGATTTGAGCTATTTCCACTGCTATTAGCAGGAACAATTTCAAGAGTAAAGTTAGTTATTGCTGATATATTAATATCATTCAATGTAACTACTGTCTGATTCAAAGTAGTGTCTGTCCATACAATGTCCTGGGTATCCCCACTCGTATTTATAAGGGCGCTTTCTAACGCAGACAGTTTTATGCCTGACTGCACAAATAGGAAACTTGATGTGCCAGGTATTTTATCTATATTAACTGATGTTTCCGTATAAGGCGTAACAGTTTGTTCTGTAGGCAATGATCCATCAGTATATGTCTCACAACTAGCATTCACAATTGAAAGAGTTGATGCATTAGCATTACCACCTGAAAAGAAAGACATATTTGTAAAATTCAAACAATAATACATATTTAACTCATATGCTGCAGAACAAGTGGTATTGAATGTTGTGTGAATGGCGCTATCTGTTCCATTGGTAATATTAAGCTGAACAACTGTCGGAGCTCCATACCATGAAAACACTGTCACATTAACTGTAAGATTCTGGGTTAAAAACGGCTTAGTTGGAACTGAAAATGCAGTCACATTAATTGGGTCATTTTCTACTTTAAGCGTATAAGTAGTTGAAGACTCCCTATTAGTTGTGTCCCTAGCAAAGATAGTCAAAGTCAAAGCATTGTCAGCTGCAACATCTGAGCTAGATGCATTGGCTTTAACTGAACAATTACCTATTGCTATAAGAGATGTGGTTGTTACTCCGCCACCATCATAGAAAGAACAGTTAACATCGCTACTGGCATTATTATCTCTATATGTTGCCCAAACTGATTCTATACCGCTTGTATCATCCACAGAAACGTTGATTGAAACAGTCGCAACAACATTCTTAAGTACTCTTGTCAAATTTGCAACAACACTATCTAAAGTTGGCACTCCAGCATCAGTAATATCAAAATCCAAAGCAACTGTAGCAGTTCCACTATTCAATAAATTTTCAGTGTTATCATATGCAGTGATAGTACCATTCAACCTATAATTTCCCCTTGGAAGGACTGGAACAGCAGCTGGAATGGCTGAAGTATTTAATGTATATGTGCACGTAGCAGTTGTTGTTCCCAAACCTGAACATGTCATTGTAATATATGATATGTTTACATAAGCAGTTGCATTAATTCCTAATGTTGCGTTTGTCAGATTTACCCCTGCATAAGTATCATTCACTTGTACAGTCATTATAAGGTTCTCTCCTTGTACATATGATGAGCCACCATTAAGCGAAGGTGCCCCAACAGTCGGTGCTGTATTATCTATATAGAATGTTGCAGATGTGCCTGCTTCATTCGCAGCGTAATCCTTACCATAGATAGTATATGCTATGGCTGTGTTTTCTGGAAATTCCCCTAACCCAAAATATTTAGAGAGATTACCAGACACGCTAAAGCTTGCTTTTGAACCAGTCATGTTTATATTTGTTGGAGAAGAGATTGTAAAATTCTTCTTGATACCCAAAGCAGAAACACCAATCCATAAATCTTCAACTGTTTGGTTCCTAACCCCTGTAAAGGCATCTGATACTACCCCTGTAATCCTTATATCTCCAGTATCTTTTATATAGTAACCATTTAATGGGCTGATTGTAGCATCACTTATAACCGGTGCTGTCCTATCTAAATTAACAGTCCTATTCTCAATTGCATAACCTATATTGTTAGCTGTATCGTTACAATAAATAGTCCAATTAAATGTTGCATCTGCTGGGGAAGCAGGTAAACTCATTGATATTGAAGTTGCTGTACCATTTAAGGCTGAAGTATCAGTAGCATTGAGTGTCCCATTAAGATACAATTGACAATATGCTGTTGTAGATACATTATCAGTAAAATTAAACTGCAACACAAGGCTAGATTGGTTTATATTATCAATAGTCATTAACTCAACTTGGGGTGCCACGCTATCAAAAGTAAAGTAAACACTATTATTATCTCTCATAAGGTTATCCGCTGCATCCCTTGCCCCACTAACATTAATATAGAACGTACCATCAAAAACCCCAGTAGCGTAATCTTCAAGACTTAAAGTACCGTTCCATACAGCCCTTCCTTCAGTGGTATTGGCAAATTCTGACCCTAACTGGGTTATATTAAGCAAATACTGGTCTGCGGAATTACTGACATTTATTATTGTAGCATTAACTCCAGGAACTATGCTCATTTTCCTATCAAAAGTAACACTAACCTTGTATGTTCCTGATTTAAGAGGTGAAGTCCCATTAACTATTGTAACAGCAGTAACAACAGGTGCTCCAATATACAAAGTAAAGTTAATAGTTGATGTAACACTATTGGCACTGGTATCATTATCCTCAGCATATGCAACAATCTCATATGTGCCATTGGCCCCCAATGCAGTTGTAGTAACATTACATATCATACTCTCATTTACTTGCACCCCATCATCATAGTACTGACAGCTCATATTTGTAAAATTATAAGACCGCACATGGGCACCATTAAGTTTTAAAGTAACATTTATAGAAGTATTAACAATACTCACATTCGTAGCATCCCTAGCACTAGCTGTTGCGTTAAAAGTTATGTTAATCACAAGAGTTTCATCTGCAGTATAAGAACCGTTGGTTATATCGGTAAAAATAATATCCACTTTTTGGCCAGCAGTAGCATACACCAAATATGCTAAAACTGCTACAATCAACAACAAAACAGAAACAACCATTACTTTATTGCTATAAAAACTCCCCTCTTTTTTGTTTAAAAAATCCATTTTACCAGCCTCGTTCTTAGTTTTTTATAAAGTTTTAAACTTTATAAGCTCAGGAAAATTTTTAATTTTCCTGTTGTTTATAATATGATGGATAAAAGAAATTCTTTTATCCCCCTTTTTTTGGTTTATATAAAGTATGAAATACTTTATATGCTCAAGAAAATTTTTAATTTTCTTGTTGTTTATTATTATAAAATCCCACTACAGCTTATAGACTAATGTCTTTTTATTAGATTTTCCCAAAACATATATATAAAGCTTTCGGTTAAACCCCCAATAAAAACAAAGTAAAAATATTTATTATTTAAAGCTTTGCATAATCAGAAACTTCTTTAGAGTAACAAAAGAAAGTATTTAAACTAAAGAAAAAATAAGGCTTTAATGCTAAAAAACAAGGCAAAAAACAAAATTCTGGCAAAATCTTGGAATTCGAAGAATTCTAAGGGGTTAGGAAATTCGAAGGATTTTCTAAGCAAGCCAATTATCTGCAAGACTGATCTCTCAAAAGCTATTGGTTTAATGTTTTCCAGAAAAAAGAAAACCTTAATTTTTATTTTCAACAAAGAAAAGTTAATCTCATTGCATATGTTCTTTGTTTTTTACCCGATTGATGTCCTTTTCCTAGACAAAAACAAGAAAGTTGTGCAGCTAAAAGAAAACTTTAAGCCATTTAGGATATTAATAGCAAAAAAACCTGCAAAATACATTATCGAACTGCCAGACAACACAATCAAGAGGACAAAGACCAAAGTAGGAGACACCATAAGGTTTAAATAATAAACTTCAATTCTAAAGCTATAAGGGGGATGTAGTACAACCTGGCTAGTATGCGAGCCTCCAGTAATGGAGGGATGAGCAGAAATGCGATGATTAACCTCATGCAGAAAGCTTGTGATCGGAGTTCAAATCTCTGCATCCCCACTTTATATTTCATTTATTCAATCCAATAAAAAGCCAATGGAGATTATAATGCAAATAAATAACGCCATCTGTAATAGGAGAAGTATAAGAAAGTTTTTAGATAAACCAATAGATAAATATAAAATAAAACAAATTATTGAGGCTGGTATCCAAGCACCATCTGCTAATAATTTACAAGAGTGGAGGTTCAAATTTCTTAACAACCAAGAAAAGGAAAAGATTGTAACTATGGGTGGTGCTAACTTTATTATAAATGCTCCGTTAGCATTAATAGTTTTTTATCCTACATCTGCAAATAACTATCATAAAGGGATTCAATCAGCTTCTGCCTGTATCCAGAATATGCTGATTAAATCTTTTGCTTTAGGTATAGGCTCGTGTTGGGTATGTAATCTTCCAGCTCAAAGACATATTAAACGATTGTTAAATGTTCCATATCCTTATGATGTTATTGCTTGTGTTTTATTTGGTTATCCTATTAATAAACCTAAGTATATAAAACGGAAATATAGTTATAGCAGGTTTTTTATTTTTAAAAAAGATGGTAGTTTTTTAAAGTATTGGACAAAGAAACTATTATCTTTTTTATAAATTAGTCCGTTGGTTTTTTACTTTGCTGATAGAAATCTGATGATTTCTATCAGTTCAAAAAACCAAAGGTTTTTTAGAACCTTCGGAAACTTTATAAAATAAAGGGATTGAATTTGTGTTTTATTCAATTCCTTCGGAACTAAACAAAACACCAACTTAAACACCCATAAATTTATATAATATTTCTTCAAAAAGAGTTTTATGCCAAATAAAAGCCTGTTAGAGGCAATTTCTACATTAGTTGGTTTCACAATCGGAGCAGGGATACTGGGAATACCTTTTGTTGTTGCTAAAGCAGGGTTCATAACCGGCATATTGAATATATTGGTTCTGGGGATTTTGGTTCTTATCCTAAACCTTTATCTTGGTGAAGTGACTTTAAGAACAAAAGGCATACATCAATTAACTGGATATGCAAAAATTTATTTGGGGACCTTTGGAAATTATCTTATGTCTTTTTCCTTTATCATCTTTTCCTACGGAGCCTTAATAGCATACATAATTAAAATTGGTGAATTTCTAAACGCATTACTAAGCCCAATATTCGGTGGAACTAACATAATTTATTCCCTATTATTTTTCATATTATCATTTATAATTGTATACGAAGGAATAAAAATAGTAGAGAGAAGCGAAGTTTTGATGGTTTTATTCATTTTTGTTATTGTAATTATATTAGCAGCCTTTATAATCCCAATCATCAACGTAGATTACCTGACTAATTTTGATATAACCAATTTTTTTATACCTTATGGGGTGGTATTATTTGCTTTCCTGGCTACGCCAGCTATTCCATTAATGAATGAGGAACTAAAAAATAATAAAAAAGACCTTAAAAAAGCAATAATCTTAGGATCTTTAATTCCACTTGTTATTTACATCCTTTTTGCGTTGATTGTTGTTGGAACCACAGGGAATGATACAACAGATGGAGCTATATTGGGCCTTGCTAGTGTTCTTGGAAGTAAAATGCTTATACTAGGCACAATCTTCGGTATATTAACAATGGCAACCTCATTTATCGCTGTTGCTTTTGCTTTAACCCAAATGTATCACTTTGATTATGGATTAAAAAGAGAAAACTCTTCTATTCTTTCATGTTTTATTCCACTAATACTTTTTATAATCATGATTAGCCTAAATATAAAAAACGCATTCTTCCGAGTTTTAGACCTGACTGGCGCTTTCGGTGGCTCCCTAACAGGCATATTGATAATTATGATTTGGTGGAAAGCAAAAAAATTAGGAAATCGAAAACCAGAGTACAATATCAAAGAAAAAAGAATTTCAAGTTTTGTCCTTTTGGTTATGTTTGCTTTAGGAGTAATATTTGAGATAATAAATTTATTATCATGAAATTTTCTTGCTTTGAAAATTAAGGATTATTATTAATATAACCAATATGCCCAAACCCATCAATATGTAAGGGTAATACAAAATTAAAAAATTCTTGATATTAGCCAAAATATTTGGTAAGAAATCAAAAGAAATTGATTTTCCAAAAAATTTATATGCAACATAAATGCCAACTGCTAAGAATAGTAACACCACAAGCCCAATATATAAATATTCAAATAATCTAAGTTTTCTTTTTTTGGTTTTTCTTTCAATTTTCTTTTTTAACTCTGCTTTTTTATCTCCTTTCTTAGGTTTCTTTCTAAAAAAATCAATTATCAGTAACACAATTATTAGAGTGCCAACTCCAGCTAAAACATACCTTAGGTAAGCAGAATAAGGCAAAACATAAGTTATGAACAGATTAGAAATGAAGTTTGATGCGCTTTCATAAAATGGCTTGAACCTGATAGTTGAGTAAATAATTAATGCAAATAAGCCCAAAGCCACTAAGTATAGGAACACAAAAAATATGTCAAATAACCACCTAGGTAATTTCTTTGTTTTAGAAGCTTTTTTTTCTTCTTTTGTAACCTTCTCTTCTTTCTCAATATTTTCTTCTTTCTTTTTAGGGCTTTTTTTCCTTTTGTTGATTAAAACCAATAACAACAAAATTACAATCAAAAGAATAACCCCTGCTAAAATATAATACTTAAAGTAATTTACATAGAATCTAACCTTACTCAAAAAAACACCTTCTTTTTTTAATTTAACAGTAATTGACTTAGTGTATTCTCTGTAGTCAGATTTTGCATTAATATCAAGGTTGTATTCCCCTTCTACCACTGATTCAGTAGGGTGAAGTGCAAGGTTAATCTTCTTTTCTTCTCCCTTTTTTAGTGTAAATTCTTCATGGCTCAATGTATACCAATCAGCCCCTTCAACACTTAAAGAGTATGCTTCATCTTTTACGCCCTTATTCTTCATTTTAATAAGGATATTATTACCCAAATAATCCATACTCACACTTTTGGCGCTTATTATTGTATTATAACATGTTTTCTCTGGTACAACATCAATTTCGAATTTTCTGTCTTTAATTAGTTCGCCATTCTGCGAAATCAGCCCAACATCAATATCAAAAGCTCCTTTCTCATCACATTGAGGGCTTATCTGTAATTTAATCTCTTTCTTTTGCCCTGCAGCTAAATTAATTGATTCATTGGTCAAAGTCAGATTTACCCATTCTGGAGCGTCCAACACTAAACTAAATGTTTTTGTATGTTCCCCGCTATTCTGTAATAATAGGCCATATTCTATCTCATCACAACCGCAAATATCCTCTTCTCCCGATTCTAGCTCAAAAATGTAGCACTCTCGTATATTTGTCTTGATCATAACCTTCCTTTTAAGCCCCTCTTGCTTTGTAACTATGCCTAAGACTAAAGAAGTATTTTCTTCTGTATCAAAAGGCGGAGTTATCTTTAAAGGCAAAATAACGCTTTTCCCGCTCTTCAATGCAGCTGAGCTCACTGGTAAAGAAGCATATTCTTTATCAACAGTAAAACTAAGGGTATCTGAAAATTTATTATCATTCCTTATTAGGACAGGTATTGTCAAAGAATCAGAAGCGCAAAATTCGTAATAATCTGAATGAGCTGAAAACTTTATATCTGAGAAATCCTCCAGGTTAACATACGGCGCGCCTAATTGTATCTTAATATCTGCTAAAACAGCAGGTAAGGCCAATAACAATGCGATAAGTGCAATTACAAGCTTATTATTCATCAATATCCCTCCTAGGAAGACTCAAACACAACAAAATAAAAATAAGAAAAAGTTAAAAAATAAAAAAATTTAGTAATAAGTTTTCTCTCCTTCTTCTTCCTCTTCATCACTGCCTTTTAGCTTGTTAAATCCAATTATCAAGCCTAAGATCACTAGTAAAACTACTAAAACAACTAAGCCAACTTCTAAAGCTTTTTTAAGTCCGCCTAAGCTAGCTGATTTAGCGCCTGCTATGTTAGCTCTCAAAGGCACTTGTTTTAGTACAGTTTCTCCGCTCTTTATTGTTACTGAGAAAACTTGCAATCCTGAAGCTGATTCTTTAGCATCAACTGCAACAAAAGCTGCTTTTGATTCACCTGCTCCAACTACTAAAACATTGGATGGTGTTACGCTAAAGTCTGCCCAATCTGCTGAATCAACACTGATAGAGTATACTTTTGATTCTGTTCCCTGATTAGATATTGTAACTGGGTACATAACAGATCCGCCTTTTGCAACATCTTGTGTCTCAGGGCCAATTGTTATTACAGTTTTTCCTGTTGATTCTGATGGCACTAATCCTGTTGCTGCGCATGTGTCACTTTCAACAACATCTATCTTTGTTGTAATGCACTCTTCTTCATCGCCATCATCAAACTCAACGCAAACCTTAACTGTATATTGTCCAGGTTCTGCGCAGTCTGGGATTCTCATGTACAACTCTTCTGAAGTTGTTGAATCATCATCTCCTCCTTCTGCATCAAGCTCATCTATATAATCAGATGCGCTAATGCCTAAAGCAGGGATAGAAGCTTTAACTTTAATGTCTTCTTCTGTTTCAGTTCCCCTATTCTTTATTCTTGCTGTAGCCAATAATGCTCTACCAGCTTTAACTTCATTCTCAGGGCTTAAAACAACATCTTTTATCTGAATTGCATGATCTGTTGTTGCAATATCTAATGTGCCTACAACCATCTTATAATTATGCTTATCAGATACTATAACTCTAAGTTGATAAGTTCTATCTTGATCCATTCTTTGAGGTAATTCAAGTTCAAGTTTCTTTGTATAAGTTGTTCCGCTATGGACATCAAATTCGTCAGTAGAGTCGCTAACCTTATCATTTTTACCATCACCGCTTAACTCTGCTTCAACCTCGACAGTCAAATTATCATTTGCTGTGAATTTTACCTCAACCTCTATAACATCGTTTTTTTCTAAACCAGGAATATATGTGATTCCAACACTAACTTCTGTACCTTCGACCTCAACTGATTTAATATCTACATCTAAATCACCAACAGGTGCTACTGCTGCTACGCTTGCAAAACTACAAGCTAAAATACTAACTAAAACCAATACAAACAAATTTTTTATATTCATTTTTCCTACCCCCAAATTTTTATTTTAAATTGAGATATTAAATCTCGACTATAAACCGTTATAAGTTGATAAACACAACTTATATATAAACATTTCGGTAGTTTAGTATACATTAGTAGTTACTAATTATCACTATTTATCAGTTAAAGTTTTACTACTATACTATCCTAAAGTCCCTGTGCCTTGTTCTCCTCATACCGCTCAAATCTGATAATGATATCCTTACTGTATAAACGCCTGGCTTAGCATCCCCTGGTATCTCTAAATATGTTCCCCTGCTCATAACCTCATCAATCTCAGGGCCTACAAAAGGACCCAGCTTCCTAGATATTCCCAATTCAGGCTGTGTTATCCTTATTGTTGCATACTTCGTATTTTCTCTTCCAATATTCTCAAAACTTAAATCAACAAACAATAAATCCCCGGCTTTAATCTCATCATACACCAATTGATTTGTTCTTATCCAGCCTATGAAAAATTTCTCTCTTGGTAATGTATCTTTAGGCGGGCTTTGGACTTGAAGATAATAAGATTGTGTATCACTAAGAACACCATCCTCAGCTTTTACCTCAACAAAATAAATCCCCGGTTCCTTAGGCACCCAAGTTATTAAGCCGCTTACAGTATTAATGGTCATTCCAGATGGTCCCTGAAGCAGCGTATAAGATATTCCGAGATTTGGTCCTACTGCATCAACATCATATTCATATGTGCTTGTGTATTTTTCATCAGCAGGAGTAAATGTTGTCACTGGCTCAGATATTATCTTTAAATCTGAAATTTGATTACTGCAGGTGCAGCTTGCCAACACACAGATATCAGTAGTATAAGATTTTGAATCGTCACAATGACTATTTGTTTCACATGGCGCATTACATAGCGTCTTATCACATGTATTTGTTAAAGTTACTGTTCCCGTAGTGCATATATCATTAACTTCATCACATACTGAATTAAACCCGGCAAAGAAATCCCATGTAAATGGATTGTTGTCTGGGTTATTATTGCATGTTGCGATGCCTGGAAGATTACTGCCTGAGCAGTCTATTGCGTTTCCAGCCTGGCATCCAGCTGCACCATTGCAAACCTCTGCACCATTGCAGTAGGATGTATCGTTACACAAAGCATTTCCGCCATTATCTATAATATTGTCGCAATCATTATCTAAGCCATCACAAAGCTCTGCTGCAGGTGTTCCTGCTGTGCATGAATCTTGTGTAGCTCCATTAACGCAATTTAACTGCCCATTAGCAGCGCATATTCCCTGCCCGCAGCTTGTAGCAGTTGGTATATAATTATCGTCAGCAGCGCCATCACAGTTCTCGTCTATGCCGTTGCAATCATCATCATTGCCTGTTGGCTGTCCTGGTGTGCATGTATCTTGAACTGCGCCAGCTACACAGCTTGTTGCTCCAGCAGCATAACATGCTCCTATTCCGCAATTGGTTGCTGAGCTTGCATAATCCTCATCATTTGTTCCATCGCAATCATCATCAACACCGTCGCATGTCGCATCATCAGCTGCAGGTGTTCCTGCTGTGCATGAATCTTGTGTAGCTCCATTAACGCAATTTAACTGCCCATTAGCAGCGCATATTCCCTGCCCGCAGCTTGTAGCAGTTGGTATATAATTATCGTCAGCAGCGC
>Ga0268276_1001444_pt1 | contig 23403 bp, 8 predicted proteins | sample saktaG_4_FD_190145 | JGI IMG/M metagenome (GOLD analysis project Ga0268276, IMG submission 190145) | Saline water microbial communities from Sakinaw Lake, British Columbia, Canada - sak_2010_1_5_45m | ecosystem: Environmental > Aquatic > Non-marine Saline and Alkaline > Saline ... | reverse complement strand
TCCCGGCAAATAACCCCGTATCGCTCTCTGCAGCCATCGATGAGGCGGGGAAAAAACGCAAGAAAATCTAACCAAGCGAGAGGAGACGGTGAAATAACATGGACGGTATCCACCTGACCCAGGAAGTACTTGATTGTATCGATACCGACGCGGTGTCGATACTATACGCAAACCAGCGCCGGATCTATGAATGCCTGGATCAGGCCGCGGCCATGTACTGCCGTGAGACCAAAATCCTGCATGGGTCAGTCGATATCGCCACAGTCGCCGGTCAGCAGGTTTACGATCTGCCTCCAGATTTTATCGAACTGTACCTTAAAGACCGGAGAGAGAGATACTGTCTCAAATACAGTCATGGAACCGATGTCTCATGGCCCGTAAGCGACACCTACGAGAACATCGTACTGGCCAACCTTACAGACAGTCAAGACTGGCCAAACCGCTTTGCCATTATTGATAAACCCGCAAGCTCCGCCTTGATCACCGGCACGGCCACAGCGCCTGGCGCGCTGGCTGGCGGGCAATGCGTCCTTTCTGACGGCACCAAACTTTTTTTGACGACAAACAAAGTTTATCCGAGGGATATCATACACAACACTGCCGGTGCATCGAACGGATATGTTCTATCCGTTTCCGAAGCGACGCAACTTGTGACAGCCCTGTTCGGATCTGCAGGAGCCGCGGGAGATTGGACATTGTCCGATGCGTATGTAATCCAGCCTGCAGCAGTGAAGTCTCTGATCCTCGATGCGCCATCGGCAAACGATGGGGACACAATCACCGTGCACTATATCTGCATGCCCAACCCCGTTTATTCAGATTACGGTTTCTGGCGATTTCCTTCACGAGTTTGCAAAGCCATCGCGTATGGTGCCGCATCAATTTTTAAAACCGGGAAAAAAGAATATTCCGATGCCGGGCAGATCGGAGGTTTCTTCGCTTCGGAAATTAAACTCACCAGATCCGAGATAGCCCGGCAGGCTCTCTATGAGTCCCGGCGTGGATAAAAAAAACTGATCTCAGACGTGGATGAAGACATATGGCAACAGAAGGTAAACGCAACCCAAGAAAACAAATATTTTTTAACGGGCAGTGGCTTCCATCCGTGGATCCGCTGGGTGTCGGCGCGAAAAATTATACAGACATACAGAACTGGCGCTATGGGCAAACCGGTTTGCTTGAAGGCGTCGCAGGTTACAGTAAAATCAATGCAACGCCGCATCCGAGCTATGTCAAGGGCCGATCAGGCATCCAGTTGCGTTCGCCCTTCGGCGTTTTGTCCCGGACATTGGTTCAAGCATTGACCTTCGACGAAAGCTCATCCGCGATCATTCAGACCATCGCACATACTGCATCGGAAGATATTCCCAATCCAAAGGATTTTGAAACCACGCCGCTCTATGTGGATGACGCAGACGCAGGGCTGGGTCGTTTTTCCAAATGGCCAAATAACCAGATCGCATACTGTAACGGGAAGACGTCGCAGATATACGGTGGCGATGAGATCCCGCCTGCCGCATTCATAACGTCATCCGCCGCGGTGACAAGCGCGCTGACAAATCCCCAGAACTTCACGATCGCTGTCCGAAACGCCCTGCAAACAACCGGAAACTATGCCGCAATAGCAGCCGGAGCCCTTGTCTTTCTCGTCGGTTCGACAAGAAAGTTGTCGGGTATAAAACCATACATAAAAACATACAATGCCGGAGCGGCATCCATCACATGCAAGGAATGGACCGGAGCGGCCTGGTCGGCGCTGGTCATCACCGACAACACAAACGGGCTGACTGAAGATGGAACGATTACATGGCCGTCCACTGTTTCAACATCTGTGTTAAAACTCCTGGAGAACCGGCTTTTGTACTGGTATCAATTTACCCTGAGCGCAGGGTCTGCGGAGATCTATCAACTTACGGTTGATGCTCCTTTCCAGCCGGTGCTGGATGTCTGGGACGGAGCACTCCGGCCGGTTATTCAATGCCGCCATTACCATGCCGGAGCCTGGATCGACGACACCATGGCTGTGTTAGAATCAACCGACGGGATTGCAACGGCAGCAAGCGGCGAAGTGGCAAGCGTCGGGGGCTTGACCAGCGCCGAATATATCGATGTCGGATTATCTGAACGGACGTGCGCCCTCAATATCATCATGTATGCAAAAGAAACGGGCAAGATCAATACGAACGCCTCGATTCTCAGCGTCGAATACTGGACCGGTTCTGCCTATGCCGCCGTCTCCGGTTTTGTCGATCTTACAGATGTATCCGGGAAGACGCTGGCCCAAAGAGGTTTTGTTTCCTGGACACCGCCGGCTTTTGGCGTGGAGATGCAAAAAAATCAGTTCGGTCTGACATTGTGGTATTACCGGATCAAGGTTAGCGCAACCCTCTCTGCGGATGTATGGATTGACCAGATACAGGCGATCCCCGCGCCTCAGTTAAACGCCCTGGGATATAAATTCCCCTTTGTTTATCAGGATCGGCCCATGCTGTGCAACCTGACTTCGACAAACGAGGGCAACAGGGTTGATTTTCCCATGGCCGGCAGCACGGAGTCGTGGAACGGGGATGATTCCAGCCTGGGTGACGGTAAAGCCCCTCTTTTTTTCCCGGGGCCGGAGGAACTTACCTGCGCCGCCGAGGTTTATAACCGGCTCGGAAGCTCTATCTACACCTTCGGAATTTTTCTGAAGGCCCATGCAACTCAACTGCTGCATGGAATCGATACAGCTACATATACAATCTACCCTATATCAGACACAATCGGCTGCCCGGCGCCATTAACCCTGGATACCTGTCAGGTATCAGAATCGCAGGAGGCAATGAGCGCCCGAAGCATCGCTGCGTGGCTATCCTATGCCGGACCATATATGTTTGACGCGGGGGGATTGACCCCGATTCCCGGCCTTGAATGTTACTTCGATCCGAGTGACTCGCGCCGAATATCTTTCGAAAAAATTGCACGGGCCGTGGGCTGGTTTGACCCCGATTATCCCGAATATAATCTGATCCTGCCAATCAATAACGACGCTGTCGTTTCTCCACTGGCAATACAAACGTTCGATGACGCGACGTTATCAGGAACACCGGTCGTGATTCGTTTTTCAGCGGGGGGATTATATCACTATGTGGTTGCCTATCCGACCATATCAGCAGTGGAAGGCGGGACCGGCGACGATGCACTCACGAGTCCATATACTCTTGGGGCCGGTGCGGTTTCGGGGTCGATGCACACACTGGAGACCGTGTCAGACGGAACGCCGTATTATTTCGAGGCATACCCGGCAGCGGCATCTTCACTGCTCTATGATGGCGCGACAAACACCGTACCTGCATATACACCATCGGCCCTGTCCGGAATCCCTCGCATCGCAAAAACTATTGTCAACGGCGTGCCCTATTACTTCAAGATGTACCCGGCAAAGCAGGCCTCCTCCTTAATCGATTTCTTTGATTCACAATTATGGGTCGTCTACAACATGACTCTGAAACGCTGGTTTCAAAAAGTTCCATCGGGATCCTTTTATACATACCCGCAGGCGGGTTTTCGTGTTGCCGATGCCGTCAATAAACAATATGCCATCGGGTGCCGCAATGACGGTTTTTTGATGAGGCTGGAAGATGGAACGACCTGGGATGGTGATGATATCGTGCAATCCGTAGCAACAGGGGAATTCCTGCCTACAGAAAGTATTTTTGACCTGGTAAGGATTAAACGTGTGAAACTGGTCTGTGTTGCAATGGCGGAAGTCCAGACGATGGCCATTGAACATTACGCGGATGGCGCAACGCTCCCCACCACTCTTGCGCCTGTTGCACTCTCCGACGACAATCGTCATGTGAGAAAAACACAGCCCGTTAACCTGGACGCATGGACACATAAACTCCGGTTTACGACACATACAAACGCCACCGCCAAGGGCGTTCGCCCGTTGGTATGGGGATATGAAGACGAAATTTTACGCGATGATGTACATTAAGGAGGAATCACCATGGCAGGAGAAACTATAGAAAATGCCTACGATCTGGAAAATTCCCTGAGAAGGATAGCACGAACGCCCGTGAGTATGCAGGCTGTGCCCGATACGTCCGGCGTAATCAGAACGTATGCAGCCGGCGAGGCAGAGAAGGCAACCCAGGAACAGGATTTTGCAAATCGGTTGACTATCGGAGAAAAAGCACTGGCGGAAAAGACCAGGCAGTTTGATACGAATACTGCGGAAAAGACCAGACAGTTTGATACGAAAACCGCAGAAGAGACCAGGGGATTGAATGCCAATTACCGGCAGGCAGTGGACATGATGCATACATGGGAGAAGCAGAATAAATGGGCCACCGGTCTGGGTTTGTTGAATCTTGGCGTTCAAGGACTGAGTTTTGCAGCCCAGAATGTCGAGTTAAAGAAAACCGAGGAAAAAGCGGCAGAGCTTGCAAGGAAACATGACGAGCAAATCACACTCTCCAGACTGGCCAATGAGGAACTGCGCCGAGTCGTAAACGCCCATTTGGGAACGAGGTAAACTATTATGCTGAACCTTCCTGAAATCGTAAACCCGCAATACAGTGCCGTGACAGGCTTGAGGCGCAAAGTATCTCCCGCATCACTGCTCCTGGCTCAGTTGCCTGCATACCGGGGGCTGGTACAGAGCAATAAGGCGAATGCTTTCGAAGAAAAAAAGCTGGCAGAAGATACACGGCAGGCGGACGTTTCCCTGGCTCAAACGGCACAACAGTTTGACACCAGCCAGGCGTTGACAAAAGACATCGCGGCAAAAAATGAGGCGCTTCAAGCACAACAGATGGAAGCCAGTAAGGAACAGGCACAACAGAGCAATCGCATCCAGTCTGCGGGATTGACACTTACCGGCGCCTATCTGGCGGATAAGACCGGTTTCAGTCTGCGGGACCTTGCCACTTCAAAGACCGCACCGACTGTAGCACAAGGAATAACCGGCACAGCCGGGTCGACTGTAGCAGAAAAAATGACCGAAGCAGGTGCGCAAACGGCACTGGCGCAAGGAGTTGGAACCCAGGCAACCCAGCAGGCCGGGTTAAATGCCAGTGGTGATATGGCTGCCGCGGGCTGGGCTTCAGGCGGCAGCGGCGCAGTAGCGCAAAGGGCATCTGAAGAAGCAACTAAGGAGGTAGCTAAAAAGGGTGTTACGGCTGGAACTGGCGTTTCGGCCTCGACCTCCCTTTTTGCCGCAGGAGCGGGGATTGCCACCCAATTTGCGACGAATGCGATCATGGACGCCTTGAACATAGGGGGCGAAGAAGACCAGCGACGGGTATCCGCCGCGGCAGGAGGAGCAGTTTCCGGAGCGATTGTGGGCGCCCAGATTGGCTCGGTCGGCGGCCCGTGGGGCGCGGTCATCGGAGGAGGCGTCGGCCTGGTCGTCAGCGAAATCTTCTGTTTTGTCGCAGGGACGCCTGTGTTGATGGCGGATAAATCGACGGTGCCTGTGGAGGATGTGCGGATTGGTGATTGCCTGTATGCGGGAGATGATGTCCTCGGCGTCGGTGTTGTCCTGGCCGGGAATATCTGCCGGTATAAAGGCGTCCAGGTTGAAGGCGGCCATGCCGTGTTTGAAGACGGACGATGGCTGCGCGTAAAAAACAGCAGTCACGCAGAGCCGGTTCCAGCAGATCAACCGGTCCGGGTGTACCCTGTGATCACGCAAAATCACCTTATATGTGTCAATGGAATTATTTTTGCCGATCTCTGCGAGACAGATCAGGGACCTTCGGTATCTGATGACGACCGGCTGGCCTGCCTCAATTCCATGACCATGCGCAATGCCATGCTGGAGGATCTGGAACATGAAATTAGTGAAATTTGATAAAGCAAAGCATTACCAAAAACTTCTGTCAATCTGGGAACATTATGGCTGGCCACCCTGCCCTATTGCCTTTTTACCGAAGACGGGATATGTGGCCCAGCGGGACGACGGAACATTTATCGGCGCGCTTTTCATGTATCTGGTTCCCGGAAGCGTGGCAATGCCCACGTGGGCTACCGGATCAAGAGAGGTACAGCCGCAGGAAAGACAGGAGGCCTTTGCGCAATTGTTTACTACCCTTAGATCCATTGCCGTCGCGCAGGGGTGCACATTTCTTTATGGCGTAACGGCGTCTCCGCCATTTAAAAAAATGATGGAATCCTGGGGGATGTCGCCGGTAGAGGATCATATGCAAAGCTTTATCATGTCCCTGTGCGGTGAGGATACCGCTTTTTTAAAAGATTGATACAAAGGGAGGTTCATTATGCCTAACGTAAATTTTGGATTTGGAAATAACCCCTATGGCGCGGTCCCGGAAGCGTTGAAGGAAACCCGGCTTTCGCTCCGGGATATCATGGCCGATTACATGGCAACAAAGGTGCGCGAGTCAAACCTGAAACTGGACCTGGCCAAAGTCAATACGGAAACGGAGCTGGTTCGAAGCGGAGCGGAAAGGGATAAAATTGCGAACCTCCGAGAGCTGGCCCGGATCGATATCGACAAAGGCCAAGCGGCGGAGGCTGTTCGCGCTAATCAGGCTCGTGAGAAACTTACTGGAGAGGGTCAAGCGGCGGAGGCTGCATACCGTAAGGACACCCTGACGCAACAGGGCCGGGTGATTCCATCACAGATAGCGGAGAACGAAGCGCGGACAAAGTTTGCGGATACGCAGACAGATGTGATCAACCGCGGGCTAGAGAAACAGCCGCTATCATCATGGGCACAGAGCGAGGGCATCGACCCGGAAATATTAACCGCCATGGGTTTTTCCGACCCGAATGCCTCGTACACACGGAATGACGCCGATAAACTTATGACTCGATTTCGGGGATATATACCACACTTTGGGATGGCTCTAGCCAATGAGAGGCGAAAGGCCATAGAAAAAGCTCTACCTGCGGCAAACCCGAAAGATATCCCAATGCTGGAGCAGCAATACAAAAAAGCGGTGGCGCAGGGGGTCATGTACGGGCGGATGACGCAGAAAGACGCTGCATGGTCGGCTAAAGACGAGTCTGCCCTGATTTCAAAGTTAATATCAGACGGGCAAACAGCCGCGGAGGCCGCACAGACAGTCCAGACAGTCCGGGCGGGATTAAAAGAAATCAAGTCGGCGGGAGACGATTTGAATTCTGCCCCCGATGCTTTTGAGGTAATGAGAAAAAAGATAGCCGTTGACCCGTTCTTTGATGATAAGACTATAGAAGCTGCAACAATCATTCAGACGTTAGCGCCGGAAACCCTTCGCGATGCAATAAACAAGCAGCACGAAGATAGAATGAAAAAAGGCGATTACAAGGGCGCCTATGACTACCTGCTCCAGCAGGCAGAGCTTCTTTCATCGAGGCAGAAATCAGCGGCGGCACCCGCGGTGTCGGATTTGTCGGGTGATGTGAATATGTTATCCGGGGCACCCGGCATATATTAGAACAGAGGAATAACGATGCCTGAATCTACTTTTGATTTCGTCGATGTCGTCCGGAAAAGAAATGCTGGTATTTTTTCCCAAGAAACCCAGAATCCCGCCGCAAATGAAACGCCCGCGGCTGAATCTACTTTTGATTTCGTCGAGGCCGTCCGAAAAAGAAACGCCGGTATTTTTTCCCAAGAGAACGATTCCGGCAGTGAAAATAAGCCGAAGCCCCCCAAACCACGCGGTATGGTTGCAGAAACCGTCTCCGCACTGGCATCCGGAGTGGTCGGTACCGGCGAGGCTGTGGCGGGAACGGCGGAGATGATCGGTCTGCCCGGAGCGGGAACGGCGCGGGACTATCTTCAGAATCTCCAGGAAAGCGAAGTCCTGAAACGCCCGGATTACCTTACAGAAGGGACGGTATGGGAACATCATGAACGCTTGGGCGACTGGCGCTGGTGGGTTCGCAGCGTCGGCGAAAACCTTCCAAATATGGCTGCGATGATGCTGCCGGGATATGGCGTCATGCGTGCAGCACGGGCGGCAGACTGGGGAGTTAAGGCCATCCGCGCCGCTTCTCTGGCAGGCTCGTGGGCCGGATCCATGACGGTGGAAGCAGGAAGCGCATACACCCAGGCAAAACAGGAAATGACACAGGACGGGGCCTATGACGCCGACACCATAGAGCGCATCGCCACCGTGGAAGGTCTGGCAGCAGGAACTGTCAACAGTCTTCTCGAGCTTCTTCCATTCGACAACCTGTTTCTGAAACAGGCAGGCGCAGACAGGCTGATAAAGCGCTTTGTCCGGCAGGCATTTTTAGAGGGTTCGACGGAATCAGCCCAGGAGGCCGTCAATGTTCTGGTGGAAAAGCTGGGGCATAAACCGGAGCAGGAACTGACCGACAACATCGGCCGGATTCTGGAGTCAGGCATCATTGGCGGAGCGTTAGGAGGCATCGCCGGAGGAACGATTGGAACCAGCGTCCACAAGGCCCAGGTCAAACAGTACAACGATCTGGCCGATCAACTTGCCGTCAAGGATATGGTCTTTGCCCTCAAGGATGAAGGGATTTCCGATGAGGACATCTCCCTGCGCCTGGACACCCGGATCAACGAGATCCGGACGAAACTCGAAGAGACACCTCCGGGGGCCGACGTCATTACCGGAGGAACCGAAGTCAAGGATATAGCTCAACAAACGATCATTCCCGAAGTGAACGCAAAAGAGATGGTCAGTTATCTGCTGTATGGAGACGGTAAATATACGCCGCCCCCGGGAATATTCGGCAAAACCGAAACCAGGGCGAAAGAAAAGGATGCACCGACGCCTGCCGTCAAAACGCAAACAGACCCCGGCTCGGGCGCGCTTTTATCCGGGCCGGCTGCGGGGAAAGACATTGCGCTGGAAGAACCTCTGGCACAGACAATCGATCAGGTAAGGTCGGCAGAAAACAGGAAGAAAGGAGAGAACCTCTTCGACTTGAGCCTTTCCGACCTGAATGATGAAAATCAACAGGCGCTTGAAGAGGCGCGGAAGGCAAAAATTGCCCGCAGAGATGCAGAGGAACAGGCCGCGGCGTCGGAAGACATGCAAGCCCGGAAGATACAGATCGATCAGGCCATGGCGAACCGGGACACCTTGCGATCTCAACTCGCGGGCGACGATCCGGCAAAGCAGAAGATCTTCGACGAGACATTCAGCCTTTCTGAAAAACGGCTGGTAACGGCCATCGCCGCCTCTCCCGCGGACACACAAAGCCCCGGCCTGGGTCTGATCATCACACCCGACGACAGGGGACTGTATCAGTTGAACGGCCAGCCTGTTGATCTCGATGCCATGCGCCCTCTTCTGATAAAAGCCCGGATCGACTCCATCGATGCCAAACGGGAACAGGATATCCGTGACCGGGAATCAAATATCCTGAGGGAGGAACGAAACAGGAAACTAAGGGCGGTAACCTATGCCCGAAAAACGTTATCCTTCTGGCCTGCACAGCGACCGTCGGACCAGGACATCGCTGTCCTGCAGGAAGAGGCAAGCCAGGGCCGGCTGCCGGAAGACGAAAAAAAGGTTCTGGAAATAATTCTCCAGACGCCCGCAGTCGCAAAGACCATCCCGCAGTCGCTTCAGATACTGGGAATTAAATCGAAAAAGACTCCCGTTACAGATGAAGGAATTATATCGGAGGAAGAAAATAAGGACCATGTCAGTCCGGAGATAGCCACAGAAATAGACATGCAGCACCGGTACCTGCTGAGCCTCATGGAAAGCCAGCTTCAAAACGCAGGCACTGCGGGCCTGGTCGTCCGCCCCGATGACACGTTTCAAAGAGTAACTGCCGGCGTGGACTGGCTGACCGATGTTAATAAACAGGGAATGTCCCTATCGAAGGACGATGCGCTTACCGTGATCAAAAAGGCGCAGACCGGCGCAGGCATGACGGAAAAACAGAAAGAAGTTTATGACGCGATCGTTGCCGCAGCATCTGAACGCATCCCCGGCCGGGTCCTGGAAGAACCGTTCTGGGCGGAAAAGGGGTTTTACCCCGTCCGGGATAAACAGATCGCCGTGAAGGATCTTCTGGAGGGGGACCGGTTTGTCATTGCCGGTGAAGAATTTACCGTTACCGATATCGACGACCAGGGGAACGTTACCCTGAAAGACGGCACGATCCGGAAAGTAAAAGACGGCACGATCATCAGGGGCGTCGATTATTTAAACCAGACGGAGGAAGCAACGGAGTTTAGCCCCGGCAGCAGTGTCCCGGAAACGGCAGCAGAACAGGAGAAACAAGACCAGATTCAAGCACCGGAAGAAACAGCGAAGGAAGTCACGGCCACGGAGGAAGCAAAGCCTGGACCGAAGACGGGCGATGTTCTCACAGACGACGAGTTCGATGCACTGGCGAGGGAAGCGCTGGCAGAGATGGAGAAAAAGACGGTTGATCAGGCCGGACCCGAACTGGAAATTAATATCACAAAGCAGACCAGCGGGGTATGGAAAGATGGATACCAGGCAACCGTAAAGGCAGGACCGCATGAAGGGGTTGTCGGTTTCGGACATACCCCGGACGATGCACGGTACGAAGCCGAAAGATCAGTCAAGGATCGTATCGCAAAGGGCATCGAGAACCTGCCGAAGAAAACTGCGCCGAACCGGGGTGTAACAACGGCAACCGGCATGAAGCCTGTCACGGCCGCAGTCGCAAAAAAAGAACCGGCAGAGACAAAGGCATCCGAATCTTTAAAGGAGAAGGCCGAGGGCGCGGCGTTTCAGAAGGAAGATCGCGTTGTATTAAAATCCGGGCGACATGGGACGATCAGTAAAGTCGATACGATAGTCATGCAGACGATGTTCGGAGGCAGTCGAACTGTCGACCATTACTATATGGTGAAAATGGATTCCGGTGTGGAGCTTTCCGCGAGTGAAAAAGATATCACCCGTGAAGTAGGACCCGCACCCACGGCGATTCCCGATATCAATGTTGATGGCGGATTCAAGGAGCCCAGTCATGTGCTCTACACCGTAACCTATTCCAAACAGCGGGCAAGGGAGAGCGATGCGGCGGCGCAGCGGGCAAGAAAACCGGAAAACATCCGGGATGCGAGGTCCCGGGCGGAATCGGCGCGACAAAAAGCCGTGCTATACCAGGAAGCATTCGATGCATGGGCCGCGAAGTATCCGGAGGAGGCGAAGAAATATCTGCCGGAGAAACGGGCGCAGAGTCAGGGAGTTGCGATCGCGACCGCACAGAGACCGCCCGCCATGGCGGCCACCGTGACCGGGGCACAGAGCCTGGCTGACTTGGGTCTGGTCGTTACGAAAGGCGCAACCAACACAGGCAAGACCGTATGGAACGTCTCCGGAAACACCAAGGCACATTCAGAGACGATCAAGCGGGCGGGCGGGCGCTGGTACGGGCCGAAGAAGGTCTGGAGCTTCTACAACGGCGATCCGACGGCGCAACTCCAGGAGGCGCTGGGGATCAAAAAAGACATGATCAAGCCTGCCGCGTCTCTGGGAAAGGCCGCATCGGAGGTCGCCAAAGGCGTGGCCTCTTCCTATGACGCGATCGCGGAGATCATGAAGCGGGCAGGCAAGGGTCCGATCAGCATGATGGGCGGCGGCGTCTTCGATGAAGAACTCTATCAGGCGATCAAACCACACCTGCAGGCGACATACGTCCACTTCCGCGCGGCGGCGATCGAAGTCAAGGAGTGGATGAAGGAGACGGTCAGCCAGTTCACCGCACGCGGATTCGAGGCCCAGGCGATCATCCCGTATATCAAACGATTCTACATGGAGGTGACGGAAAATGACTTGACAAAAGGCGCGGCCGCCGTTACATTACATACAAAGGAAGGAGAAGCCGGCCATGAAGAAGGAAAAGGAATTTCTCGTGGTGAATCCCCATCAGGAACTCTGGCGGTACTGGCAGGAACGCCTGGACTGGATGCTGGAGAACTATCCCGAACGGGTGAAACAACTCTACCAGTCGGGGAAACTGAAGGCGTATCTGGACAGAAAAGCAGCAGTCGCCTACAAAATGATCTGCAACCTTCTCGACAAGGGGAAGAGCCGGGAAGAGGCCGACGAAGTGGCGAGCCAGTACATCCTGTCGCCGCCGGACGGCCCGGCGTTCCGGGACAACCCGCCGGAGCCGCTGCCGGAGAAACTGGAAAAGGAAATTCAGAAGTGGGCGGACAACCTGCCCGTCGATCCCGACAACCCAACGGAGATCTGGGTGTAAACACCCGCATCGAACCTGCCGACGTCCTCTTCCATTCCGGGAAGGTAGCCCGGATCAACGCTAATATCCGCGCCATTGAATTATCAAAAAAACTCGTCACAGAAAAACGCGCCGCAACACCTGCGGAGCAGAAGATCCTTTTGCAATACTCCGGATGGGGCGCCGTAGCCCAGGACGTTTTTAACCCCGAATTCGCAACCTACATTCAGCATCACGATGAAAATCCCGAGCACTGGCGATACAGAAACCCGGCCTCCTATTTCAATACGGCCGAGGCCGAAAAGTACGAAGCATGGGAAGCCAAGTATGGGCGGAAACTCCATCCGTTGCTGGGCGGAATATTGACTGCGGAGGAGTGGAAGTCCGCCGAGGCCTCGACGCTAAACGCCCACTATACGTCGAGAGAGGTAATCGAGCATGGGTTATGGGGCTCGGGGCGCAGACTCGGATTCGAGGGAGGAAGGGTTCTGGAACCTGCGGCAGGGATCGGTCATATCCTGGGCTTAATACCCGCCGACTTCGCCGGACGGGTTCAACTTCAGGGCGTGGAACTTGACAGGATGAGCGGGCAGATTCTCTCCCAGCTCTACCCGCAGGCCGATATCCAGATCACCGGCTTCGAAAAAGCGCAGGGTATCCCCGACAATTCCGTGGACCTGGTCATCTCCAATTTTCCCTTCGGGAACTACCCGATCACCGATACTGCGCACCCCGCCTATTCCGGCTGGTCGATTCACAACTATTTCTTTGCCCGGTCCGTTGATGCGCTCCGCCCCGGCGGTGTCGTAATCGCGATCACGTCGCGCTACACGATGGATTCAACGAAAAACGGGAAGGCGCGTGAACTCCTGGCCGACAAGGCTGACCTGGTCGGCGCGATACGCCTGCCAAACAATGCCTTCGGAAAGAACGCCGGAACGGATGTTACGACGGACATCATCATTCTCCGGAAAAAGACGGCAGAAGCCTATCGGGACAGGAACGCATGGAGGACCACCGCACCAGTCAAAACGATGGATGGAACGGATGTGTCGATCAACGAGTATTTTGCGCAGCACCCCGAGATGGTCCTTGGGAAGCACTCCATGGCCGGGACGATGTACGGAGGCAAGGAAGAATACACACTTGCCCCCGATGATAGCAGGCCGCTGACAGAACAGATCGACGAGGCCGTCGTCCGGCTGCCGCAGGGGATTTTTACCGCAGAGAACGCCACTGAACCGGCCGCGATACAGCGGGCGGAAGCGGGGACCAAAGCCGGGACCTTTGTCCTGAAAGATGGCACGCTCAGTTATGTGAATAACTCCGGCGTCATGGTTGCGCCTGAATGGGCGGCGGAACGGAAGAAGGTTCTCCAGGCGGCTTCATTTATCTCCGTCCGGGATATGGCCGGGAAGCTGATCATGACGATGCAGCAAGAGGATGCGACTACGGAAGATATCGCTGAACTCCAGCGAAAACTGAATCGCGACTATGACCGCTACCGGCAGAAGTATGGAGCGTTTAACGAAAAACCGAGCACATTTCTTGCCGACGACGTGGAGTTTCCCTTAGTCCTGGCGCTGGAAAACATTGTAAAAAAACCGGTTACCTATGTTGTCGGCAAAGGCAAAAACAAAGGAGAGACACGGACCCGCAACCAGGATATCTTCACGAAGGCGGATATCTTCACGAAGCGGACCCTCTTTCCATTCTCCGAACCGGTAACGTCGGAGAATATCGAAGATGCGGTGAACGTCAGCCTCACCTACAAGAACCATATCAGCCCGGATTATATCGCCGCACTCCTGGGGAAGGACACGGTTGCGGTCCAGGCCGAACTGATCGAGAAAGAACTTGCCTTTCTGAATCCGGCCAACGGCTTGCTGGAGTCTCGCAGCGAATACCTTTCGGGGAACGTCCGGGAGAAGCTTCGGATTGCCGAGGAGCAGGGAGCAAAGAAGAACGCGGCAGCGCTCCGGGCCGTACAACCCCCCGAGCTGACGATCGACGAGATTTATTTTCGTCTGGGGTCGGAATGGATACCTGAGGCGGTGATCGACGGCTTTATGGCGGAAAAGATGGAGGGCCGGGCTACGGCGACGCTCGCCACAGTAAAGGTAGGCGAAGACGAGGTCAGCCGCTGGACGGTCAATGACGCCGGCAACTGGAACAGGAACTCACCAAATTACACCGTGTGGGGCTCGGAAGGCCGCTCCGGGACACAACTGGTGGAGGATTGTCTCAATCTTCATCGAACGGAGATTTATGACCTTATCGATGAAAAACGGGTGAAGAACCAGGCAAAAAGTCTTAATGCTCAGCAGAAACAGAGAGAGATTCAGACGGCGTTCAAGGAGTATGTGCTGGAGCACACCAGCCATGCGTCGGCCGTTGCCGCGGTTTACAACCGGGAGAAGAACAACTATGTCGTCCGGCAATATGACGTTCCCGGGATTGATCATTATCCGCACGCAAGCCATCTGATCACCCTGCGCGCCCACCAGAAAGGCGCGGTCAGCCGGGGCCTTCAGGGAAGCACAGTCTTTGCCCATGCCGTGGGAACGGGGAAAACCTACATGTACGCTACGCTTGCGATGGAACTTCGCAGGACCGGCCAGGCGCATAAACCGCTGATCGTAGTTCAGGGATCCACGGTGAACCAGTTTGCCGGCCAGGCAAAGAACCTCTATCCTGCCGCACGGATTCTCTGCCCGTCTAAGAACGACCGGGCAAAAAGCGCACGGCGGGCATTGTTGGCTCGTATCGCGACCAACGACTACGATATGATCATCATTCCTCATTCGTTTTTCGATGATTTGAATGTCAACCCCGAACGGGAGGCGGCATTCATCGAAGAGCAGTTGGAGGAGATCAAGGCCGCGATTCTCGAACTCGGTGGAGATATCGATAAGCCGAAACGCGGAGATGCGCCGACGGTCAAGCAGCTTCACGCAATGCTCAAGCGCAAGGAAGCCAGGCTGGAAGCCCTTAAAGACTCCGCCCATGGAATTGATACGATCTATTTCGACGAAATGGGGATTGACGCCGTCCTGGTCGATGAGGCTCACCACTACAAACGGGGCGATTTCAGCACAAAGATGGGAAACGTCAAGGGGCTCGACCGGGGCGCCGCGGCCAAATCCTTCCGGTTCCTGATGAAAGCGCGCGCAGTCCAGGAGAAGACCCGCGGGAAAAACATCTACCTGGCGACCGGGACACCGGTATCGAACACGACGGCAGAACTCTGGACGCTGTTGCGATACGTACGTCCGGACCTTCTGGCAGAATTCGGCGCGGGACACTTTGACGGTTTCGCATCGATGTTCGGCGACACGACACGGACACTGGAGATGACCGAGACGGGCGAGTTCAAGGACATCGAGAGATTCAATAAATACGTAAACGGACCCGAACTGATCAAGATGTGGCAGACGGCGGCCGACGTGATCCTCCAGGAGGACGTGCCCGGCTGGACGAATATGATCCCGAAGCTGAAAGGCGACGGCATCCAGTCCGTGGCGATTCCGCGGTCCCAGGAACTGGCCGACGAGATCGAACGGATCCGGCAGGAACGCGCGGAGTGGAACAACCTCTCGGGAATGGAGAAAAAAGAGCTGTCCCATGTTCCTCTTCTGCTTTTCAACCGGGCAAAACAGGCCGCGATAGACCTGCGTCTGGTGCACGCCGATGCGGCTGACAATCCAGACAGCAAGACAAACCGGGTAGTGCAGGAGGTGTTCAATCGCTGGGAGGAAAGCCAGGAGGTCCCGGGGACGCAACTGGTCTTCGCCGATACATACCGCGGGCCGAACGGGTTCAGCCTCTACGACGATATCAAAAAGAAACTCGTCGGCATGGGAGTGCCTGAGACCCAGATCGCGAATATCACGGAAAACAAATACAACACCGATGCGACGAAAGAGTCCCTTTTTGAAAAGATCAATGCGGGCGCGATCCGCGTTGTGATCGGCTCTACCAGCAAACTTGGGATTGGAGTCAATGTTCAGGAGCGACTGGTCGCAATTCATCATGTGGATGCACCAATGCGGCCGATGGATTTCGAACAGCGAAACGGCAGGATACTGCGGCCCGGAAACACAAACCAGGAAGTGGAGGTCCTCGCCTATGCTGTGATCAATACCCTCGATTCGGTGACCTACGACCGGCTCCAGAAGAAACAGAAGTTTATAAACCAGCTCCTTCGCGGGAAGCTGGAAGGACGAAGCTTCGATGATCCAGCGGACGAACTCCAGTTCACCTTTGAAGACCTGATGGCCGCCTCGGCCGGGAATCCTCTGGTAAAAAAACGCTTTGAACTGGAAAATCAGATCCGGGAGATTGCCATCCTGGCGGATGGTCATCGCAGGACGATCGGACAACTGCGGTCGCAGCTCAGCCAGTCGGAGGGACAATTGGCACGGGCAAAGGCCAACATCACGAAGGCGGAAAAAGAAAAACAAGATGTTGAAAAGACCTATCCCGATAACCAGTACACATTCACTGTCGACGCGAAGAGCTACGATGACACGAAGGAGGGGAAGAAGGCGCTCCAGGCGGCGCTCGGCAAGGCCGAAGAGAGGGTTGAAAAGTCCTATGCGCAGCTCATCTCGGATCTCCAGAAGCGCGAAGCAAACCCCACCAATGAGGACCGGCTCTCGCGATCACTCAGGAAGGACAAAGACTGGACCATTCCCGATGGGTGGACAAAACAGATCACCGATATCGAAGCGCGCATCACGGCACAGATTAACGGTAAAAATCTGACGATCACCATCAAGGCCGAGCAGACACTCCCCGCAGGCCAGGTTAAACGAACGCAACAGATCAAGGATCACCGCTTTGTCTATAGCTACCAGCTGGATCCACGGGAGGTTCAGTTTACCAACACGTTCGGGGATGAAAAAACCAGGATAGAGACACTGGCCGCACAGGATACCCTTCATGGCGGTCTGGACGGGATTCTGACATCGCTCCGGCATATCCTGAAGGGAATTGTAGAACGGCCCGCGGAAATTGCCTCCTCAATCGAAAAGCAGGAAAAGAATCTTGCCATCATGAAGGCGGAGGTTAAAAAGCCCTTTCAGTTTACCGATACACTGGCAGGGCTTAAAGAGCAGTACAGCCAGATTCTCGCCGAACTGGGGGCGACGAAGGCCACGCCGGTTGGTGACGAGGCGGCAGGTACGATAGAAAATCCGCTCGACGACGAGCATGAAATCCTGGGCGGCACAGAAAAAGGTTTACAAATACATGAAAGGGGCGTACAATACAGCCATGAAAACATCATTAAAGAACAACTCTCACTCTTCGGTGATATACCAGCCGCAGGAAGAGAGAATAGGCATGACGACGGGTCCGGCACCGGCGCCATACGGCGTGGGCCTCGGCCCGAAGTCGTCTCCGTCCTCCAGGGATACTACAAAGGCGGAAGAAGAGCAGAAACCGCAGCAGATATTGCCCGCATCGGACAAATCAACCTTGTAAAATATCCTAACGAACATTTCCTTGCCGTCGTCACCGACACAAACGACAACATCATAAACATCATCGCGCATACTATCGGCACAAAAGTCGCTTCTATGGCCGGTACAGGAGAACTTGCCGGACAGGTCCTTAACACGCCAGCGGCAAAGAATATCTGGTTGCTGCATCAGCACCCCTCCGGGAATGCTGCATTGAGCCCCGAGGACACGGCTGTGTTTAACGCCCTCGATAACGCACTTCGCGGTACATCCAGAGTTGCCAGAGATATGATTGCAGTTGCTCATGGTTTTTATTCGGCACATGTGAATGGGGAAACGGCGGCTCCCATCACACCTGGAGATCAGAAGATCGGAAAGTTGAAAAAAGTAGCCCGCGAGTTTAAGACTATAAGCAACTCCGCTGTGAAATTCCTGCGTCCTGAAGACGTAATGGCCTACTCGGCCATAACAATGCCGGATGGCGGCATAATCCTCGTAGATACAAAAAATACCCCCGTTGCGACTTACGAGGGCGCAGACTACAATAACCTGCGGGGGAAAACACAGTCTGACATCTTGAAAGAAGCGGAGAAGCGCAATGCGACGGGCATGTTCGTCGTCTCCCCGAATCGGGCAGTAAACCTCAAAAACATTATCAGGTTTTCAAAGGCACTACAGCTTGACCTTCTTGACGTAATCGACATAACGGGAAGCGAGGTAGAGCACAGGGGAGCCTTTGAATGGGGCGAGACCATTAAAAAAGAAACCACAGACTTCCTCGCCCGATCAGCTGCGTCGGTCCGGGTAGATACACCGATCTCCGTTGAAGACGCTGGTGATGTCATAGGGGATTTTCGCGAGATGAGCAAACTTGGCAGCCTCGTCACGCTGAAACTTGCGGACTCGTTTGATGCGCTCCCGGAGGAGGTACGCACAGCCGCAGAGGATGCCGGCGGCACCAAGGATAATACTTACGCTGTCTTGCATAAGGATGGCTCCATTTATTTGATTCGTGACGCCCATGCTACCAGAGAACAACTTGAAAAGTCAATTTTTCATGAAGTGTACGGGCATCTTGGTATTTTTAAACTCTTCGGGAAGGGCAGTATTCAACAATTAGCAAAACTGTACACCAGGCTGGGCGGATACCAGGGACTGGCAAAAATAGCGGACAAGTACGGCATCCGGGCGGATTTTGACGCCTACTGGAAAGACGCGAAGACGGAGACGACGCCGGAGATGCGGAATGCGCGGATAGCCGCAGAACTACTGGCGCTTATCGGGCAGAAGTCGCCGACGCTCATCCAGCGGGCGAAAGAGGCGCTGGGGTCTATCCGGCAAGCCTTGCGTCGTCTCGGGTTCGCGAAACTGGGACAGTATGGCGATAGCGACCTGGCGTATCTGCTGGCGGAGGGAAAAAAAGCACTGCACAAAGCAGGCCCCAGCGGTGAATTTACGCTGCTGATGAAAGCCGGGGATATGGCAGAGAAGGCGATGGAAGAGACAATCGTCAAACCTGCGACCAAGGCTGCAAAACGCGGACTGGAGCTGATGGGCGCACGATCACCGGCCACGGGAGGGGCAATCAAGGCCTTCGCGAAGCATTGGAAGGAGTTCTGGCAGCCTTTTTCGACGGTGTCCGATGGAGACAAGATACTGGCGAAGCGGTACGGGGCGATGGGGAATGTCGCCCGGGCGACCCGGTTCATCGAGGAACTCCATAAAAAGGTAGACGCCTACCCGGACCAGGTTAAGAAAGATATGTTCTGGTATCTGAACGGTGATATCCCGATCGAGACCCTGCCTGAGGAGGTTCGCGAGACGGCGGCAATGATCCGCCGCCGCACGGAAGTGATCGGCGAGATGCTGGTGGATCGCGAGATCATCGCCGAGGGGCAGTTTGAGAAGTATCGCGGGAAGTATATCCATTACATGTATGCCAAGCACGTCATGGGCGAAGACGCGCCCATTTTCCTGACGTCGACGGGGAAACTGAACCTCTCCTACACCAAGAGCCGAAACACCAAACTGACCATGCAGCAGAAGAAGGAACTGGGACTCATCGAGGATGCATCTGTGGCCGTGCCGGTCGGGATGGGAAAGGCGCTCACCGATATCGCAAAGTATGACTACCTCCAGTCGATTGCCGAAAACGCCGACTGGGTATGGCAGCCGTCGCTTATCACCGTCCCCGTCGGGAAGCCGCTGAAGGCACCCATACGTGGCCGGACCAGACGCAACGTGACAATGGGTATCGGGAAACTCGTCGAAGAGGCCAAGACCTACGATGCGATGCTGGCCAAACACCAGACGCCGGAGGTCGCGGAGATCCACCGCATCCTGCATGAAGCCCTGGACAAAGCGGAGGCGGAATCGGAGAATATGCCTGGTGATTTTGTGCAGCTCCCGAACTCGAAGGGATATGGCCCGTTGGCAGGCGCCTTTGTCCAGGCAGCCATTGCAGACGACCTGATGCCGGTCCTGGACATGGCGACCAATCGCGGGAGACTCATGGATACGATCCTGGAGATCGAGCGGCAGGGGATGGCGATCTTCAAGATGGGGAAAGTGGCGTTGAATATCCCTACGGCGGTGCGTAACATCGTCTCCAACATCATACAGAACAACATGCGCGGGAGGCCGCTTGCGAAAATCCCCGGCGATATCATCCGGGCCTGCGAGTCGATGAAGGCCAAAGACGAACATTACGAAGAGGCCTTCGGCATGGGACTCTTCCACACCAACTGGTTTGTCTCGGAGATCAATAACGTCCTGGACGAATTCCGGAAGGTGAAGGGAGGAAGGATCGACCAGATACTGATCGCGGTGAAGAACGTGGCAAAGTATTACGGGAAGATCGACGACATCAATAAACTGGCGATTTTTATCGAACGACGCGAGGCGGGCACATCCATCGACGAGGCGACGCTGGAGGCGATGAAGTGGGGTATGGATTACTCACTGACCTCCCGGTCGATCAAGGGACTCCGCCAGACGATCATGCCATTCGCAACATATCAGTACAAAATAGCCCCCCTCATCTTTGAATCGCTGAAAAAGCGGCCCTGGGTGCTGGCGAAGTTCGCGTTGATCTACCCGGCGACGAAGGCGCTCGCTATGGGATTCAACGACCTGGACGACGACGACTGGGAAGACCTCGAGAAGCAGCTCCCGGCCTACATCAAGAAGAGCGGGTCGATGATGATCCTGCCCTGGAAGAGTGACAATGGAAAATGGCAGTGGGTTAACCTGGAATACTTCTTCCCCTGGGGAAACTATCTGGCGATCGCGCGCGACATGAGGGCTGCCGATCTGGGCGAGGGAATTCGCGACATGGGAATATCGAACCCCTTTTTGTCGATGCTCTACACGGGGCTTTCGGCACGGGAGGATCAACCCCCCCTCCATTCTTATTTCGGGACACCGATTTATAACCAGCTCGACCCTGCGTGGATGAAGGCGGCGAAGCTGTTGGAGTACATGGGCAACATCTGGATACCGTCGATGGCAACACGACAGGGGGCAATCGGGTATGCGGGCCGAGCGATTGCGGGCGGCGAAGATCGATGGGGCCGGGAGGTTTCCGCGGGCCAGGCTCTGGGAAGATGGTTCGGGATTAACATCGTCTCGGTATCACCGGAACAGACCCGTGCGCAGGCATCCGTCCGGATACAGGATCTTCGAAAGGAACAGTCGCGGATCGAGGCGAACCCGTCCTATGACGAAGAGGAGAAGCAGGCATACGCCAAGCGGCTCAACGAGAAACTTGCCGTGATTGCCCGGGAGGCGCCTGCCGCTGTCCTGCCGATCACGAAGGCCAAGGGAAAAGACCGGGTTTATGAGGCGATGCAGGAAATGGCCGCACAAGGTATTTTGCGTACGGCGCCGCCCAGCCGGTCCGTCGAGATAGCAGGGACCCCGTTTAAAATGACGATGGAACAGTATGGTCGCTACCTGGAAAAGACAAGTGAGATCGCGCGAAAACGCCTCCTGCCCCTGGTCGACTCGGCGCAATGGGAAACGATGAGCGATAAACGCAAGTCGGATGCGGTTTCGAGAATTGTGGCAAGCGCACGGAAGGGAATCCGGCAGAGGATCAAGATCGAGATCGTCCGGGAGAACAGGGAGAAGATACGGGAAGGGAAGATTGCCAGGTGAAACTACTCACTTGACATTTTAAAATGTGACCGTTTATACTAGCGACCACTATAAAACTTTTTGACAGAAATTTAAACCGGGTCGGCATTCGGATGCTGACCCGGTTTTTTTTATGTCGATTCCTTCCTTACCGAAGGCATCGCCTGACTTACACCACAAAACTTACGAAAGGAGGTGCACAATGACAATCAATAATCATTCAATTTCATTCCCATTCGCCCACTGCGACATGCAGATGGTCGTAGCGTACAACGCTGCCGGCGATCCCGAATATATCGGCAGAGCCCGGCCCGGCGCGGTATCGTCTGCCGGGGAATGGCAAATCGCCAAGGTCGGCTACGATGCCAGCCGCAACGTGACGTCGCTTACATTTGCGGCAGGAGTCAATGACTATACCAAGGTCTGGGATAACCGCGGAACATACACTTACTCGTAAAGGGAGGATAGTATAATGACAGTCAAAATCAACCCCTTTACCGGGGGTATGGAACTTTCTGGATTAATAAAAGGGATTGCCTTTGCCGGAGCCTGCAACAGCGACATGACGCCGTCGACAACGGCTGTTGTGTGCGCTCACCTCTCCGGGTATGGCGATGATTATTTCAATAATCATTTTTATCTGCAGGTGATCAAAGGGGCAAACGAACTGCTTACGGTCGACGGGGCGCCAGCACCTGCGGATTTTGCAGCAGGAGCGACGCTGACGGGCGACGACAGCGCCGAAACCTGCGTGGTTGTGGCAAAACTCACATCCACAACCTATATTGTCACGTCTCGCAGCGGCGACTTTGATGACGGGGAGGTAATCTCCGCCGGGACGAACAGCGTCGATTGCGGCGCGGGATATCCGACGTTTGCCGCTGCAGCAGCTCCGGAACATGAGGTGCGGAAGATCACCGATTATGTGAGTCTTACCGGAACATTCACAGTAGATGCCTTCAGTCAGATCGTGGACGGCTTGGACGAGATCCTGGTAGTTCATGAATCGCTCATTTCGCTGGGACGAAATGACGCGAACAACGTCTTTGACTCTTCAGCGGTAACATCCAACGAGGATGGCACAGTTCTTGAACGGCTCCAGTGGGTTCAGGAAACGCTCGGCGGCGCAGCGATTCAACTCCGAACGGAGAAGTCTGCCACGGCAACGGTTGAGGAAAACGCCTTCATGCAGTTTTCGATATCCTTGATGGACATCGATACGGGCGCGGTCTTGTTTGCGGATATCAACATCGCGGCAATCGTCGTCGAGTTGGCAAAATCGACGGGCGGCGGCGCCTTCTCTGCGGTGGGAATCACGCAACCAACGTTCATCGCGGCGGATGGCCGTGTCTATACGTCCGTGCAATTCCTGGCGGCAGAGTGGCAGGTGGGCGACGTCTATCGAATGACGGTTTCGGGGATCACCTGCACCGTTGGTGGAGACGTGGCGTATGTACCCTCCATGGTATGGTCGAACATGGTTGTTGAGGCGTTGTCGCTGGACGGCCAGGTCAAGGCCATCCAGGCTGACATCGGCGATCCTTCAACCCGGACCTTTCTCCAGTCGCTGGAGGCGATGCTGGGCAATCCGGATGCTGCGGGGAAGACGATCTTCGCCAACCTGGGGGATTTTATCGGGCAGACAAATCTGCAATCT
>Ga0268276_1001443_pt1 | contig 23407 bp, 10 predicted proteins | sample saktaG_4_FD_190145 | JGI IMG/M metagenome (GOLD analysis project Ga0268276, IMG submission 190145) | Saline water microbial communities from Sakinaw Lake, British Columbia, Canada - sak_2010_1_5_45m | ecosystem: Environmental > Aquatic > Non-marine Saline and Alkaline > Saline ... | reverse complement strand
AGTTCCGGGACCGAACCATACAATTCACCGGGTGAAAATGCCGGGATTACGGCGCCGGTGCGATAATCCAGCCGGCTGGCGATGGTTCCGCCTGTGCCGAGCAGTTTTACATTTGGTTTTTTAGGATCATAGGGAAAGTCCTTTTCGGGGATTTTATAATGGGCTTCTTTTCGGGCGGTTTCATGGATTGATTGGACCGTATTTACATTGATGCCGACATTGTATCCATTTCGCAATTTCATGACGATATGCTTGGCGTCGGATGTTTCGGAACGGGGCAGGATAATGCCTTTGAAACCGCCCTGTTCCGTCAGCAATTCCACATCGCTCCAGACCTGTACCTGATTGTCTTTCAGGACTTGCAAGGCCGGATCGCGGTAGCCTTTATATATGTCACTCATACCGATTCCTTCTGGTTGTGAACGAATTCGTACACTTTATTCATTACGATTTTTGCCGGAATGTGGCCACGACATTTATCCATAACCTGTCCCATTAAATAACGGAATCGCTTCTCCGGGTCCTGAATTTGTTGCACTTCCTCATCCAGAGACCCCTGAATTATTCGTTCAAGATCAGTCGGTTGAAGTTTCGGAGGCGAATATCGATCTAGGAGTGTATCGATATCAATTCCGGGTATTTTCATGAATTCTGTAAATAACTTATCGCTGTTTTCGACAATCGCGGGATTTGCTTCGACTGCTTTGAAGAAAGAGTGCCAGACGGATTCGCTGATCCGGTCAATCGCTAATTGTTTCCGCCGCCAGTGAATCGTTTTTTCGAACATCAACCGGCAGATCCAGGAAACCGGGATGTTATATTTTTTAACTATTATATCAAAAAACTTAGATTGCGGAGATGAGCTAATAATAATATATAAATGTTTTGGAACACCGATCTTCTCATACTGGACATGCTTTTTCCAGAGTGGTTCGGGATTGGCTTTTGCTAATTCTTTAACCCGCTCGGTAGTCATTTCCAGAGGCGGTAAGTCGGTGTCGGGGTACATGCGCTCGGGGCCGGGTAGAATGCGTTCAAAACCATTGGTTCCGTCAGCCAAAGCCTGGCGGGTTTCACTGGGAATGCCGATGGTTGCTTCTTTCGCACGGATGATGATTTCTTTTACCGCGGTGTCCACATCCTGATCATTACCCCAGACCAGGATTAGGGCGTCCTGGGAATTGGCTTCCACAGTCCGGCGAATTTTATTCCAGGCAAAACTGCCAATGGTCTCTTCGGTACTTTCGGATGTTAGGATGTTGGGGGTGCGGGTCAAACATGCGATAACCCGAACACGGTCGGCAATTTCTTTGGAGAAGACTTTGCCGGTTTGGGTGGGCGTACTGAGGATTCCGCGAAACCCCTTGAGATTGACGCAGAAAACTTTCTCTCCATGTTTCATAGCCCAGGCAATCGGCGCCCAGGAACTGTTAGTCAGGTGATTGGTCACTTCTTTTGAGACGGCCTGGAAACTCTTCTCTGTGACTCCCCGTTTTTTTAATTCAGCGCGGATTTGTAACAGAGCATATTGACGCATGGCCTCGTTATAGATTAGCAAAGGAATAAGGGGAATGCGAGCAACGCCCTTAATTTCAATCCTGGTTCCGCCGGTGATACTGACGTTGACATCCTGGCGGGCGGCGCCAAGCCCCGTGCGAACCTTGCCGGTACTGCGAACCAACCAGCGTAGGATATTGGCCACATCGGCGACTTCCTGTGGCGTATGTAAAACCGGTTCGGTCACGGTTTCGATTAACGGCATTCCAAGGCGATCAGTTAGATAAATGCGTTCATGACCGATATCAGACACTTCCCGGCAGGCGTCTTCTTCCAGGCCGAGCTGGATCAGGCCGATCTTGTGGTCTTTGTAGGGAATCCAGCCATCGACGCCAACGATGGTTGTTCGCTGAAAACCAGTGGGAATGCTACCGTCGAGGTACTGTTTCCGGGCGATGTGGATTTCATTGACCAGTTTATAATTCATTAATAATGCAATCTGGAAAGCGATATCCAGAGCCTGGGGATTGATCTCAAAGGGCGGGGTATCGTCCATCTCGTAAGTACAGACGGTTTCATGATTGATGCGGTAAATGATGTTTTTCTTCGTCTTGAATTCCATTAGTGCGGTACCGTCGTACTCACCCAATTCGGAAAGTGTTGGGCGCATGTGACGCAGGATTTCAGCATCATAGACATCGGAATATCGTGCAGCCGGGCAGCGGCAGAACAACTTCTTTTCGGTCAGCAATTGCTGATGGATTTCCAGACCGGCTTTCAAACCCAGGTTTTGGTAATCCTGATCGGTCATCTCAGAAAAGGGTTTTAGAAATTCGGACATTGAATAATAGTCCTCTCTGGTTTATCAGAAATGTTGAAACGCGCTGCCATTCTGTATTCGATAAGCGCTTATATAATGAAAGATTTCCATTCGTCTAAAATTAATAATTAAAGTCCGAATTCCAAGTGGATTTGTGATCTGGAATAATAAATCCGGAAAACAGATTGTGAGAAGGCCCGCTTGCTTGCTTTTTTTATATCAGGGGTGTACATTCTTTTTATTCATGAAAAAATCGAGATATTTCAAGCTAAATAATAACCAGAATCTATTTAATCTTTGTTGAGATTTTCGACATTTGGCGATAATACTTTGCTAATAATTTATAAGGAGAAATAACCATGAAACGTATGCTTTTAACTGTGTTGATTTCAGTGCTTTTTGTAACAGCCGTCTTTGGACAGACCCTTAGTATCCAGGGTGTCCTGCGAGATGATACCGGCGCATCGGTGGATGGATCAAAGAGTTTCAAATTTTTGTTGTACACGGTTGAAACCGGCGGAACGAAAGTCTGGGATGAAGACCAAACGATTAATGTAGTCAATGGTGTTTATAGCGCGACATTGGGCGCGGTGAATACACTCGCCGGTTTGAATTACAGCGTGTCTTACTGGCTTGGAATTTCCATTGAAGGTGCCACGGAAATGACACCGCGGACAAAACTGACCCTGTCGCCTTATGCAATTGCCGGCGGAGTTCAGGGTACAAAAAATGTATTTCCGCAATCGGGAATAGTTGGAATTGGGACTTTATCACCATCAGCCGATCTGCATATTCATAACGATGCTACTGGTGCCGCATTAAAAATTACCAATAAAAATGGCTATGGATTACATATGAGTACCTGGGGTAGTGACAATCGGTTTAATTTCGGCCCTGCGATTGAGAACGGCCATTTTCACTTTGGACGGGATATTGCAGCTTCCGGATGGTATTTTGAATCGGGAAATGTCGGTATTGGAACTTCAGGGCCCCGTTCAAAATTACAGATACATGACGGCACGGCCTATATAAGTAAAAGTGTTGGCTATAACGAAACCGGAACCTATACGTATTTGCTCATGGGTATGAACCAGCACCAGAGTGACGATAGTTATAACACTAAATTTCTTTTTGATATTGAGGCTACCGCCGCAATAAAACAAAGTAAAATGCATTTAAGGGCCGGTAAAGCTGAGTGGGCTGATGATCAATATGCGATTCCCGATGCTGCCCATAAAACCGAGATAATGACGTTTGATGGATATGGCAATGTCGGTATTGGGACTACATCACCACAGCGGGCGTTACATGTTATTGGAGGATCCGCTGCCTATAATGCCAATTCATACAATATACGAATTGAGGTACCATCAGGACTGAGTGCCGCTGGATTCTACTGGGATTTTGGTATCGATAATGATCCCGGCGATGAAGACCTGATTTTTTACAGTAAAAATGGTTGCGAGGCCTATTTTGATGATGATGACGGTGCTTTTCTACACAGTAGTGACCGCCGTTTGAAAAAAAATATTGAACCGGCCGGCGATTTGTTGGACAAAGTCATGCAACTACAACCGAGCGTTTATCATATGAAATCGCAAGACGATAGTGAATCTAAAAACCTTGGATTCATCGCCCAGGATGTGCAGGCCGTTTTCCCGGACCAGATGATTGTCGGTGAGCACGGCGGAATGTTAAGCCTGAAGTACGAAAGCTTTTCCGTCATGGCAATTGCTGCCATTCAGGAGCAACAGGGGATTATTGAAAATCAGCAGAAAGAGATTGATGATTTAAAGGAAAGACTGGCCCGGATCGAAGCGTCTCTCAGGAAACAGTAGTTTTAATAATTAACAACCTTTCCTGATGGAGGCTTACAATGAACGCGAAAAAGTATAGATTAAAAAAATCACCGCCAATGCTCGGTCTCGTATTCTGGCTACTGGCATCCGGTCTGTTGCTGGCCCAGAACTACGCGACCGAAGTCACGATTGTCAATGGTGGTTCCGGAGTAATGGCCGGCTATCTTGCCCCACCGATCCAGGGGGAAGAGCGGCAGAGTGGAACAATGACCATTCTGGTGGGACAGCCTTTTGTATCCACCGGTGTCATGAGTGGTGGTGGTGTGAAAACTGAACTTGGATTCTGGAGCAGCCGGTTGCGACAACCGGGCACTCCGCAATTTACCGCCTGGTACGATATTCTACCCGATGAAATTGAACTGAACTGGTCTTATGATCCCAATATCCCGCCAGCGACCAAACAACATAATATTTATCGTGACGATGCTCTTATTTATGATAATTACCCAATAGCTGATACAACGTATACCGATAATTCCAACGACCTGAATGTTGGTACAGAATATCACTATAAACTGGTCGGGAAAAATATATTCGGATTGGCACCGGCTCCGGCCGAAGCGATTGGAAAGACATCGACCTCGGGCTTTATTTCCGGTAATATTACCTCCAAGCAGGGCACAAAAATTCCGGATGTAAAACTGGTTCTGACCCCAAATTGGGGCTACTCCCTGTTTTTTGACGGATCTGAAGACTATATGACCATTGCTGATGCCGATAATTTTGAATTGACCGATGACGGCTTATTACCGGACGCTACTCTTGAATTCTGGATTCGGCCCTTAACAGTGGCAAACCAGATAATAATATCCAAAGGAACTCTCTGGAATCTCGGGTTGAAAGATGTTGGAGGCTTTCTGAAACTAACGTTTTCATACAACGGGACTCAGAAATTCCAAACGGACAACACAATCAATACCGATGACTGGACACATGTGGCACTGGTAAAAACAGAAGGATCTCTTCAGGTTTATCTAAATGGGGAGAGTGCTACTGTGAACGGCAGCCAGTCAATTGTTACGATTGGGGGTAGCAGCTCGAATAGTGATGTCCTGACCCTGGCAAAAGATGGAACAGGTAATTATTTCCGTGGAAATATAGATGATTTTCGAATGTGGAAAATTACCAGAAATGCGACAAATATCGCCCGAGATTACAATCGCTATCTGTATTACCGGACCGGTATGACTATCAATTATCCTGAGATGACTATCAGTATGAATTTTGATTTTGGGTCTGGCGCCACAGTGACCAACGTAGCTGATCAGAGCTATAACGGAACCCTTTATGGTGTCAGTGCAGATACCTGGTCAGAGACGCTACCGCCGGCCTACGCAACATCCTATACCGACGCCAATGGCTACTACGCTATGTCCAATATTAATTATGGTAGCAGTGGGACCCTGTTTCGTTTGACCCCAACAAAACCGTATCACGAGTTCAACGTGAATTTTCTGGATGTTTCTCTGAATGAAAATAACCCGACAGCCCTGAATCAGAACTTTACGGTTGAAAACCTGATGAGCATCACCGGTTATGTCTATTTTAAAACTGATAACACGAATGGCGTCCAGTGCGGCGAGGAAGGTGTTCAGATCAAAGTCAATGGAGATTTTAAGACGACCACTGGTGATGATGGATTTTATCGCGTGGAAGTTGAGCCAGGCGCCGATGTCGTTATTCGACCGGAGAGAAATTCACGGGAGCTAACAGATTTCGACCCTCAGTTACTTTCATTTACAGATATTGTAACTAACAAAACAGCAGATTTTATTGATAAAAAAACCCGCAATTTACAGGGCAGTGTTACCGGCGGCAGTTGCGGATACCCGTTGGGGCCGTATGGTATCGCTACTGTAGAACTGAAACCGGCGAGCAATAAGTTTACCAAAACAGTTACTGTGAAAGCCATCGGAGAATTTGAGTTTCTTAATTTGCCACCTCAGGCCTATCAGGTAACGGTCACGATCAATGTTACCGGTCCCTATAATCCTCCGGTTCCGAATCTGACCACTATGAGTGATTATTTTAAAGGGGGCGGAAAAACTGTCAATACCGAAAATTCCTATTCCATTGCGGATTCCGCTTGGATTGGAGAAAACGATACACTGGATTTTGTCTATCGTTCGCCGGTTCTGGCGCGCATTGGTGGATTCAAAAAACATACTATCTGGAATCCGGGAACACAGAATAGCATCACGAATAACTATTATACCCAGAATCAGCCTGATAGTCTTGAGTTTTTTATCTATGAACAATATTTCAATGGCGCAGAATGTCCGGTGGACTCTGGTGTGTTTCAAATTTTCGATTATATCAGTGACCGCTGGTCAGAAAGCGCTGAAGATACCGTGGAGGTAACATTCGGTCACGACGGAACTTATCGTTATGGCGTCATGCCTGGCAAACCCAATATTAGTGATGCGGGCTCGCGACCCTATCATAAAAAAATTGAAATCAGAGCGAAGGATGTGCTCGGCCGGACTGCTTCGGCGGTGGAACATGCAGTGGTTCTGGGAAATGTACCCCAGCAGATGGATTTTACCACTGTGGCGCCGGATATTCCTTATCTCATACTCCGACGACCTCCGGGGGATTTGAGTTATGCGGAATTCTCCAGCAGTCAGACCCAATCAACGGAATTTCAGATTGACGTCGGCATGGCTCTCGGTCAAGAAACAGAAGTGAAGGCAAGCCTGGGGACAAAATTCACGACTGTGGTTGGTTTTGGTGTATCGACGGAACTTTCCGTTGAGGCCAAATATGAGATGACCGCGGGACTGTCCTCGACATTTTCTTTGTCCAGCTCCAATTCCCAGCAAATCAGCATATCCACCCAAAGCACTTATCAGACAGGTACCGGAGTTGACGTTGCGGGTAATCATGGCGACCTTGATCTCTTCGTGGGTGGCGCACTGAACCTGCTCTATGGAAAAACGTATGTATTCGGTGTCCAATATGATGAATCCATCGAAAAATACATCTATAAGTTAGATACGGAGATTATGTTTGTGCCCGATGGGTTCGCGACGACATTTATCTATACACGGAAATATATTGAAGAGGTTTTACTGCCGGAACTGGCGATGTTGTCAGAAGCGGATTCGACAAAACTCGAAGATATCTCTCGCTGGAACCAGGTGCTGGCACGGGAAGATTTATTGCGCTGGCTTACCCAGGACACGGTGAATTACAGTTTTGAGGGTGGCGCCGGAGCCTTTAGTCAATCCCGTACATCAGAAGTGACTGACAGTTATACCCTGAATGTCGGGTTGGATATCAATGCCAGTTTTGCCCAGGAAGTCGGATTTGAGATCAATGAAGGATTTGGACTTTCGACGACCCAAAAATATTCTATGGGATTCAACATGGGCCGGAGTTCGACATCAACCCAGACGGTTTCAAACACCTCTTCCTTTTCACTGGATGATGATGATTTTGGTGACGATTACAGTGTCAGTGTTGGCAATGATCCGGTTTACGGGACGCCGGTGTTTCATGTTATTGCGGGGCATTCATCCTGCCCTTATGAAGAGTGGATGAATGAACTGAGCGAAGTAGTGACGATTCCCCGGGATGTTCCTTATATGGAATGGGATGGTCTGAGTGTTGTTGATAATATTTTGTCCAATGACCCGGCCGAGCTGTCCGTCTTGCTAAGGAATGATAATGATGAAGGACGGACCTATTTTCTGTCATTGGTACAGTCATCCAATCCTGATGGTGCTTTGATTGAGATCAACGGACAGATTTATGTGGAGCCAATTCCCTATATGCTCGATCCCCGCGATGGAGAATATGCTCAGATCAGAGTCTGGCGTGGCCCTGGCGATCATTATGAATACCCGAATCTCCGGATAAAATTTGCCCCGGAGTGTGAATCCAACTACGCGGGAGTGACTACCGGTTTTACGCTGCCATTTACGGTGAATTTTGCTAGACCGTGTACGGAAGCTGAAGTCTACGAACCCGGTAGTAACTGGGTATTGAATATCGCCAATCATGACACGCTGGATATTGTTGCCACCGGATACGATCTGAATCAGAGTTATTTTGAAGCGCTGCATTTACAGTACCGGGCGTTGGGCGGTGATCAGTGGTATACCATCGACCCGGCTACCTTGAATGCAGATACATTACGGGCCTATAGCCAGGTGGCAGCATCGATGCAGTGGCCTCTCCCGGCAGGATTTACTGATGGAATTTATGATATCCGTCTTAGGTCGATGTGTTTGGATAGTCTGCTGACTAATGAGATGCCGGCTTTACGGGGAACTATCGACCGAAAAATACCGCAGACACTGGGCGCACCCGAACCGGTGGATGAAGTTCTGAATATGAATGATGAGATCGCTATCAACTTTACAGAGAAAATCAACCCGGCAACAGTTTCCGGCAGCAATGTGATTCTGTTCGACGGTCAAGCCGGTGGTCGGATCACGGATTTGGAAGTCACAGTTTCCGAAGAGCGACTAGTCATAATACCACAGATTCAGAATCGTTTTATCGAGAATCACTTCATGACAGCGACGCTTTTTGGATATCAGGATATGTACGGCAATCCTGGTGATACGATTACCTGGGATTTTCAGGTAAACCGTAACCCGATTTCCTGGAATATTCCATCAGTTGATGAAATTGCCTTTATCGGAGATGATAATAATTTTGAAGTGACGCTGAATAATATTGGTGCCAATGCACGTCAATTTGAATTAATCGATTTGCCGGAATGGCTGATTCCTTCGACGGCTATTGGTGAAATAAATCCGGGCGGCTCGTTTAAAATTAATTTCCACATTGACGAAAATCTGAATGTTGGTGAATACGAGAATGTTATCTATGCCGATACGCCCGATGGCCTCGAACCGTTACGGATTAATCTGGTGAATATGTGTCCTTACCCGTATTGGGATGTTCAGGCAAGTGACTATCAATATTCCATGAATGTCACGGCACGCTTATTTGTAAAAGGGACCAAGTCCGAAGATAAATATGATCGCGTTGGTGCTTTTATCAATGGCGAGTGCCGGGGATTGGCAAACGTGGTTTATAATGCTAACCTGGATGAATATCTGGCCCATTTGACAATTTACAGCAACCAGTTTAGCGGAGAAATCGTCGAATTTCATATGTGGGACCGGACCGGTTGCGTGGAATACTGGGGGCTGGATACCACTCTGATTTTTATGGAAAATTCGATTGCCGGAACACCAACCAATCCACTGGAACTCAACGCGAATGGTGCCCGAGCCCAGGAAATCGGTATGGCGAAAGGTTTTACCTGGTTTTCACTGAATTTGGAAAGTGATAACCGTAAAAACCTTGATTGTGTTTTTAATGATTTTCGGCTGAATGATGGCGACCGGATTATCGGGCAGACAGCTTATGCCCAGTACTCGAGAAGTGCGAAATCATGGTCTGGCCCGCTGACTCAAACTGGACTGGACCTTGGGAAAATGTATATCTGCGATATCGATACAGCCGACGGGCTTGATTATATCGGTTTTAAAATCTGGCCGGACACGGTGGACATTTTTCTCAACAGTGGCTGGAGCTGGATGGGCTATCTGCCTAATGAACGGGTCAATGTCAATGAAGCGCTGTACAGTCTGACGAATACACCGGATGATCTGATAAAAGACCAGTTCGGCTATGCTCATTATGTTGAAACCTATGGCTGGATTGGCAGCCTGCAATGGATGATTCCGGGGCGAGGATATAAGATCAATCTGGCCGAAAAAGATACACTGACCTATCCATCCGATGACAATAAAAACATCGGTTCGCTGCTATTAGCGAAAGTCGATTCACAACCGGATGCACAATTGCCGGAGCTCAAGTGGAGTGTTGATGCCTATAAATATGCAAACAGCATGACCATAACCGGCTTGATAGACAGTGATACGCTGGGTGTTAATGATCCGGCGGATGTGCTAGTTGCCAGAGTCGGCAAGGAAATCCGAGGTGTTGCCCGCCCGGTCTATGTGCCCCAGTTGGACGCTTATCGGGTGTTTCTGATGATCTACGGTGAGAATCCTGAAACAGTGGGATTTGAGATTTATGATACCGATCAGGATATTCTGTATCAGGGGAATGAGATAATCACATTTGAAGTAAATCTTGCCAAAGGTAATCCAAACGATCCTATGCTTTTCACCAAAGCACCACTCCGACCCGGTGATAAAGGCTATATTCCGGAGGTTTATAGTTTAAGCCAGAACTTTCCGAATCCCTTTAACCCGACCACAAAGTTCGGATTCGGCCTACCGGAAGACGCCGATGTGCGAATTCGGATCTACAACATTCTTGGCCAAGAGGTGAAGACGCTGGTGCATAATCATCTGCCGGCGGGATATCGGTTTATTCTCTGGAACGGAACGGATAATTACGGAAGGAACGTTACTTCCGGTGTTTATATTGCGGTGATGGAAAGCAAAGATTTCCGCCAGGTTCGTAAAATGGTGTTGATGAAATAATGAGAAACTGTTTTCGAATATTATCAGTGGTATTTGGGCTGGAGTTTCTGACTTTAGCCCAGGTTCCTACTAACTGGATGGTCAATCCCCCTGACTTTGAGCATGTGATGACAGTTACTGTTATCTTGAAAGTGAATAATCAGATTGCTGCTGAAAGCAATAACATCATCGCTGCGTTTGTGGGTGGAGAATGCCGGGGTGTTGATACTTCTATTGCTGTCAACGGGCAACAGATGTACTTTTTAATGGTCTATGGTAATACAAATGGAGAAATCGTTACGTTTAAAACCTACTATTCGCCATTGGATACAGTTCTGAATAATATCGGTTCGCTGCTTTTTGACGGTAGCACTGCACATGGGACTCCGGACAATCCCTATGAATTTATCGCAAATTATACGGTTGTAGAAATCACACCGGAAAATATCCCAAATGAGAAGACATTTTCACTTTGCCAGAATTTCCCGAATCCTTTCAATTCATCCACAACCATTCGATATGAAATATCACAACCGGGGAATGTGGTTCTAAGCATTTTCGATTTGCAGGGAAATTGCATTGAAGAATTACTGAATAATTATCGGGATGCCGGGACGAACAACTTTCACTGGCAAACTGAGAACCTCAGCTCCGGTATATATATTATCCGATTACAGGTCTACGGTCAGCTGTTGCAGAGGCGGTGTATTTACATCAAATAGTGTGGGAATTAGAGATTCTCGATCTTATCAATATAAGCATCGACATCGAACTTTTTGCGTAGTCCATTTACATTCATGTAGCGCACTTTACCGTATACAGATTTTTCAAACCAGGGGCGGTCATGTAGTCCCCCGATTGACCATAAAATTCCCACATAGCCATTTGGATCGCGGCCGTCGAGTTCGTATTTGTCATTCAGATAAATGGCAATCCGAATTGCATTTTCCGGACTTATGCTCCATTCGAGGATTTTCTTGGCCCAATACATGCGCATGTACCCGTGCATTTTTCCAGTTTTGACCATTTCCATCTGGCAGAAGTTCCAGATTGTGTCATGTGTCGTGGCGGACTCGAATTGCTCAAGTGAATATATATATTGTCGTGGATCAGACTTATGCTCGGATAATGTTTTCTTTGACCAATCCGGAAGTCCGTCCCATGAATCATAATTTGAATTGTAAAAGCAATAATTGTCGGATAATTCCCGGCGCACAATCAATTCTTCCAGGAAGACTTGGGCGGATTCTCTGAAGGTCGTGGTTTTTTCTATTTCCAGGGCGATTCGCTGAGCGCTGATCTGCCCGAAGTGAAGGTAGATCGATAGATTGGACAAACCATCAATGGCCGGATTGTTCCGGTCTTTTCCGTATCCGGATAATTTGTGCCGGATGAATGTGTTCAGCGTTCTCATTGCGCTGGCCTCACCGGGTTTAAGCCAGGAAATCGGTTTAACATTGCGATCGATCGTTAATGTATTGGGCAGGCGGGGCCAGTCGATTTCCGGGGACGGTTGGAAATTAGATGGGGGAAGCGGTTTCAACGTCGGATATTCATCAAAGTAATGGTGTAATAATCTGTCAATTTTCGGTCGGATTGTTCGGGCGGCGAAGTCCTGCTTTGACGATGCTATCCAGCAGGGAACGATGTTGTGGGCGTCAACTTCATAAAACGGAATTGTTATTCGAGATAGTATTTCCCGCTTCCACTGACGGCAGATACGAAGAGGCGAAAAGTCAGCAACGAGTGCGCTGGCCGGGTAATTTTCTAAAAATCCGGGAATTGATTCCGCCGGTTCGCCGATAAGCAGGAAAAACGGAATGTTTAGCGTTCTCAGCGAATCTGCGACATATCGCAGACCTTTCAGCATGAAGTCATACTGGCGGAATGTTGCGCCAAGGAATTCCGGCACAAGATTAAAAATCACTTTAAGAGTGGAATCGGTGCTGACGGCAAGATCATAGGCTGCAACAAAAGCCCAGTTGTCTTCCATCCGTTGATCCCGGCTCATCCAATAGATAACAGGTCCGCCGGAATATTGACTAGAGTTCAGTTGACGAATTCTTGTGGTATCAATGTGTGAAAATAAAGGTTTTATGTCCATTAGATTTGAATAAGAATACAAAAGATTTAGTATAATCACAAGTATGTTCATGGGAATTTGTTTCGTTCTGTCACCGTTTTAACTGTTTTTTATATTTTGGGTGATTAAATTTGGACACGTGTCTTGACAATATCAATCAAGAGGGGAGAACCATGGATCAGACCGGTATTCAAACTCAATTGGAACAGCTACAGCAGCGCTTTGAAGGCGATATCTTTATCGATGAAACAACACGTCTGATGTACGCAACCGACGCATCGGCGTATCGTGAAAAACCACTGGCAGTGACCCGTCCGAAAAACGCTGCCGACATTAAACTGCTTATAAATTTCGCGACCCAGAATAACACATCGCTAATTCCCAGGGCAGCCGGGACGTCATTGGCAGGGCAGGTCGTGGGAAGCGGTATTGTGGCTGATATTTCAAAGTACATGAATAAAATTCTGGAATTGAATACTGACGAAAAGTGGGTTCGGATAGAGCCGGGTGTGAATCTGGACGAATTGAATTTGTATCTAAAACCCTACGGTTTGTTCTTTGGTCCTGAGACCGCCACATCGACCCGTTGTCTGATGGGTGGCATGGTTGGTAATAATTCCTGTGGCGCCCATTCAATTATCTACCGAACAACCCGGGAACATACGATTTCCGTAAAAGGATTTCTCAGTGACGGTTCAGAAGTTGAATTCAAACCACTGAATAAAACGGAGTTTGATGATAAATGTCAGGGAGCTACGCTGGAAAGTCATATTTACCAGCAAATCCGGACGATTTTATCCGATCCTGAAAACCAGAAAGAGATTCGTATTCAATTTCCCCATCCTGAAATCTATCGCCGGAACAACGGCTATGCCGTTGATATTTTGCTTGAGACGGAGCCTTTTACCAATACAAAGACACCATTCAATTTTTCCAAGCTGATTGCCGGGTCCGAAGGCACGCTGATGTTCATGACGGAAATCAAGTTGAATCTGGTTCCTCTACCTCCCCAAGAAGTTGCGCTGGTTTGTGTCCATTGTGAAACCCTGGAGGAGGCGTTCAAGGGCAATCTGATTGCGCTGAAATACAAACCCGGTGCGGTGGAACTGATAGACGATATCATCATTGCCCAGACGGAAAATAACCGGGAACAGAAAAAAAACCGTTTCTTTATTCAAGGCAGTCCCAAGGCCATTCTGATTGCGGAATTTGCCCGGGAAACAAAAGCGGAAATTGATGCGATTACCAGGGATCTAATTGCCGATTTGAAAGCGGTCGGCTATGGTTACCATTATCCCATTGTGACAGGCAGTGATATTCAGAAAGTCTGGAATCTGCGAAAAGCGGGGCTGGGGCTCTTGGGGAATATTCCCGGCGACGCCAAGCCGGCTCCGGTAATTGAAGATACGGTCGTCCGGCCGGTGGATTTGCCGGAGTACATGGTTGAAATTGCAACGATGCTAAAAAAACATGGAAAATCCTGTGTGCATTATGCCCACATTGGTTCCGGTGAGTTGCATCTGCGGCCAGTACTGAATTTGAAAGAAAGCGGTGACGTTAAACAGTTTCATGATATTCTGGCGGATACCGCTAAAATTGTCAAGAAATACCGTGGTTCCCTCAGCGGTGAACATGGTGATGGCCGTCTGCGGGGAGAATTTATTCCTTTCATGATCGGTGAAAAGAATTATCAATTGATCAAGGATCTTAAACAGGCCTGGGACCCGCAGCATGTTTTTAATCCCGGTAAGATTATCGATACGCCGGTGATGAATGAATGCCTGCGCTATGTGCCGGATCATCCGACCCGGGAAATCGAGACGATCTTCGATTTTTCCAAAGACCAGGGCATCATGCGGGCCGTTGAAAAATGTAACGGTTCCGGCGATTGCCGAAAGTCTTTTATCCTGGGCGGGACCCTTTGTCCCAGCTTTATGGCGACTCGTGATGAGAACAATCTCACCCGCGCCAGGGCGAATGTCCTGCGGGAATTTCTAACGAACTCACCACAGAAAAATCCCTTTGATCATAAGGAAATTTATGAAGTCATGGACCTCTGTTTGTCCTGTAAGGCCTGCAAGTCCGAATGTCCGTCATCTGTTGATATTGCCAAACTGAAAGCAGAATTTCTGCAGCATTATTACGATGCCAATGGCGTTCCCCTGCGCAGTCGGGCGGTGGCGTACCTGCCCTTTATTCACGCGATAGGCTCCTGGATTCCGGGAATCATGAATTTCTTTATGAAAAACCGTCTGAGTGCCGGCCTTATGAAAACGATTCTGACCTTTGACCAACGCCGCAATTTTCCGTTGCTGCAAAAAACACCCTTACGACGCTGGGCTAAAAAATATGTTCAGAATCTGGGTGATATTCCGAAGAAAGGCAAGGTTTGTCTGTTTACCGATGAGTTTACCAATTTTTTGGACACCGGGATTGGCATTAAAGCGATTATATTACTGAATAAGCTGGGTTATGAAGTCATCTTGCCAGAACACGGTATCAGTGCCCGCACGTTTTTGTCCAAAGGCCTGGTTCGTTCGGCACAGAAAATTGCCCGGAAAAACATTTCTGCATTGAAAGACATTATTACAGAGGAAACACCACTGATCGGTGTGGAACCATCGGCGATTCTGGCGTTCCGTGATGAATATCCTGACCTGGTTAACGGTGAACTGAAGGAGGCCACGAAGCGGATTTCCGAAAACGCCTTTCTCTTTGATGAGTTTTTTATGAAAGAAGTGGAAAAAGGTAAGATCATTTCTACACAATTCACGGACGCCAAGCAGCACATTAAACTGCACGGACACTGCCAGCAAAAAGCAGTTGCGTCTACTGCCAGCACACTGAAAATGTTATCCTTTCCTGAAAATTACACGGCCGAAGAAATTCCGTCCGGTTGTTGTGGAATGGCCGGAGCGTTTGGATTTGAGAAAGAGCATTATGAAGTCTCGATGAAAATTGGCGAGATGGTGCTCTTTCCGGCTGTCAGAGAAGCATCGCCGGACACCATCATTTCAGCACCGGGAACTAGTTGCCGGCAACAGATCAAAGATGGTACAGGAAGGGACGCTCTGCACCCGGTTGAGATTATGTATGCAGCTTTGAAGAATTAAACCCGATAACCAGGGATATTATTTTTTCTGTGTTAAAATACAGTAAATGGTTTGATACAAGTCCAGTAATTTGAACGGTTTTTGGATATATAGAAACTTTTTGTTTTCACGAATTGATTGTTGAATATTTTCCTCACTATAACCACTGCACATAATTACGGAAATCCCCGGATTCTCACCAAGTAGCTCTTCCATCAGGCTGTAACCATTTCCATCTGGCAAAACTACATCGGAGATGATTAAGTCAAAACGTCCTGATTCTTCAGTGAAAATTTTCTGTGTTGTTGCCGCGTTTGGGGCTTCAAAGACAGTATAGTTATACTGGCGAAGTGCCGCAGCAGTAAATTCCCGTACACCTTCTTCGTCTTCAATGAGTAATATCCGTTCCCCGTTTCCGTGAAGAGTTTTCAAATTTCCCTTTTCCATTGTAACTGTATTGATCGTTTGGTCGGTGGCGGGTATATATATCTTGAAATTTGAACCTTTTCCCATCTCGCTGTATACATTGATCCATCCGTTATGCTTTTTGACAATTCCATAGACAACGGACAAACCAAGCCCGGTACCTTTTCCAACTTCTTTGGTACTGAAAAAGGGTTCAAATATATTTTTCAGAATAGAGGGAGCGATTCCCGTACCGGTGTCTTCAATTATAATCCGGACAAATCTGCCGGGATAGGAATCAGGTCTTAGTTTGCAATCTTCTTTAGTAATCTCATAATTTTTGGTTTGAATGGTCAGGTTTCCACCCTGCGGCATGGCGTCCCGGGCATTGACGGAGATATTCATCAGAACCTGCTCGAGATTACCCTCGTCGGCTTCGATAGTCCAGGCCTCTGTTTCCAATTTTGTTGTAATGCTGATATTTTCACCGATTAACCGTTTTATCATTTTTAGAAGGTTCGTGATTGTCTGGTTGATATTGATCGGGATAAATTCCATCGCTTGTTTCCGGCTGAACAATAACAGTTGTCTGGTCAGGTTGGCGGCGCGGGTTGTAGCATTGATGATCTGTTTCAGCTCTCGGTATTGATGGGTGCTTTCATCCATGTTCATCATCATCAGTTGGGCGTGTCCCTGAATAACTGTCAGCAGGTTATTGAAATCGTGAGCGATACCACCGGATAGCGTTCCAATGGCCTCCATTTTTTGTGATTGGAGAAGCTGGTGCTGAATGTTCTGTTTGTCATTTTCCTCACGAAAATGTTCCAGTGCATTGGCAAAGATATCGCCGATTGTTTGAAGCAAAGCAATGTCTTTTTGAGTCCAGGCCATTTCTTCGCTGAGGGCGTCAAGATCGAGGAATCCCATCAGTTTTTCACCGTATATAATCGGGATAATGATTATTGATCGAATTTCCTGCGCTTTCAGGGCTATTATTTCAGCGTTTGCGGCAGCCGGCATCTCCGCAATTGTCGGAAAATAGATGTGGTCTTTTTGCTTCAGTTGGGACATCAACCACGGATAATTTTCTGTTGATAGTTTTTGTTGATTTTCTTTTTGGGTTAGTGATTTTTCTGCACACCATTCATGCGTCAATTTCATTATGGTTCCGTTATCGTTAAGTTGAAATACATTGCTGCGATCAACGCCAATGAACCGACCAATCATTTGCAATGCTTTATCGATACCGGAGTCAATATTAGTTATATCAATATTGATAAATATTGTTGAAATCGCTGAAACAATTTCCTCTAATTGTAAGCGGAATTGAAGTTCAGATTCCACTAATTTCCGATCTGTAATATCCTGCAGAATACCCAGTGAGCCAATAATGCCGCCGGTTTTATCATCAATTAATGGTGTAGAATAATCGCTGATCCATTTTTTCTCACCGGTGTCCAGAGTAACGTTAATATCCATTTGATAACGTTTTATTTTACCTTCCCGAAATGCACGGGCATATATTTGGGGGTTGTGAGTAAATGTTTCTGGGTCAGTGACTATCTGGGTTTCTATCATTGATATCATCTTTTGGGGTGAAAATTCTGTAGAGTCGATCCCCAGTAGGCTTTCGATGCCGGATCCGACAAAATCGTAATTGTATCTATTGTAGGATAATTGATAAGGTACGCCGTTTGTGTTTTCAATGGCGTTCCGGTAAATATCATGAATGCGGTGCAACTCATCCAGGGCTTTTTTCCGTGGAGAAATATCGACTTTTAAACCCACAAAGTGTGTTGTGTTTCCATTTTTGTCTTTAATGGGGCCAATTGTTGCGTCTTCCCAATAGAAATCCCCGTTCTTGTGCTTATTCAGGAACTCTCCTCGCCAAACATTACCCTTCTTTATGGTTTCCCAAAGCGTAGAGTACTCTTCTGCTTTTGTATGACCGGTTTTAAGAATGCTGGGATTCTTGCCAACAACCTCCTCTGCCCGATAACCGGTAATTTTAGAGAATTGTGGATTGACATATTCAATTTTGCCATTAATATCAGTAATTACAATAGATATAGGACTTTGTTCAACGGTGATAAACAGCTTTTGATATTCATCCTCCTGTCTTTTCCGACCCGTAATATCCATGGAAAATCCACCAAGCAGGGGGCGCCGGTCTTTTCGATCGATTCGGAATACATGGGTTTCCCAGATGCGTTCATTACCGCTTTTATCTGGTACGGTGTGGATATCCACACCATAACCCTTTTGTAATGACTTCTCATCCGATTCTTCAAGTGATTGGGCAATTTCCGGAGGGAAAATTTCAAATATAGTTTTACCAATCCAGTTTTCAGTGTCGAAAACCTTTTTCATTTCCTGATTAACGTACAGACATTTATGATCTGGATCTTTTATAAATGCGGTAATTGGCAGAGTCTCCATAAAAGCCGAAAAACGTTCTTCGCTTTCCTGTAGCGCTAATTCGGTCTGTTTACGATCGGTAATGTCTCGTATGATAAATGACGCTGTTTTAATGTCACCATCGGAAGTAATTATTGGGTTGATTCGCCCGCTAAACCAGTATTCCCCGCCCAGAACATTCAGCTGGTATTCGACATTTTCCGATTGTCCGGTTTGGATGACCCGCTTGATTATGTTTAAAAAATCAGTTCCCCGTCCATTTTTTAATACCTGGGTAATGGTTTTTCCCAACATCTCATGCTTTGGCGCCGCCAGCATTTTTTCATTTGTGGCCCAGATATTCAGATAGGTACCGTTTTTGTCAAATTCAAATACCGCTTCGTCGATCGTACTGATCATGGCATTTAAACGGGACTCGTTTTCTTTGACAATGTCTGCGGATCTTTTTTGTTCAGTAATGTCGCGGACAATGGCCAGAACTTCATTTTTTCCACAGATCACCATTCTGGATTCAAAATGGCGCAATTCTCCATTGATTTGGAGTTGGTAGTCATACACTTTCATCTGTTTGGTTTGCAACACGGCGTTCAGATTGTTCATGGTGAGTTGAGCAAGGTCCGGCGGCACAACAGTCTGTATGTTTTTACCTAAAAATTTATCAGGGGATGTATACAGAGATTCCTTGTCCCCCTTATAGTTTTTAACAATACCGTCTTTATCGATCTGGAACATGAAATCCGGGATAGCGTCCAGAATTGCATGAGATTTGATTTCGTTGTTCAAAGCAGTATTTTCGGCGGCTCTCAAAGCCGTAATATCCAACATTGAAACCACACTTTGCTTCGATCCGGTTATTATATTGACATCCAGCATTGCATTGCGGACATCACCTTTTTTATTAATCAGTTTTACTTCATATTTTTTTGGGGCCGCCGAAGTGTCTCCGCGACGAGTTTTATGATAACGTTGCATTATGTCAAGGCTTTCGAGGGCCACAAAGCTGGTCCAAGATTGGCCGACCAGTTCTTTGGGGGTATAGCCGGTGAGCCGGGCGCACTCATGATTGGCCATGGCAATGGAGGTGTTTTCATTGACAATTATCGTTGCCGTTCCCGTTGCCTCGAAAATCGCCTGGTACATTTCCATGTTTTCTTGCGGTGACAGATTTGGATTTGAATCCATTTTGGCCATTACTTACCTCCCCACTAACTGGTAAAGTTTTTATCCATCCTTGCGAAAATTCAGAACCATTGCCGTAAATATTTAGCAGTGTTTCCTACATCAATTTTCCCAGTTAGTAATAAACCACTGAATATATGAAAAGTCAAGGTTATTATACTGTTCTGAGCAAAACCGGGAATAATTTATCGGATCAGAAAGATTGTTGATTTTATATTAATGCGATATCTAAAATAAATTTCCATAACTTTAGAAAGGATCACAAATACCGGAGGTATTATGGCGAACACACTGGTTGCAATTATCACAGGGGATGATGCCTGGCCTATCGGCATCGCTGAAATTGATAATGAGGAAACGGTTATGCTTAAATATGGAGATCCGGATATTGCCAACCATAAAGTGCCGCACCAAGATTTAATAAAACGGGTTCTGAATATCAGCGATCGGATTTTGACCGAGGGTGAGTCCGAAAAATTGGGCGACGATGTGTTTGAATTTCTAAAACGCTGGCTGGTTGATCTTTGCATCAGATTGTTCACGATTTTCAATCTTGAATTATTTCTCTGGGTTAGTTAATCTATAGAAACAGTTAGAATTGTGTTAAGGTATTGATATCAATTAAGAACGACAAAACAAGAGACTTTTTCGTCATTAACAGGTAATTTGAACGAACGATATATATAGGAAATTAGTAGCGATGAAAAAGAATAATGTCATTTTCGGCTTAATAACGGCTTTTCTCTTGGTGACTCAGATTCAGGCGCAGGATAAAACAATCGAAGATATTATGCGGGAAGAGCAGGAGGCCATACGGGCCATACAGCAGGAAACCATGGATTATCAGGATCAAGTTGCCGAAGAGATGCGTCTCTATGAAGACCAAATATCCCGTGAATATGAAGCCTATGAAGCCGATCAGCGCCGGCAGATGGAAGAGATGGAGCGGGAGATTTTACGCAAGTGGGAAGAATTCCGCCAGGATACCCGGGAAGAAAATGTAGAGTATTCGGCCGATAAAAACTCCCGCAGCAGTGTGAATTACAAAGAGGGGACTGTGGAAGTGGAGGTTATTGTCGATTCTAAAGATCCTCAGGCTAAACAAAAAGCACAAACCGAGATACAGAAGAGGTTGACTGATATTGCCGGAAGTAAAAACACGGGTCAGCAGCTGAAAACAAGTCAGGGTTCAGAGGTGACGCCGGCAAATTCCCAATCCTTTGCAAAGGAAACGGTCCAGAAAAAGAAAGTTAAAGCCGTTACATATAATGCTCGTGATGGCCAGGAACGGACCAAATATTCAGTAAAAGTAACTATGGTACCGAACCATATTCAGATTCGGGCCGGTGATTATAAAGACGAAGTCAGCAAACAGGCGAAGCGCTTTGATATTAATCCCGCAGTCGCTATGGCGGTCATGCATACGGAATCCTTTTTTAATCCTAAAGCACGGTCTCATATCCCGGCGTACGGTCTTATGCAACTGGTTCCCAAATCCGGCGCCCGTGATGCTTATATTTATATCTACAAAAAAGACCGTCTGCTGAAATCTGATTATTTGTACATTCCGCCAAACAATATTGAACTCGGATGTGCTTATCTTTCAATAAACCGCCACCGTTATTTTAAAGGTATCAGCGATGATGAAAAAGCGAATCTATGTATCATTGCCGCTTATAATACTGGGCCTGGCAATGTTGCCAAAGCACTCACCGGCAGCACAAGTTTGAAGGCCGCGGTTACTGTCGCGAATCAACATGATACTGACTGGCTTCGCCAAAAATTATTACGGGATCTTCCTTACAGTGAGACCAAAGATTATCTGAAAAAAGTGACTGAGCGGAGTGCGTTGTATCAGGGTTGGATGTAAAAACCGGGTAAGCGATTATTCCACAACTAGAGCGGGTGAGTTTTTGCGAGTCCGCCCCCTGCTTTACTGCATAAATATTGAAAAAAATCCTTGGGGATAATTCCATCGGTAGTTATACGCAGGCCGATATGTTGTCAGAAACTACCGGTTTTAAAAAAAAGTTCAACCTCAGAAATCTGACAGGTTTTTGCTTCTGCCAGCGAACCACTGAACAGTATTTTACCCTGATCCAGAAAAACAATCCGATCGGCGATCCGATGAATACTGGCCAGTTCATGAGTCACGACCACCACCGACATGTTTAGCTGATCGCGTAGATCAAGGATCAGTTTGTCAAGAGCGGCACTGGTAAGGGGGTCCAGCCCGGCGGAAGGTTCATCACAAAAAAGCAGTTCCGGATCCAGGGCGATTGCCCGCGCCAGGGCGGCTCGTTTTCGCATCCCACCGGAAAGTTCCGAAGGCAGGAGATAGGCGGCGTGATCCAGACCAACCATATGAAGTTTGGTCAGGACAATTGTATCAATCAGATTTCGGTCGAGATGAGTATGTTGCTCCAGGGGAATGGCGACATTTTCAGCGATATTAATTGAATTTAGCAGTGCCCCATTTTGAAAAAGGACGCCAATCCGACGCAGAGTGGCATTGTAGTAGATTTCATCTACAGCATCAAAGGGTTCACCGAAAATCCTAACCTCGCCGGTAGTGGGAGTCACGAGACCGATAATGCTTTTCAGCAAAGTTGTTTTACCACAACCACTGCCGCCAAGTATGACAGTAATCTGATTTTCGAAAAAATCAAGGCTGATCTGATCCAGAATGGTTTTGTCACCATATTGGGTGACCAGATTTTTGATTTGAATGACGGCGTTAGGCATTTGATTAGATCATATATATTAAACTGAACAGCGCATCGAGAAAAATGACCGCAAAAATCGAAGCGACGACGGCTGATGTGGTTACTTTACCGACTCCCTCAGCGCCACCCTGGGCTTTGAAACCGAAATAACTACCAATGATGACAATGACCCAAGCGAAGAAAATACTTTTACTGAGGCCGACCAACATATCTTCGGCCGTAAGAATGCTGACGGTTTCATTGAAATAGGACACAAATGTCAGGTCAAGATAGGTCAGTCCGATGACAAAGCCACCCAGGATTCCGAGAATCATTGACAGGGTAACGAGCAATGGCATGCAGATAGTAATTGCCAGAAATTTTGGAACAACCACATAACTGACCGGATTGATTGCCATCATTTTTAGGGCATCAAGTTCTTCTGTAACTTTCATCGTCGAAATTTCAGCCGCAAAGGCCGAACCACTGCGGCCGGCAATAATAATTGCTGTCATCATTGGCCCCATTTCCCTGACCATTGAAATGGCAATCAGGTCAGCGACGTAAATGCTGGCGCCAAATTGCCGTAATTGAGCAGCTGACTGAAGTGCCAGAATCAGTCCGAGAACAAATGAGAGAAGTGCAATAATACCAATGGCGTTGCTGCCAATCAGGTAACTTTGCTGGATTACCGACCCTTTACGGCGGCTGCCGGGATGAAAAATACCATAAAAAGACCATAGCACTATTTCTGATGTCAGAAACAGAAAGTCCATGGCAGAGTCCCCGATATTATAAACAGAATTCCCGACGGACTCAAAAAAGCCGGGTTCCGGCAGTTGCTCAGGCTTTTGGTTCTCATGAGATGAGAATGTTTCAAGAGCCCTTTGAACT
>Ga0268276_1001439_pt1 | contig 23439 bp, 15 predicted proteins | sample saktaG_4_FD_190145 | JGI IMG/M metagenome (GOLD analysis project Ga0268276, IMG submission 190145) | Saline water microbial communities from Sakinaw Lake, British Columbia, Canada - sak_2010_1_5_45m | ecosystem: Environmental > Aquatic > Non-marine Saline and Alkaline > Saline ... | reverse complement strand
TGGCGGATTAGCCCTGCGCATCCACCCGACCTTTCGCTTCGCCCCGCACCCGGTCTTCCGTCTGGCAAAGCGGCGTGCGACTGAAGGCCACGAGACTCTCGACATACGCGAGCGGCAACCCGATGTCATACCGACGCCCGTGAATCCGGACACCGACGAAACCATCGTTGCGCCGCAGGGAGTCGAGACAGGTCGTGAGCTGGAACTCGCCCCGTTCGCGGAGGTTGAGGCGAATGCTCTCCGAGAGCATGTCGAAAATGGCGGGTTTGAGCACATAGATGCCGAACACGGACAGGAAGGAATCGGCTGCGAGCCCTTCAACCGGCAGGCGCTCGCGCGCGTAGTCGGCGGTCGGCTTCTCGGCGAATTCGGAGATGTCGAGCACCTCTCCGGGGTGCTCGCGGCGCCACACGCCGGTCACGCACCCATAGTGGTGGACTTCGGCAACGGGAGTCTCCAGCAGTCCCACGGCGCTTAGCCCGGTGCGGTCGAAGGCGTCCAGGACTTGACGGGCGCAGCAGGCGGCGGTGTCGGAGGTGTAGAGGTGGTCGCCCAGAAGCAGCAGAAACGGCTCCCCGCCCACCCACGCGCGGGCACAGTACACGGCATGGCCGAAACCCTCCTGTGTTTCCTGGGTGAGCAGCGTGACGCGACGACCGATCGCCATCAGCCTGTCGCACTGCATCTGATCTGCCTTGGAAAGCTTGTGGTAGTGATCAGCGGGCGGCGGCGTGTGGAAGAGGTCGCGGAACGTCTCCACGTCGCGCGCCTGCACCAGGATGCCGACTTCTTCGATCCCCGCCGCCAGTGCCTCTTCCACAATCGCGAGGATCACGGGCCGGGCGCGACCATCGGCGCCGACAACCGGAAACAGCTCCTTCTTCACGGCCTTGGTGGCGGGAAAGAGGCGGGTGCCGAAACCGGCCGCCGGTATGACGGCTTTGCGGACGCGGACACCGGAACGAAGCGTGAGGGGGAGCCCGGTCATGCCCAGGTCATGGTCAATGATGCGGATGATCGCTTCCTGGGCTGCGGCGTCGCGGGCAATGAGCTGGGCCGACCCGTCCCCCTGCGAGCCGACGCCCTTGCCGCCGTAGATCAGCGGTTGAAGCGGAGGATGGCTCAGCAGGCGATGCAGGACGGGCGCGGTGAGCTGCGCCGGACAGGCGGGCGCCACGTGCGTATCGAACCGCCGCTGCACGCGGGTCATCAGCGCGCCGAGTCCTTCGGCGTCTCCCTGCCGCAGCAGTCCGGCGGCCTCGGCGACAATCTCGCAATTCTCGGCACCGAGGTAGCGCTGAACGTTGCGCGCAATGTCGGTCTCGGCAAAGGGGTAGCAATGGTTCAGACTGTTGAGAATCTCGCGCGTGTCTTTGGTGGCGTGGAGGTCGACGACCACCAGGTGAATGTCGCGCCCGACGGCAAGCTCCTCGACGTCGATCCGGTCACCGTCGAAGGCCATCAGGATCGGCCGTTCCCCGTAGGCGCACCCCTGATCCATCCGACCGCAGCGCGAGGGAGTCGTGATCTCGCCGAGATAGGCCAGCTCCATCTCGCCGCGAACGGTCAGCTTGAGGTCATACACGCGGTTGAACGCACGGGCGACCAAAACGGAGACGGCGGCGCTCGAGCTGAGCCCCTTTTTGACGGGGAGGTCGGTGCGGTCATTGTCGATGATCAGCCCGCGCACCCGATAGTTCACCAGGATCTGATAGGCGACCCCCGCCGCATAGCTGTAGAACCCGCCTTCACGGGCGGCCTCGAGCAACGCCGGCGCGCACATTTCGACTGACCATTCGGGGAGGCGGGTTCCGTCGGTGAGAGTGGTGCGGAGGATCAGACGGGTCGGGTGTGGCGCAACCTCGGCATGAACCCCCTGGTTGGTGCCGGTGATGATCGCCGCGCCGGCCGGGATCTCGGCGTTGATCCGGCGGTAGGTGCCGGCCCAATCACTGTGCTCGCCAAACAGGCAGATGCGTCCAGGCACGGAAATGCGCATAACGAGGCTCCTTAACTGCGGGTGATTTCAAGGCCGGTGTGCGAGATGGATACCTCGACAAAACGGGCGCGCCCGTTCGGCGGGTTATCCAGCAGTTCCTGACGCAGGCGCGCACCCTTCTCCGGGGTGTCGGCCAGCAGGATCATATAGCCGCCGCCGCCCGCGCCGGTCAGCTTGACGGCGGCAAGCCACGGGGACACGCGATCGATGATCGCCTGCACGACGGCGGGATTGGTGCCGGCATCGAGCATGCGGTTCAAGAGCCAACTGCGACGGATCGCCTCGACAAACCCCGGCCAGTCATGCCGTTGCAGCATCTCTGCGGCGAAGTCGGCGTTCAGGCCGATCGCCTCGATGGTCCGGATGCGTTCGGCATCGTTGAGGAAAAGGCCCTTGACGATCTCGCCCAGAATATTGTGGGCCACACGCGTTAGCCCGGTGTAATAGAGCTGGAAACGCCTATCGGCGATGGCGGCGTCAAGCATGGGCGTCGGCAACCAGCGGATGACCGGTTTCTGCTGCAGCCCAGGGGCGCTTTCGATCTGCTTCAGGCCTCCGATGATGCCACCGACCTGATCCTGCCACCCGCCCCCGGATGTGAGGATCTGTTCCAACGCCAGGGTGCGGATGAAGAGGTCCTGCTCGTTCCATCGCAGGCCGGCCAGGTCGCCGAGCGTGCCGAGAAGGGTGGCCGACAGAATGCTGCTGGTGCCCAGGCCCGAACCCTTGGGAATCGCCGCAAGCATGGAGAGTTCGATGCCGCCGCCAAACGTGTCCCGGAGAAACCGATCCAGCGGCGCGCAGCGGCCGGTGGCGTTGAAGGCGGGGTCAAAACCGGCCAGACGGAGGGCGGCGCGGGCAATCCCGAAACCGCTGCCAAGCCGTTCCTCGGCCAGCAGATCTTCGGTCGTCTCGATCACTTCGCCGACGCCCAGGTCGATGCTGCGAATCACCAGGCACGGCTTGCTGCAGACACGCGCAAACACCTGCACCGGAGGCTGGCCGTTGAGGGTAACCGCCAGATTGACCACGCGCCCGCCGTGCTCGAGGCAATAGGGCGGCGTGTCGGTCCACCCGCCAGCGAAATCCAGACGGGCCGGCGCACGGCCCCAGACAATCTGATCCTCGCCCACCGCACGGCGGGGCGCCGCCGGCGCAACGGCCAATTTGGCCACCAGCAGGTCACGCAGACGGCTCATCGCGCGGTTTGGACGCCCGGCGGCGGGTGCGAGCCGATCCCGAAAAGCGGCGTCATGCACAGCCGCAAGTTCGGAGACGTTCCCGGCTTCCAACGGCGCTGGAACGGCTGGCGATTCCCCCGCCGCACGGCGCGCCACGGCTTCGAGATCAAGCAACAGACACCGCTTCTGCCAGGCTTGCGCAGACAGGCGGACCAGCGCGGCATCCACAGCGGTCGCACGGCTGGCGGCTCGCATTGCCGTGTCGGCCCGGCTCAACAAATCGGCCGCGGAAACGCGCGGCGTGTCGAGCCAGAGCCGGAGCGAGGCCGGGTCGTCCTCGGGCCGGCGCGCCATCATCCACGCGAGCAACGGCCCGCACCCCGGATCGTCCGGCGCAAGCCGCGGGAACAGCGGCGCGTCTTGAATATCGGCGTTCGGGGCGAGTCCCGCCTGCTCGCAGGAGAGACCGCGCGCCGTCAGCCAGTCGGCAAACGAACGCTCCATCCATGTCGTGGCGGGATCGGAGAGCGCCCCGCGGAAGGGATCGTCAAAACCGTAGACCCGCAGGCAGAGGCCCGCGGCATCGCGGAGGCCGATGCAATCCAGGCAGACGCCGGCGGGGAGATCGAGGGTCCACGCGTTCTCAGGAATGCCGGTGAGGATATGGCGGTCATGCAGCGTCCAGGTGGCGGGTATGACGGCATTCTCGATCCACATCAGACGGTTCGCCCCGTTGAGCGGCACACGCACGTCGGCGTTGAGAATCAGGCAGTGCTCGTGCGCACGAGCCGACCCCAGCCCCACGGCATGGGCGTGCTCCGAGGCGAGGGCCAGCTCGACCGAGGAGGTGACGATGCTGCGACTGGTCCCGAAATGAAAGAAACGTCCGGCGGGCAGCGGCATCACCGCCGCCGAGAGAGTCGAAATATCCGGATCGGGCGAAACGGACGCCGCGCCGAGGGCGAGTCCAAAACGATCGAACAACTCGTAGTGCGAAGGGGTGCCGTCGGCATACTGCTGGAGGTCGGAGGACCAGCCGCACTTGCTCAGGAGCACCGCCACGGCCCGCGCGCTCAACAACCAGACACCGGTGTCGAGATAGAAACTGTGGGAGTCGGCCAGCAGGCGGGTCTTTTCGGCTGGCGGTTTCTGCAAAAAGAAATCGAGCGTGCCCGTCGCCGCGTCGCGGCAGAATAGGACACCGTGGCGGCTTCCTTCGTCGGGAGTGGACCGCATGCCGACGATCAGCACATCGGCCTCGGGGAAGGCGGGTGTGAACGACTGGTTTGTCAGCAACACGTCCCCACAGGCGATCATCACCCGGTACGAGGCGGGAGCATGACGGAGGATGCGGCAGTAAGCGGCGAGTTGGAAGTCGATGAGCCGTTGATCGGGCGCCTGCCCGACGACGGCCGGCAAGATCGGAATGGGCAACAACGGTTTGCCTTCGGCGGCGTAAGCCGGAAGACGGCGGCTCTGGCCGCTGCCATGAACGATCAATTTGCGCGAGGCGTCCAACCAGGCGTCAAATCCGCTGGCCTGCCGCGCCTGCGAAGCCTGCCATGCCTGGTGAAGCACGTGAGCCGTCCCGCCGCCCGAACCGAGCTGACTGCCCGGCGGATCGGAGGTGACGAAAAAACCGGCCGACACCGCGTTCCAGGGTTTAAAGCCTATGACGCCGGCGGCGGGAAGCGAGAGCAGACAATCCGTGGATTCCTCAACATGCATACGCGCAGACCTCTGACATCCCTTGCTGATAGCGGGTTTCGAATGAATGAAAGAATAGACTAATCCGGAAGAATATTCAACCTGAAAGGAGCAATGAACAGTGATCAGTGATCAGGTGTCAGGTGTCAGGTGGATGCCAATGCCAGTTGCATAATCAGGGGTATCACCATTTGGTGCGAAGCCCACTGATCACTGATGACTGATCACGGGGCACTTAGGGCGAATGGTAAAGCTGAACTGCCGGATTTAGGTTCAACCTGTAACCGGCAATTCTTCAGCAATTCTAACACTGGGGTCGTGATAGAGGAGGCTCTTACAAAATATCACGACGTTGTCGATTCCCGGGCCGGGTAATGGGTCAGTTATTGGGGGAAAAGGGAATAGGGGTGTATCCCCTCTCTTTCTCTGTCCCCATGCCTCTCTGATCTTGCCCCAGACGTGTTCATTTGGGGCTGGCCAGAAGCCATTTCCAGGCCGGGAGGATGTCGATGGTCAGGGAGCCTTCGCGGACGGTTTGCTCATGATGCAGGGTGAGTATAAGGCGGCGGGACTGCTTGTCCGTTTCGAGCAGGGAGCGGACTTCGCGTTGCAGCGTTTTGGGGTCGCTCACATCGGCGCATACCTGAATGGCCAGCGGATGCCCGTCCGGTTCGTGGACAACGAAATCGATCTCGTGCCCCTCGGAGGTGAGCCCATACGCGGGTTGCATCCCGCGGCGTTGAAGTTCGGTGAAGACCAGATTTTCCAGGGCGTTACCTTCGCCCCAGGCGCCGCCGGCCGGTACGGACGCCCACACCAGGCCATGGTCGGCCGCATAGATTTTGCGGGGGTTGACCATGCGGCGCCGTTCGGATGGGGTATCCAGAAACACGTCGGAAAAAAGGAACGCATCCTCCAGATGTTGCAGATACTCGTGCAGCGTGTCCTTGCCGCAGTTCAGACCCTGGGATTTTAGTTCATTGTGAAACTTGTTCACGCTGAAATGGCACGCGCTCGATGCGAGCAGGCGCCGCGTGAGATAACGGAGCACGGTGATCCCGGTGACGCCGTGGCGTTCAACGACATCCCGAAGCACGACCGTGTTGACGTAGCCCTGCAGGACTTGGCGCCGGTCCAGATCTGACACGTTCAGCGTCGCCGGGAACCCCCCGATGCGCAGGTATTCCGCAAACGCATGCTCCAGCAGGGCGCGTTTCTTGTGGCCCACTAGGCCGGAGTCGACTGGGATATCCAGCTCGCGCGTGTCCAAAAACTCGGCGAAGCTAAACGGGAAGACGCGGGTTTCTAGTGCGCGCCCGCGCATGGCGGTGGCCACCTCTCGGCTCAGCAGGCGCGAAGAGGACCCGGACAGGTAGAAACGCACGTCGTGGCGATCCAGGATGCGGCGTACGAAAAGCTCCCAGCCCGGCACGTACTGGATCTCGTCGAAGAAATAGTAGCTGACCGCATTGTCCCTAGCCGGAAATGCCCGAAAATAGGTTTCGTCGATGGTTCTCAGAATGTCCACGGTCACATCCCCGAGCCGCTCGTCCTCGAAGTTCAGGTAGAGCAAGCGCTGTCGATCGACACCCTTAACTAGCAGTTCCCGCATCTTCTGGAACATGCGGTAGGTCTTGCCGGTACGCCGCATGCCGATGACCACGGAGGCGGCGTCTGGCAATTCGGGCAACGCGCCCCGCCGGGGCGTGAGTACGGGTATTGCCAACTCCATCGAGTCGGCGATCATCTGACGGACAATGGGTTCCATGGTTTTTTCCTGTTTCACATTGAGCAACCAGACAACTTTGCCTCATTTTATCCTCACGCGCAAGGATAATATGGCGTAGAAGATGGAAAAACTGGGGACAGCGAAACAGTGACAAGAAACAGTGACGCGCTCGGAAAACGGCGGATCGTCAGATCATCCGCTGGCGAATACCGGGACGTCGGCTCATGTGCTGGTCCCGCGTGGCGCTTGAGGGAACGACTTCATTGCGCTGCAATAGCTTGTGCCACGACACATATTCCCTGATGTTCATCATCATACTCTCAGGCGTTTAGGACGTGGCCGACGGGATGCGTCAGGGATGGGGCTCAAAAAGCGTCACTCGCCGCGTGTGAGAGTGGCGCACGCCGGACCAGCCGCGACGCGGCCGTGTGGCGCCTTCCTGTGCGTGCAATAAAATCCTCTATTTCCGGAATATAGAGATCCCGGGGTGTCAGACCGGCCAGCGCCAGACGCTGCAGGGCGAGGTTTGAGTTGAGGATCTGGGAACGATGATGGGAGTCCGAACCGATCACCACCGGCAACCCGCGATCGGCCGCAATCCGGAGCATACGCACCTCCGCCGTCTCGGGCGTATTCACGTTCGAATTCAGCTCCAGCGCCACGCCGCGTTCCTCAACCCACCCGAGCACGCGCTGGATCGCGTCGTCAGGAACAATCCCTTTGTTCACATGGGCGATCCAGCGGAACGGATGCGACAACACATCCACTTCGGGCTTGTCGAGCACCGCGTCCATGTAGTCGAGCCACGCCTTCAGGCGCGCGTCTTCCGAATCCAGGTTCTCGATCCATTTGGCGAAGTGGACGCCGCACAGAATCACGTCAAACGCGTCGGTGAACTCCGGATCGTGCGTCAACCGCCCATCCCGCATCATGTCGGTCTCGATGCCGATGAACACGTCGGGGTTTTCCAGTTCCCGGACGCGCTGGATGGCCTCGCGCAACCGAGCCTTGCCGATCTCCCGCGCCGCATCGAAATGCGCGGGCTCCTCCATCCATCGCGCAGACCAAATGAGCGCCTCGTCCTGCACGAAGTAATGCATGAACCCGTGATCGGTGATCACCACGCGCCGCATCTCTTCTCCCAGCAACCCGGCGTACAGCGCGGGTGTCAGGTCGGACTCGCAGCAGGGATCCACGTTCGTGTGACAATGATAGTTGGTCCACGCGCACACTTGCATCATGTCGGACACCGTCGCCTCGTGCTTTCCATTGAACGTCTGGCTATTCCGAAGCCGGGACACGCAACCCGTCCCCTACTGGACTCCTACTGGACTTCAAGCAATCCTCGCCACTTTCTTGACCAGGCTGACCGAGGGGATGGCGATCAGAAAGTACGCCACCAGCCATGGCGGCATGAGCAAGGACGGAATGCCCGGAACCACGCCCAGAAATTTCACCGGCCGCATCTCCGTCCGGACGCTCAACACGGGTTGTCCCGCAGGATAGAGCGTCACATCGGGCAAATAGACGCGTTGCCCGACGAGCAGTTCTTTCTGCACCGAGTATGTCTTGTAGCGAATCTCGATCTTGTAGGGATCCGGGCTGGCATCGGCCTGCACCTTCCAGGTCGCCACGGCGCCCACGGGGGCACCCGTCCGGGGATCGCGATCCTCGACAATCGGCTGGATCCATCGCGCGCGCCCCCCGGTTACCTCCGGGCTCACTTCGCGCACCCCGGGTTGGGGCACAATGTGGGCTATTTCGCCGACGGCCGAAACCGGAAAACAGGCGCTGATCGACAGGGTCTCGCCGGTCTGCGGAGGCACAAAGGCCAACCGTTGGAAGCACCACGTCCCCAGGATGGCAATGGGCAGGAGGGTCGTCAACAGCGGCCAGCCCTCCTGCCGCATTTTCGTCATGCCGATCATGCCCAGCGTGGTACGGTAGCGCCTGACGGCCGGCTTGTCCTTGCGCCCTTTCGCCTCGCGCATCAACTCCTTGATCCGTTTCGTGTCCCGATCGCACCGTCGCAAAAGATCCTGATCGGTTGTGAACAACCGCGAGCACGTGATGACAGACCCGGTACCAACGCCCACGATCAGCAGCGCCCAATCCACGGGCAGGCGCAGCAATCCGTTCAACACCGGGTCGGCCAGCGTCAAGATGGCGTTATTGATCCAGTCAAGCATACCGAATGCACCTCCCCACTCGTTGTCAGCTCTCCTTCACAATGCTCACGACTCCCCGGTTTCCATCCACCCGGATTTTGCTGCCGTCCTGAATCCGTTTGGTGGCTCCCGGACAGACCACGGCGGGGATGCCGAAATCGCGCGCGACAATAGCGCCATGGGAGAGGACGCCCCCCTTCTCCACGATCAGCCCACGGGCGTTGACGAACAACGACGTCCATCCCGGATCGGTCGACGGGCAGACCAGGATGTAGTCGTTGCCCAGATGACGGCGCTGGCGCGGATCGAAAACGATGCGGGCCGTGCCGGTTGACACCCCGGCTGACACCGCTTCGCCGTCCAGTTCCGCCGCACTCTCGTACTGACGCGGAAGCCCGAGCCGAACCAGATCCCGCGAATCAACCACGTCCGGCATATCCAGGCGCTGGAGCGATTGCCAGCGGATGCGGCGGGCGGCCGCTTGTTCCAGCAGTTCGTCGCGCCGTCCTTCGAAGTGCGCCAGCTCATCCGCACGCAGGAAGAAGACCTCGCGGCCCAGGTCCCAGCGGCGCGCCAGTTCCAGGATCGCCAGACGAATCAGCTCGTACCCCATCATCAGGTAGTGCTTGCCCGATTCGCGGTAGGCCAGCAGTTTCTGCGTCTGGCGGACACTGATTTCGATCTGCTCGCGGAATGACGTGCCGCCCCAGTGGGCCAGCCGCGACGGCAGCGCCTTCTCGGCCTCGACGCGGTCATTCGCATGCGCTTCGTGCATCTGTTCCGGCGAACGGTCGGCATGCCGCATGGCTTCGAGGATCGTGTCGAACTGGCCCGGATTTTCGCGGTAACGGGCCTCGAGCAGCTCCATTTCGCCCACGGCGCGGTGGCCGTAGTCCTCCAAAAACCGTTCCAGCGTGGTCTCGCCCTGTGCGACCCGGTACAGCATCTGGTTCTGGGCGACCGTGGTGTCACCCTCCAATCCCATGGTCAGCGCACACGCCATCTGGCTCCCGTCGACGTCACCCATCAACTGCATCAACAAGCTGCGCAGGCCCGTGAACGCAACAGAGCCGAAGTAGCCGGGCTTGAGCGATTCCTTGCCGAACTCGTCCAGCACCCGGATGCAACGGGACTGCAACTCCGCGCACACCTGCGCCGTATCCAACCGCGCAAGATCTTCGACGCGCTTGCAGCGCACATAGTCGAGGTACGGCGGCAGCACAGCGTGCGTGAAGTGCTCGCGAACGGTCCCTTTCAACCGCGCGGCCGTTCGCGACGCGCGGAGCATCGTGCCCACGATCCCGGGGAGACGGGCAAAAAACAGGCCGTCGGCCTGCTCGGGCTCAAAATGGGTCGGCGCCTGCTCCAACGTGGCGTGGTCGCTGGCCAACGCATCGAGGTCGTAACGGAACGGGCTGTCGCCCCAGAAAAGCTGCGCCATGCGGTCCGGATCCGCATAGATGCGGGAACCGATCAATTCGAGAAATCCGTCCGCGCAGACCTGCGGCGACGGCCGGTATCCCAGATCGCGGTGAAAGCGGCCGAACCCGCCGTTGCCGCTCATGAAACGGCCCACAATATCCCACGTGAGCGGCGTTGGCGCGCGCAGCGTCTCGCTCAGGTTGTGCGTCACCCAAACCCGGCGACGTCCGGCGGAAAGCGTTTTCAACCGCTCAATCTCGGCCAGCCGGCCGACCTCCACATCGCGCGCGACATCCAGTCCGCGGATCGACCGAGACTGGAGCAACGCAAAGCGCCCGTCGGCCCAGCCCCATTCGATGTCCACGGGATGGCCGAAATAGGCTTCAATCCGCAGGCCGATCGCGCTGAGTTCCGCGATTTGTCCGGCGGTGAGACTGGCCGCCCGGGTGTCGCGCTGGATCGTGTTGCCCAAAGCCGCCACCCGGTGGCTCTTGTCGCTCAGGAACGCCTGGAACGCGCCAAAGTCATCGCGCGGCACCAGAAAACGGTCTGGCGTCACGTCGCCGGAAACAACCGCCTCGCCCAACCCATACGACGATTCGAGCACCATGCGGTTGGCGGGCAAGTCGTTCGGATCCTGCGTGAAGAGGACCCCCGAGATTTCAGACGGATACATGACCTGCACATTGACCGCGGTGCCCACGACGCCGCGGATGTCGTTGCGCAGGCGATACGCCGCGGCGCGATCGGAATTCCAAGACCGGAACACGGCGCTGATACACGCGTGGAGCAGGAGCCACGGATCGGTTGGAAACGGACTGCCTGTCTGCTCGCGATAGACGCGCAGGCAGGTTTCAACCGACTGACGATCGGCCTGGTGAACCGCGGCTGCTGCCCCGAAGGCTTCGGCAGCAATGCCGGCGACCGTGCGCGCAAACATGAGGATGAACTGGGTATAGACCGGCCAGAAATCAGGGGGCTGCCCCATCTCATCAAACAGCTCGGGATGGAGGCCGCAGTTCAGGACGGTATCCATCATGCCGGGCATGGAAACGGCAGCACCCGAGCGGACGGAAACCAGCAACGGGTGGCGGCCGTGCCCGTACTGCCGGCCGACCGAATCCTCGAGCTGCTTCAGATGGGTCTGGACCTGCGCTTCCAATCCGGCTGGCCACTGCTCGCCGTTATCGAAATAGGCCCTGCAACACGCGGTGGCGATCGTGAAGCCCGGCGGCACCGGCAGTTCCGCATGGCTCATGGCGGCCAGGCTGGCACCCTTGCCGCCCAATACATCCTTGCCGGGCTGGTCCACGCCAACCCGACCGGGCCCGAAGGGATAGACCCAGTGCGACTCGCCTGACGTGTTCGCCGTTACTTGCTTCTCAGGCATATCAACCCCTTCTTGTCTGTGGCGATATAGACGCGGCTGTCGACCATGATGGGCGCGCACGTCAGCCGTCCCAACCAGTCGATCTTCATCCACGATCGCGGCTCGCCGTCCGTGACCGGGCAGACCATGAGATTGCCCGCGCCCGCGTACACGAACGCATCCGGAGCCGCCAGAGGCGGAAAGCCGGGAAGCGCGCCCGAGACCATCTTCTCCATCTGCCCGCTTTCGCTGTCGAGAATGACCAGTTCCCCTGCCGCCGTGGTGTAGGCGAGCCGGTTCTTCGCCAGCACCAGCGGTGCGCCGGGCATGCCTCGCGGCGCATCCCAGAGGGACTCGCCATCGGCCAGGCGCCACGCGGCGACACCCGCCGACGTTCCCAGATAGATGACGTGCTTCCGCATCACCGGCGCGGCAGACGGCGCGGCGTCAAACGGCAGACGCCAGAGTTCACGACCGCTCGGTAGATCCAGAACACACAGACCCGCCGGTTGATCGGTCGCCACCGCCACATACGCATCGCGGATGACCGGCACGCCGAGCACGCGGCCGCAATCGGTCTGCCAGAGCACCCGGCCTGCCTCGCTGAAGGCCGTCACCCCTCTCGGTCCGTCTGCGATCAGGCCACCCGCCCCCGTCAACACAAACTCACCGGTGGCATCGGATGCCACCGGCAAGCTCCATTGTTCCATCCCGGCGGCGGCGGCCAGACAGTGTAGACGGCGGCCGACGTCTCCCTGCCGACCGTCCACAAAGTAAACGGCATTCGAGGTCGCCGCCGCCGACAGCGTCACCCCGTTTGTGGCGGTGGCAAACCAGACCTCCTCGCCCCGGACGACCTTGCCATCCGTTGTCTCCCGAAGACACGACAGGCCCTTGCGCCCCCCCTCCAGCGGCACATACAGCATCCCGTTGAGACTGGCCACCGGCGCGACGATCTCAAGCGCCACCGGCTGTTCCACCTGATCCGCATCGGGGAACCGCCATCCGAGCTTTCCCTTTTCGGGAAGCGGCTTTCCGTCGAGATTCCCCCCCCGGCCGGGACCACCGGCAAAGCCATCCCACCGAATCTCGCGCTGCTGTCCGCCCGGGAGCCCCAGACACAACACCCCATCCTGCTCCGAGCCGACATAAACATGCCCGCGGGCCACGGCCGGCGAACTGATGAACGGGCCGTTGAACCCCAGGCGCGCTTCCCAGACGCATTCCAGGTCTTCCGTACGCAACCCGAAAAGAGTTCCCTGCTGGGTAACCACGTAGAGATACCCGCCGCTGATCGCCGGCGACGTGAGAAGCGGCGCGCGGGCATTCCATCTGTTGAGCAGCGTTCCGGTCATCGAAAGACAATACACGTAGCCGTCGCGGGCGCCGAAGTAGAGGCGATCCGTGTCGGCGGCGACGGCGCCAAGGATCGTGTCGGGCACCTTGAACGTCCAGCGCACCTCTCCGCTCTTTTCCGCCAGACACCAGATTTCGCCCCCTGTGCCCAGGTTTTTCTCGGCGGCGGCGATTTCCGCCTCGCTCGTGCCTGCCTTCCGGAGTTCCTCGATTTTCTTGCCCTTGAGTTCCTCGGCCGAATTGATAAAGTCGCCATTTCCCATGCCTATGATGACCGCGCCATTGACCACGGTGGGCGGTCCGAACACAGGATAAGGGGTGTCGACACGCCAGACCGGATCACCCGTCTCGGCATTCAGGCAAATGATCGCCTGGCCGCCGATGCCCAATCCCGCAAACAGGAGCCCATCGTGGGCGGCCGGCGAGGTTTCAGCATCCGGATAGTGTTCCCCCGGCGCGTGCCAGAGAAGCTGCGCCTGACCATCGGCATCGGGTTCGAGGAGGAAACAGTAATAGCCGTCAGCGCCCGCGCCTACATACACGCGGTCCCCGTCGATGCAGGGAGTTGACTCGACATGGCTGCGGGTCTCGTAGGTCCAGAGCATCTTGCCTCGGTTCGTCACATCCATGCAGACCACGCGCGCATTGTCGATCCAGTGCAGACCCTCGCCGCAAACCAGATATTTACCGGCAACCGCGGGAGACGAGAAGGTCGCGCGATAACCTGGAGGAGCCGCCCTCCAGCCCAGGGCTCCCGTATCGGCGTCAAGACAGTAGACCGCACCTTTACCCCCGCCACCGAACACGCCGATGTCGGTGGAGGTGATGTAGACCCGGTTGCCAACCACCGCCGGACTGGGGTAGAACTTCTTGACGTCGGCGGCGTAGCTCCAGTTGATGCCGCCCGTAGTGGGCGGTTCTGCCGTATCGTTTGAGCCGCGGCGCTCGAGTCCGCCCCTGAACATGGGCCAATCCTCGCCCGCCATCAGGCTACTCCCCGGACGCCCCGTGCGCGCAACAGTACGCACCAGGAAAACCATTCCTGTCACGACTCCCGCGAGGATCACCAGGACGATCTTCTGCCGCCACAGCAACTTCAGCAGCGCCAACATGGCGGCCGGTTTGAGCATGCTGACAATCGCGCCGACGAGCGAAATCAGGAGGGCGGGCAGTATGGCAACAAGCACCTGAAGGGGACCGATAATGACCGGAATGACGGCAAGTGTGTTGAACATCATGGAGGAGCTTCCTGCTTTCCCCGCTCACGCTGTAGGATCGCGCACCGACGGCCGCAAAAGCCAAATTTACCACATCCGGGAGGATGCTGCAACTTTTGCTGATTCATGTGCCACCGAGCGTCCGCATAATGCACGGGGTCACATCGGTCAGGCTGTTCACGCCGGCCTTGAAAGCATCGGCCTCGGGACCGAACACCACAAGGGGAACGGGATTGGTGGTGTGCGAGTGGACGGACATGTCCTCGATATTGCCGTGGTCGCTGGTCAGGATAAACAACAGGTTGGCCTGGCGTGCCATGGCCGCAAGCGGCCCGATAAAGGCGTCGAGGGTTTGCAGGCAGGCGACCGCCTCTTCAAGACTGTTCGAATGCCCGGCCAGATCGCTCTGAAAAAACTCAAACAGGGTGAAATCGTAGGTGATGGCCAGTTGGATCAGGTGCTCGGCGGCCTTGGCCGGAGTGACCACCGGACCGGTGTAGCCTCTGGCGAGCAGGCTCTTGCGCGTAATATCGTGGAACACGGCTTGGTCGGCGAGCATATCCTCTCGGAAGCTGAACACCTGCGGACACGTGAGGCCCATGACGGTCGTGACCGATTTGAAGCGCCGGGCGGCGATCTCCTCGACGCTCTCCGCAGCATAGGCATCGGCGAATTTACAATGCAGCCCATTACGGCGGAGTTTCAAGAACAGGTTGTCCTCATTGAGCAGGCTGCGAAGCGTCGGACCGGGAAACCCCTCCATGTGACGTCCCACGCGGCGGGCCGCGTTGACGCCGGTGTAAAGCGACGCCTGGCCGGTCGCGCTCTGCGGCAGCCCCGGCATGCCCAGACAGGCATCAATCAACCGGCCGTTTGATTCGACCAGTTCGCACACATTCGGGCACACCGCCTTGTTCACGGGATTGTCAGCCGCAGGGCTTCGTATGCCGATGCCATCCACAAATAGGAAAAGCGCTTTCACGTCACGGCGTATTTAAGCGAAAACGGCCCGCCATTGCAAGAGAAAGAGCCATCAGGCCAGTCGTAACAAGAGACGTTGCCGCAGCAGACCCACGCCGTAGAGATAGCCCGCGACGCCGCCCACCAGATGGGCGGCTGTGGCGATCTGCGAACGCAACAACACCGCCTCGGCGATCGTGATCACTCCGAGAAACACCGCCAGCGTGCGCGCCTTCATCCGCACCGGAAAGAACAAGACCAGCACGACCGTCTCACGCCTCGGAAATAAGGCGGCATAGGCGCCGATGAGCGCAAACACCCCGCCCGATGCGCCGACACAGGTTCCGTAAACGCCCGGCTCCGTCCGCAAGGCCAACACGCGTGCCACCGTGGGGGAGGCCGCCGCCATGATCGGCTGCAACGCATCACACGCCACCCACCCCAAGCCGCCGATGGCGCCACCGACCAGAAAAACGGTCCAGAACCGCCTGCTGCCGATCTCCATTTCCACGCCCGCGCCGAACAACAACACGGTCAGCACGTTCAAGCCGAGATGCATCCAACTGCCGTGGAGAAACAGATACGTCACCACCTGCCAGACAAAACCCTCGGCCAGCAGCGGCGCATGAAGTCCGAAACAATAGGTCAACATCGTCCCAAAGGAGTAGCCGTCCAGAAACTCCACCCCCGAGGCTACCCGTTGAATCACGAAGAAGAAGACGCACAAAACAGCCAGCACAACAGCCGCCGGGGCAAACGAAAGCGTGCCGACGATGTTCGCGCCGACCCTGCGCAGGTGTTTAAGCATGCACTCGCCCGATCAACTCACTGGAACTGGTACGCCTTGAAATCCATCCATTGCAGGGCCACCAGCAGACCGTACACGATCAAGGCGATAATCGCACATATGCCCGCAGCCATATAGTTTGACGCCGGCTTGCTTGTTACGACCGGCTCCATACGATGCCGATCAGCGATGAACGCCCCCTGCCTGACACTCTCTCCAGCCGCTTCTGCCATTTGGAACCTCCACTCCCGGCCTGATGAATCTCATCAGACCCATTGACGAGTCGATTAAAACAGATTACAGGCCTTTTTGAAAGCGGAAAGTTGTGTGCATTCTGAAAATTTACAATTGCGGTCTTGTCTCTGATGCGTGCGGGGATGTAAACTGCGGGCTTTACGGTAGACGCCGGCGGTGGCGTGACGGGCGAGGAGTGTGACTGAATGGCTGCGGGTCAGGACGAGTTGACGCCGATGATGCGCCAGTATCGGCGTATCAAGGGCGAGTTGCCGGAAGGGGTGGTGCTCCTCTTCCGACTCGGCGATTTTTACGAGATGTTCTTTGAGGACGCCCGCCGCGCGGCGCCGATCCTGGGCGTGGCGCTGACCCAGCGCGGGGGCACGCCGATGTGCGGCGTTCCGTACCACGCGCTCGACAATTATCTCGCCAAGTTGATCCGCGCCGGGGTGAAGGCCGCCGTCTGTGATCAGATGGAGGATCCCGCCGCCGCCAAGGGGATCGTGCGGCGCGAAGTGACGCGCGTGATCACGCCCGGCACAGTCACAGAAGACGCGATCCTCGATGCCGCGCGCAACAATTACCTCGCCGCCGTGTGTACCGGGCCCGGCGGTTTCGGCATGGCCCTGTTCGATCTCTCGACCGGCGCCTTCTCCGTCGAAGCGGTTTCCGACGCCGAGGCCTTGCGCGAGAACCTGCGCCGTCATGCTCCCAGCGAACTGCTCGTGGGCGCTGAGGCCCGAGGGACCGCGACGCTGGTCGCCGCGCTCGATGACTGCGGCGCGGCAGCGGTGACCGATGTGGACGATTGGACATTCGAGTATGACACCGCTTATGACCGGCTCGTCCGTCACTTTGCGGTGCACTCGCTCGAGGGTTTCGGCTGTGAAGGCGCGCCGTTGCTGGTCGGCGCGGCGGGCGCGCTGCTGCATTACGTGGTCGACGAGTTGCACCACGGGGTGGGGCATGTCAGACGGCTTCAGGTGCGGCATGGCGACGACTTTTTGCTGCTCGATGAGGCGACCTGCGCCAACCTCGACATCCTCCCCGGCCGGGGCCGGCCGGCCCATGCAACCCTCCTGGGGGTGCTCGACAACACCCGCACCCCCATGGGAGCCCGTCTTCTGCGTGCCTGGCTGACCCGTCCGTTGCGGCGGATCGCGGCAATCAACGCCCGTCTCGACGCGGTGGGCCTGCTGATGAAAAACCGCCCCCTGCTCAACGGATTGCGGGAGCGGTTGGCGGCCGTGCGTGACTTGGAACGGCTGATTGCACGGATTGCTGCCGGGCGCGGCAACGCGCGCGACCTTCAGGCGCTGGGCACGTCGCTGCTGCCTGTGCCCGGGTTGCGCGAACGGGCCGAAGGAGCCGGTGATGGACTCATCGCCGCCGTCGCCACCGAGTTGCATCCGCTGCCTGAACTGGTCGATGTGATCGGTCGCGCCGTCGCCGAAACGCCGCCCATCGCCCTCAAGGACGGCGGGCTCATCCGCGAGGGATATTGCGCGGAGCTGGACGAGCTGCGCCGGCTGGCCGGAGAGGGGCACGCCTGGCTCGCCCGCTATCAGGCGCAGGAACAGGAGCGCACCGGGATCAAGACCCTGAAGGTCCGCCATAACAAGGTGTTCGGCTACTATATCGAAGTCTCCAAGGGGCAGGCCGGAGCCGTGCCTCCCGAATACGAGCGGCGGCAGACACTCGTCGGCGCCGAGCGCTTCATCACGCCCGAGTTAAAGACCTACGAACAGCGCATCTTCGGGGCTCAGGACCGGGCGCAGGCGATGGAGTACGAGATCTTTTGCACGGTGCGCGACAGGGCCGTGGAGCAGACGGCCGCTATTCAGCAGACGGCCGACGCCGTGGCGCGACTGGACGCGCTGACCTCGCTGGCCGACCGCGCGCTGGCGCTGGATTACGCGCGCCCGGAGATGCATGCGGGTGACGAACTGGTGATCCGCGAGGGGCGTCACCCCGTGATCGAGCAATTGCCCGATGCCGAACGGTTCGTCCCCAACGACACCCGGCTTGACGGAAGCCGCAACCAGCTCGCCGTGATCACCGGTCCGAACATGGCGGGCAAATCAACCTACATCCGGCAGGTTGCACTGATTGCGGTGATGGCCCACGCCGGTTCCTACGTCCCCGCACGGCAGGCGCGCATCAGCCTGCTCGACCGTATTTTCACGCGCGTCGGCGCGGGCGACGACCTCGCCCGCGGCCGAAGCACGTTCATGGTCGAGATGCAGGAAGCCGCCAACATCCTCAACAACGCCACGTCCCAAAGCCTGATCGTGCTCGACGAAATCGGCCGCGGCACCAGCACCTTCGACGGCATCAGCATCGCGTGGGCGGTGGCCGAATATCTGCATAACACGCCGCAGGTCAAGGCCAAGACCCTGTTCGCGACCCACTACCACGAGTTGACCGATCTCGCGCTCACGCTCGAGGGCGTCAAAAACTACACCGTCCAGGTGCGCGAGCATGGCGACGGCATCGTCTTCCTGCGCAAGATCGTGCCGGGATCGGCCGACAAAAGCTACGGCATCCACGTGGCACGGCTCGCGGGCATGCCCGACGAGGTCGTCGACCGGGCCCGGGAGATTCTGGCCAACCTCGAAGAAGGAGAGATCGAGGCGGGACTGCCCAAACTGGCCAAGACCGCCCGCCGCAAAGCACGCGAACTGCCCGGCCAGATGACGCTCTTCGAACTTTAGATCAGTTTCATCCGCGGCAGGTCCTGAATATCGACACAGCCGACGAGACGACCGGCATCATCCACCACGGGCAAGTCGTCTATCTTGTACTTTTCAAAGATGCGCAGCACGTCGACGGCCAGTTGGTCCGCCTGGACCCGGATTGGGTTGGCGGTCATCACAGCACGCAATTCCTGACTGATGACCGCCGGATTGGAGGCCAGCATCCGGCGCAGGTCGCCGTCGGTGAAAATGCCCGCCAGCAACCCGTCCGCAGTGGTAATGCAGGCCGAACCGCACTTGGCGCCGGTCATCGCCATGATCGCGTCTTGGACCGTTTTGTCCGCATCGAGAACGGCGATTCGTTCGCCCGTGCGCATGATGTCGTGCACGCGGCAGAGAAGGGCGCGACCGATGGCGCCTGCGGGATGCAGAAGCGCGTAGTCCTTCTTTTCAAATCCGCGGGCATCTATCAGCACCATCGCCAGCGCGTCGCCGACGGCGAGCGTGGCGGTCGTGGATGTTGTGGGTGCCAGGTTGAACGGACACGCCTCGCGTTCGACGCAAACCTGCAGGACGATGTCGGCGCATTTGGCAAGCGAGCTTCCGGGATTCCCGGTCAGGGCGATGATCGGAATACCCAACCGACGGACTGCGGGAATCAGCGCGAGCAATTCATCGGACTCGCCCGAGTAACTCAGGGCGAGCAGGGCGTCCTTGGGGGCGATAATGCCGAGGTCGCCGTGCAGCGCCTGGGTCGGGTTGAGCATGACGCTGGTCGATCCCGTGCTGGCAAGCGTGGCGGCTATTTTTTCCGCGATATGAAGGCTTTTGCCGACGCCCGTCACGACGATCTTGCCCCCGTCGGCGAGAATGCCAAGCAGCCGATCAATGGTTTCACAAAAGCTATCGCCGAGGGCGGCAGCGGCCTGCTGCAACCCGCGGGACTCCGCTTCGAAAACCTGTTGCGCACGCGCGATGTATTGTGTATGTGTCACACGGCTCCCTGTCTGTTCCTGTCCAATCCGTTGCGGACGCGACCGCGCGCCCGATTCTGCTTCCGTTTTCCGAGCTGCAAGGGTAGAACGCTTTGCCCGATCCGTCAAGACGGCTGTTTTGAAGAATAACCCGACAAGACCTCACAACCGGTCGGGGTGATGAGGACCACGTCTTCGATGCGGACGCCCAATTCGCCGGGCAGATAAACGCCCGGTTCGACGGTCAGCACCATCCCCGGCCGGATCACCGTCTTGCAGGTCGGGGCGAAGGAAGGCGCCTCATGCACCTCCAACCCCAGGCCGTGCCCCAGGCCGTGTCCGAACGCCGCGCCGTAACCGGCGCGTTCAATCACCCCGCGCGCCAAAGCGTCAACCTCCGCACCGGTCATCCCGGGCTTCAGTCGCCGAATGGCAGTGCGGTTGGCCCGGCTAACCAGTCCGTGAATCTCGCAAAACTGCCGGGACGACCGGCCGCAACACACGGTCCGAGTCAGATCGCTGCAATACCCGCCGAGCTTGAGTCCGGCATCCAGCAGCAACGGCTGCCCCGGCAACAGCGGCTGGTCTCCCGGCACATGGTGGCATTCGGCGCCGTTGGCGCCGACACAGACCACCGCATCAAAAGCCTCGCCGTCGCCCAGCGCGTCGGCTTCACGCCGGACCGCAATGCGGATATCCCGCTCCGAGTGACCCGGCCTGACCCCGCGCAGCACCCGTTCAAATAGACGGTCATTCGCGCGGATCACCCGGCGGATCACCGCCTGTTCGGCCGATGATTTGATCGCGCGCTGCGCCGCGATCACGTCGCCGACATCCGTCCAGTCGCTGATGTGGGACAAGGTCTGTTGTTGCACGGTGTGGTCCGCCACCGCCAAGGATCCCTCATAGCCGGCCCGGCGCCAGGATTGGGTCAGCCGACGCAGAATCCGCTTGAACTCATCGCCGCGGCCGCAGTCAACGCAGGGGAGCCAGGGCAACGTCCGGCGGGCCGCAATCAGATAACGGAAATCGGTGAGCAGGACGGGGCCGCGGCGGACGTCCAGCGCGAGCATGCCGTGGGACGAGGCGAAACCGGTGTAATAGAGCCGCGCGATCGGCGATCGCACGATCGCGCCGGCCAGCCCCTGGCGTTGCATCCCCGCCATCAGCCGCACGCAGCGGCGGCGGCATTCCGCCGCCGAAAACGCCTCATTCGTTATCATCCGTCCCTCGGTCTGCCCCTTGGTCTACCCCTCGGCCTGCCACTCGGCCTGCTAAACCGTCTTCTCATATTTTGCCAGCAGCAGGCGCTCGTGCGTCTTGAGACGCCGCTGACCCAGCGAAAGCCGATATCCCCTGAACCGCCACCATTTACGGTGGCGCATCAGCCAGATCAGCACCCGTTCACGAGCCTCCCCCTGTGTGTCCGGAGCAACCCGCGCCCAATGCTTGTAAATGCCCGACAGATCGATCCATTCCAGTCGCCTGCGCAACGGACCGGGCAGCCATCTGACGGAGATGGCGGATTGAAAATCGAGCAGCCACGGCGTTTCGGATGCATCCATCAGGATGTTGCCGCCGTTGCGGAGATCCAGGTGGACGATCCCCCGGGCATGCATCGCCTGCACCGCGCCCTCCAGGCGTTCGAAAAACGAGACCGGCGCCTCACCTGCACCCAGTGCCCGTAACGGACACCCTTCGATATAGCGCTCGCATAGCGCAAATCGATCCACGCGGGAAACCCCCTCGGGGATGCCCTTCAGCCCGTCCAGCTTGCGCAATATGCACAACTCGCGGCACACCAGACAGACGCCCAAGGTCCATCGCACCAAGGCCGCGCGCGCGCTGAAGTCCTTGACCACCCAGAGCCCCTGCATCTCCACCCGCCAGACGTCGGCATTACCCCATTTTCCACGATGCAGGCAGGTACGAACGCCCTGCTCGCATACGCGGCGGGAAGGGTACGGGTGCACGCTCACCCCGCCACCGGGACCGGTTCCTGCCGGGCGCACGATGCAGCCCCGCATTTCTGGCACCCGCTGCCGCACGAGACATCCTCACCGGTCCAGCAGAACGTGCAGATCCGATTCCGCGGCAACCCGATCGCATTCGCCAGGTCATCCACACGCTGGTACGTCAACGATGTCAGGCCAAGCCGTTTCTGGATCCGCGCCACCATCGCCTGATGTCGTTCGCCATCGGCATCCACATAATCCCGCACATCGGCCGTCTCGCCTTCCAGTTCCTTGATCGTCCTGCGCGCGGCCAGATCCTGTTCGCTCTTGGAGCGGGAAAAATTGAGAAACTTACAGCCGAAGAGCAACGGCGGACAGGCGATCCGCATGTGGATCTCACGCGCGCCGTCGTCGTAGAGCCTGTGCATCTGGTCCCGGAGCTGCGTACCGCGGACGATCGAGTCGTCACAAAAGATCAGACTTTTGCCTCGAATCAGCTCCGCGATCGGAATCAGCTTCATCCGTGCGATCAGGTCACGCTGCGCTTGAACAGAGGGCATGAAGCTCCGCGGCCAGGTGGGTGTATATTTGACGAACGGACGCGCATAGGGTATCCCCGCCTCGCGGGCGTAGCCCAACGCATGACCCACGCCGGAATCGGGAACCCCGCCCACAAAATCGGCGCGCAACCCCGCATCGTGCCTGGCCAAGGCCTCACCGCACTGATAGCGGACGATCTCCACATTGCGTCCCTCGTAGGACGATGCCGGGTACCCGAAATAGACCCACATAAAGGCGCAGATTGCGAGCTCCGCTTCCGGCGGGCGGCATGTTTCAACGCCGTCCTCGGTCACATGCACGATTTCACCCGGCCCGAGATCGCGAACCGGCACATATCCCAGATTGGGCAGGCTGCACGACTCCAGGGCCAGGGCACGGGCGTCGGCCTTCTCCCCCAACGTGATCGGCGTGCGACCGTAGCGGTCACGGGCCGCGAACAAGGTGCCGTCATCCTTCAGCACCAGCATCGAGCAGGAACCGCAGATCCGCTCCTGCGCGTAGCGGATCCCCGCCACGAACGAATCCTGCGTGTTGATGAGCGACGCGACCAGCTCGGTCGGATTGACGCCGACACCGCTCATCTCGGAAAATTGCGCCCTGTGTTTTGCGTAGAGTTCCGCCACCAACTCCGGCAAGTTGGTGATCACGCCGACCGTCACGATCGCGAACGTGCCCAAATGCGAGGCGATGATCAACGGCTGATCCTCGAAATCGCTGATCACGCCCACACCCGCCCGCCCCTCAAAGAGCGCCACGTCATCCTCAAATTTCGAACGGAACTGCGACGTGCGAATGTCGTGGATCACCCGCGTGAACCCGGCCTTCCCCAGCACCGCCATCCCGCCCCGCATCGTCCCCAGATGCGAATGGTAATCGGTTCCGTAAAACAAATCCGTGACGCAATCCTGCCTGGCCACTACGCCGAAATAACCGCCCATAGAAAAACTCCCGTTCCGAGTCAAAACCCCACACGTGCGCCGTTCCGGATAGAGTATCCTACTTCGCCGGACAGCTCAACCTAAAACGGTTTTTGCCAGCGGTTCCAAATCAAGGGGGATGAGGCTGGGGGTTGAGCGAGGGGTTGAAAAAGAAGTCGTTGAAGGGCACGCGCCCTCCTCCGGGGG
>Ga0268276_1001437_pt1 | contig 23457 bp, 22 predicted proteins | sample saktaG_4_FD_190145 | JGI IMG/M metagenome (GOLD analysis project Ga0268276, IMG submission 190145) | Saline water microbial communities from Sakinaw Lake, British Columbia, Canada - sak_2010_1_5_45m | ecosystem: Environmental > Aquatic > Non-marine Saline and Alkaline > Saline ... | reverse complement strand
TTGCGACCTGAGCCTTTTCCAACTTGGCTTGCGCTTGCTCGATCATTTCTTGAACGAAGGAATGCCCATCCCTGTGAGACTCCATGCATTGGAATAGGAGGGCGTCCAAAAAGTGTACGGTAGTGAATACACCATATCAAATGGCAAAGTTGTCAAACTCAAAATAGCGCAGAATTAGCAAGGAGTCAGTTACAAGACTAAGCCAACAATGCACGAACGCAGAACACGCGCACGCCGACCACGCCACGTACGCGGCTTTTTGCGAAGTTGGTTGGCACAGTGGAACGTCGTCTTCATTTCGCGCGTGGCTTCGGGCGTGGTCGGCGTGCTATGGCGTTTGCCGAAATCCCCGTCAGTAAGGAGGTGCTATGGACAGCGCATCTATCGCGGTAGTAGTAGCCGCAACCATTGCAGCGATAAGCGCAATCGTAGTTGCTATCATCCAGAAAAGAGGGGCAAGGACTGAAGAAAACCAGTCACCACCCACAAAGGAGAAGAAAACAGTGAGTACGTCTCTAGAACCATCGCCGCACAAACCCATTCTGCCGCAGGACTTGCTACTAAAGATAACGGTTCCTGTGGGCGTCGATGTCCGCGGTCGAAATAGATTCTCGGACTTTTCCAAGTGGTTGAGCAATCCACTTCGGGCGGGTGATAATCCAGGCTCATTTGAATACCCGATTGAAGGGCAAGTGTTGCCCAATATCCCTGGTCTGACCGTAAAGATTTCTCTTCACACCAATCAGTGGTGGGAACAAGGAAGATGCTTGGTGCAGGCAGACGGTACTTTCTCAGGGACAATCTTTCTTGACCAACGTCTTGAACCCGCTATTTTCCGATTTGACATTCTTAGTAGCGAGGGAGATTCGCTGAAACGCTTTAATGTGAATTTCGCGTAACTCTGCACTCCACGCAAGAAAGACTTCGCCAAACACGCGCACGCCGACCACGTCACGTACGCGGCTTTTTGGCATCGTCGGTTGGCACAGTTGGACGGTAGTTTCCTTTCGTGGAGCGGTTCGGGGGTGGTCGGCGTGTTACGGCGTTTACCGCCATGCCGCATAGTTGGTAACGGCACTTTGCACAGAAGTCCATTTAGCGGTAGATATGATGTTTGAGATCGAGTTTACACCAGAAGCCGAACAGGACTTGAAATGGTTTCGCCAGAATGAGCAAAACATCATTCTTGACGGTATTGAAGCGCAACTTCGTTACGAGCCGACGGTTGAGGCACGCATCTCTGCGGAATCTGAGACGTTGAATGACTTGTTGAAGAAAGCACGTCGCCAAGACCTGATCTTGCAGTCTGCCGATGGCGAGCAGTTCGTGTTGGCTAGAGTGACGGACATGCAGGCTTTCTATGTCGGCAACAGCGATGACTTTGAGCAGGAAATCGTGATGGCGCGCCAGAACAAGAAACTGATGAAGTTTCTTGATGAACGCGGTGCTGCAAGGGAGACAGGTCAGGGTATACCGTTGGACGAAGTAAGGCGACGGCTCGGTCTGTCGTAAAGAAACGAACGAGAACGTACGGCGGTAAACACATGCCTTACGACCACCCGCCGCATCGCCGCCGAGCGTTTAACGAACATACGACGCACGAACGCAGAACACCCGCCCCTCGACAACGGCACGCGCGTGGCTTTTTGGCGCGGTGGGTTGACGAAAGGGGAGTTGGTTTCACATCGGAGCGTGCCGTTGCGGGGCGACTGTAGCGTTAACCGACATTAGCATGGGAAGATCGAAACATCCATAGATCGTACGCCAGCCGGTGTCGAGAAGCATCCAACAAAAAGCCACTTGCACTACCGCCCAGGTGGCTTTTTCTCTTGCCAAAAGGCCGAAATCTACTATACCATACTTGGTTGTACATCCGACAACCCGGCTGTGAGATCGCCGGGTGAGAAGGAGAGAGCAATGCCTGAAGTAGTCAGCGCAGTTTACGAAGGGAACGGCTTGGTCCGTCTCAGCCAGGCACCTGAGGGAATAAAGCCACAGGAACGCTTGGCCATTCTCGTCATACGTTTTCCCGCAGGCAAAGAAGTGTCCATTGAAAAAGTGGGGCTTGACGGGTTGCGCCAGCAGATCCAGGATTTTGAGGCGCGCTATTCGCTAGAGACCTCAGAGTTCTACGCTCGTTTTCTGCGTGGACAGATGGGCGATAAGCGAGACTTCATTAGTGTGGGCTGGCCTTCATGAGCTGCTCCAGTGCATCACGGCCTAGCCTCAGCAAACGGCCCCTGGCGACCAATGGACATCTTCGACTCTTGCTTGTGGGGGAGTGATCACGTTCCTGACACACGCCGAACGCGTCATACTGGGCAGGTACACTGCGTCTATCAAGAGCCACCTGCACTATTCGTGCCGGTGGCTTTTCTCTTGCCTAAAGGCCGAAAGCTGAAATACTATTTGACTTTTGTCTCGCCTGGTGATAGAATGATGTCAGCAAAGTATCATAATCTCCTGACCATAAAAAATGAGGCGACTGTGAAATTCATCAACCGTGAGCAAGAACTGAACGATCTGACGGATTTGTGGCAGCGGCAAGGCGCACAATTGGTGATCGTCTACGGACGGCGACGTACCGGCAAGACGACCCTGCTGGCCCGCTTCGTGCAAGATAAACCGCACCTGTTCTGGGTGGCGGACCGTTTCCCCGCTCCGACGCTCCTCGGCGACTTCTCCCGGGCCATCTACCGTCTGGAGCATCCCGATATGACGCCTTCCTCGGACTTCACTTATCCGGACTGGGAGATGGCCTTTCGCGCCCTGGGGCTGTTGGCACAGGAACGCCGCATTGCGGCGGTGCTCGACGAGTTTCCGTACGCAGTAGAGGCCGAACCCGCGTTGCCTTCGCTTTTGCAGAGGCTCTGGGACCACGAGCTCAAGCAGACACAGCTCTTTCTGGTGCTGTGTGGCAGCCACATCGGCATGATGGAGCGCGAGCTGATGACCTATCGCGCCCCCCTCTACGGTCGCCGCAGCGGGCAATTGTTGGTCCGCCCCATGGACTTCGCCGCCCTCCAGCAGTTCTTTCCCCATTGGAACTCGGTGCAACAGGTGACAGCTTACGCCACATTGGGAGGCATTCCGTCGTACTGGGAGCAGTTCGAACCCTCACACACTATCGAAGCGAATATTCGTGAGCGTATCCTGAGTCCCAACAACTTCCTCTATCTCGAACCACAGTTCCTGGTTTACCAGGAACTTCGTGAACCGCGCAACTATCTGGGCATCCTGCGCGCTATCGCCCAGGGGTGCCGTCAGATGCGCGACATCGCCGCCGCTTCGGGCGTACCGCGCGCCAATCTGCCGCGTTATCTGGAGACTCTGCGTGATTTGCACCTGGTTGAACGCCTGATGCCCGTCACCGAACGTCACCCCGACCGAAGCCGACGAGGACTCTATCACCTGGCCGACAACTACCTCAACTTCTACTTCCGTTTCGTCGCCCCTTACCGCGAAGACCTGGAGCAAGGCTATCTGGATAGAGCCTGGCAGGCGATAGACCACCAACTCAACGCTTTCGTCGGCTCAACAGCGTTCGAAGGCCTCTGCCGGCAGTGGGTCAACCGCCGTGGGCAACAGGGACACCTGCCCTTCGTGCCCGAAAAAGTGGGCAGTTACTGGGACCGCCACACCCAGGTAGACGTGGTCGGGTTGAACTGGAGCCAGCAAACCGCGCTTCTGGGCGAAGCACGCTGGACCTCCCGGCCCGTCGGCGTCCAGGCGTTGGATGAGCTGCGATCCAAATCATCAGCCGTGCTGCCAGCTCCTGACTGGCACACCCACTACGCCCTCTTCTCTCGCAGTGGTTTCACCGAACAATTGATCACCCAGGCAGATAGCGAAGGGGTGTGGCTGGTCGGATTGACAGACATCGTGAAAGCTGAATAAGGGAGGATGGAAGAGGAAGAGGGGGAACACATGGACATCCAAAACCTGCGCTGGTGGGGCTGGGGTACGCTGGACCAGTCCTTCGATCTGGAAGGCCGCACTGCCTTCTGGCCTGGGCTGGAGCGAATGATCGAGGTGCCCAGGGACCGGGAGTCGCGCCCACCGGTGACGCTGGACGAGATTGAGCTACGGCCCACCCGGCTCGACGACCGATTGCTGTCCTCGTTGCGCAAGCTGCTGGGCGAGGATGCAGTCTTCACCGACCGACGCACCCGCGTGGAGCACGCCTACGGCAAAAGCTACCGCGACCTGATCCGCCTGCGCGCCGGCTACGTCCCCCACCCGCCCGACGCCGTGGTCTACCCCACCGATGAGACTCAAGTAGCCGCGCTGCTGGCCTGGGCCGCCGATAGCGACGTCGCCGTCATCCCCTTCGGCGGCGGTAGTTCGGTGCTGGGTGGCGTTGAGCCTCAACCGAGCGACCGACTGTGCATCACCCTCGACCTGGCCCGGCTGGATGGCGTGCTTTTGGTGGACCCGGTCTCACACACGGCCCGCGTCCAGGCCGGGGCGACTGGCCCAGAAGTGGAAGCCCAACTGAACGCGCAAGGCTTCACCCTGGGTCACTTCCCCCAGTCCTTCGAGTTCTCCACCCTGGGGGGATGGATCGTCACCCGCGCCGCCGGGCAAAACTCCATCGGCTACGGCAAGATCGAACACATGACCCAGGCCGTGCGGGTCGTCACCCCCGTTGGCATCGTGGAGACAAAGGATACGCCGGCCACCGCCGCCGGCCCCAGCATTCTCGGTCTGATGCTCGGCTCGGAGGGCACCTACGGCGTGCTGACCGAGGCCACCATGCGCCTTCATCCCTTGCCAGAGGTGCAGGACTACCGGGGGCTGCTCTTCCGCACCCTCGACGACGGGCTGGCCGCTTTCAGAGACCTGATGCAAAGCGGCCTGCACCCCGCCATCGTCCGCCTATCCGACCCGTCCGAGACCGCCGCCTACGCCCTGATGTCGCACCAGCACCACGGCCTGCGTGGGCTGTTCGACAAAGTGCTGGAGCGATACCTGGGACTTCGCGGCTACGGATTCGACGACAGTTGCCTGATGATCCTGGGCTTCGACGGCGACCCCGACGAGGTGGAGTATCGCCTGAATCTGGCGCTGGAGATCTGCCTCGACCATCGGGGGCTGCACCTGGGCCGCAGCATCGGCCGCTCGTGGAAGCGCGACCGCTTCGCCCAACCCTACTTGCGCGACGACCTGCTGGACAATGGCGTGCTGGTGGATACCCTGGAGACCGCCACCACCTGGTCGAACCTTGTGTCGGTCTACGAAGCCATGACCGCTACACTCAAAAGCGCCATCGCTGCCACCGGCGGCGGCCCAGGCGCGGTGCTGACCCACGTCTCCCACGCCTATCCGTACGGCGCGTCCCTCTACTCCACCTTCCTGGGACGCCAGACCTCGCCCGACCCGCTGGAGAACCAGGAGCAGTGGCGCACCATCAAGCGCGAGACCACGGAGGCGATCCTGGCCGCTGGCGGGACCCTCTCCCACCACCACGGCGTCGGGCGTGATCACGCCCCCTGGCTGGAAGACGAGATCGGGCCGGTGGCGATGCAGGCGCTGCGCGCCTTGAAGCAGACCTTCGATCCGGGGAATACCATGAACCCTGGTGTGCTATTGACACCGTAAAACGTGAAACGTGAAACGTCAACAGCAATTCACGTTTCACGTTTCACGTTTCACGAGTTCAGGAGGCCAGACCCTTGTCAGATTACACCACAAACTCCCGCCCCTTCTCCGCCGCCACCCGGGCCGAGAACCTGGATCGCATGGCCCAGGAGACCTTCGACCTGCTGGTCATCGGCGGCGGCATCACCGGCGTGGCGGTGGCGCGCGACGCGGCCATGCGCGGTTTCCGCACTGCATTGGTAGAGAAGGGCGATTTCGGCAGCGGCACCAGCAGCCGCTCCTCGCGGCTGATCCACGGCGGTATCCGCTATTTGGAATACCTGCAGTTCGGGTTGGTCTTCCAAAGCTGCAACGAACGGCGAATCATGCGCAAGATCGCTCCACGCCTGGTGCGCCCGCTGCCCTTCCTCTATCCACTCTACCGAGGGCAAAAGCCGGCCCCGTGGAAGATGCGCCTGGGCCTCACCATCTACGACGCCATGGGACTCGTCCGAAAAGTGCAACGCCACCGCTGGCTACAGCCGGACGAGGTGAAGCGACGCGAGCCGCTGGTGGCCGGCCGGGGACTGCTGGGCGCGGCCCGTTTCTACGATGCCCGCGTTGATGACGCGCGCCTCACCCTCACCACGGCCAAAGCAGCCCACCTCCACGGCGCACTGCTGGCCAACTACGCCCGGTGCGTCGGCCTGCTCAAGGCCGGGGGGCGCGTCGTCGGCGCTCAGGTGATAGACGATAGAACCGGGCGCGAGATCGAGGTGCCCGCGCGGGTGGTCATCAACGCCAGCGGCGTGTGGGTTGACGAGGTGCAGGCATTGGATCAGCACTTCAAGGGTGGGATGACCCGCCCTACCAAGGGCATCCACCTGGTCATCCCCCGCGCCAGACTCACCAGCCAACACGCCGTGGCCTTCGACGTGCCCCGCGACGGACGCCACGTTTTTCTGATTCCCTGGGGCGACTTTGCCCTCATCGGCACTACCGATACCGACCACGACGGCCCGCTTGACGCCCCCGCCGCCACGCGCGAGGACGTCGAGTATCTGCTGGAAGCAGTGCAGCATACCTTTCCCGGCGCCCAGATGAAGCCAGACGACGTCATCAGCACCTTCGCTGGACTGCGTCCGCTGCTCTTCGCCGAGGGTGGGAGCTACGCCCTCTCGCGCGAGCACGAGATCGTGGAGAGTCCCTCAGGGTTGATCACCATCGTCGGTGGCAAGCTGACCACCCACCGGCTGATGGGTAAGCAACTGACCGACCGCGCCGAAAAGCGGCTGGCCGAGGAATTCGGCGTGCACCAACAGCATGATTGCCGCACCAAAGAGCCGCTGAGCGGCGCGCAACTCAGCCAGGCGCCGGTGTCAGGTCTGGACGAGCGGGTATCCCGTCACCTGATGGAGACCTACGGCTCCGACGCGGCCTGGATAGTGGGCTGCGCCGAAGGCAACTCCGCCCTGGGCGAGCGCATCGTGCCGGGTCTGCCCTACCTGATGGCCGAGGTCGCCTACGCTGTGCAGCACGAGATGGCCCTCACCCTGGCCGATGTCCTCGTCCGCCGCACCCACGTGATCTACGAGGTGCGCGATGGGGGCCTGACCTGCGCTCCGGCCGTGGCCGACCTGATGGTGGAGCGGCTGGGCTGGGATGAGGCAGAGAGAGACCGTCAGGTAGCCGACTACGCCCGCCAGGTGGCCCTCACCCAGGCCTGGCGGGAGGAGTAGCAATATGCTCTTATGTGAACGATGAACCCATCCCGTTTTCCCGCCTATCTGGCGCTTGGCGTGGGCATTCTGAGCCTGGGCTTCTCGGCCATCTTCGTGCGCTGGGCTAACGCTCCGGGCATTGTCACCAGTTTCTATCGCATGGCCATAGCCACTATTCTGCTGGCCTGGCCATTCTACCGACGGGTCAAAGCCACGGGGAGTCTGTCTCGACGGGGGCTGCGATTCGCTGTGCTCGGCGGGCTGTTCTTCACGGGTGACCTGGCTCTGTGGGCGACCGGAGTCGTCCTGAGTGGAGCCACCAACCCGACGCTGCTGGCCAACACCGCGCCGCTGTGGGTCGGACTGGGTGCGCTCGTTCTCTTCCGGGAAAGACTCAAGGCGATGTTCTGGGTGGGGCTTATGTTAGCGATGACGGGCGCAGCCATCATCCTGGGCCTGGATAGCCTGCGTGCCGTGTCGTTCGGATTGGGCACCCTGTTTGGCCTGCTGGCTGGCATCTTCTACGGTGGCTACTTCCTTATAACCCAGCGAGGGCGGGAAACCCTCGATTCAATCACCTACTTCTGGCCCGCCGCCGTAACTTCGACCTTGGGGTTGCTCATCCTCAGCCTGGCGCTTCGTCAACCCCTCACCGGCTACCCTGCCTCCGCCTACCTCAACTTCCTCGCGCTGGGCGTGGTGACCCAGGTCTTCGGCTATCTGGCCATCAACCACGCCCTCGGCTATCTGCCAGCTTCCATCGTTTCACCGACCATGCTGGGCCAGCCTGTTGTGACGGCCATCCTGGCAGGGCCACTGCTTGGCGAGGCCCTCTCCGTGTGGCAAGCCCTGGGCGGCCTCACCGTGCTCGCCGGCGTGTACGTGGTACACCGCAGTCAACACAATGAGTCAAGGAGTCAATGAGGTAGCGGATGCCTCGTTAACTCTCACTCGTTGCCCAAAATCCCAGACAGGGAAATCACTTATGTTCAAAACCCGCGTCACCGAACTGCTCGGCATTGAATACCCCATCGTTGGAGGATGCATGATGCACATCAGCGGCCCGGAGTTCGTGGCCGCTATCTCCAACGCCGGCGCGTTGGGGATGATGGCCTCGGCCATGTTCGACGCCCAGGAAAAGTTCCGCCAGGCTGTCCGCCGGGTCAAGTCCCTGACCGACAAACCCTTTGGCGTCAACCTGAGTCTCTTTCCTGCGCTGCGGCCCATTAACAACAACCTTTATGTCGAGGTGATCCTGGAAGAGGGCGTAGCGGTAGTCGAGACCAGCGGCCACCGGCCGCCGGAGGATATGCTGGCGCGACTGAAGGCTGGCGGGGTGAAGACCATGCACAAGTGCGTCAGCGTGCGGCACGCCCTCAGCGCGCAGAGAGCCGGCGTGGACGCGGTGACCGTCTTCGGCACCGAGGGCGGCGGCCACATCGGCGAGCTGGGGCTGACGACGATAGTGCTGGTGCCTCGTGCCGCCGACGTGCTGGAGATTCCGCTGCTGGCAGCGGGGGGCATCGCCGACGGGCGGGGAATGTTGGCGGCGCTGGTGCTAGGCGCAGAGGGTGTCACCATCGGCACGCGGCTGCTGGTCACAGAGGAGTGCCCCATCCACGACAACCTCAAGCAAGCGCTAATCACCGCCACGGAGCCGGACACCCTGCCGATACTGGGTTCCCTGCACAACACGCTCCGTGCCTGGAAGAACCCCGCCGCTCTAAAGGTGGCCAAACTCGAGGCCAACCAGGCCGATTTGTGGGAGATCCTGAACATCGTGGCCGGTACGGAGACCAGGCGCATGTACCAGGAAGGCGACCTGGATGCCGGCGTGATCCCTTGCAGCCAGGGCATCGGCCTGGTGCGCGAGATCAAACCGGTGGCCGAGGTCATCAGTGGGATGGTGCGAGAGGCACAGTCACGCCTCGTTCAGGTCGGCAGCTCCGCATAGATCTTTCGATAGTTGTGATAGCGCGTCGCCGACACGGCTCCCTGCTGCACCGCCGCCTGCACCGCGCAGCCCGGCTCGTGGAGGTGCGAGCAGTCACTGAAGCGGCAGCCTCCTTGCACGGCAGTCATCTCCGGGTAGAAGCGAGTCAATTCCACCCGCCGCAGACCGCTCAGGCCAAACTCGCGGATGCCCGGTGTGTCCACGACGAAGCCGCCGATATCCAGCTTGAACAAGTTCACCTGGGTCGTGACGTGCTGGCCCTCACCACTGCGGTCGCTGACCTCACCAGTGCGCAGTTGCAAACCTGGTTGTACGGCTGACAGCAGCGACGACTTGCCCACACCGGACAAGCCAGCCAGCACGGTCATGCGCCCACGCAGCGCCTCTCGCAGTTCACTCACTCCTTTGCCGGTGAGCGCGCTGGTAAAGAGCACCCGGTAGCCCAGGTGCAGGTAGGGCCGGAGGGCTGACCGGCAGTCCGCCACGTCTTCCGCCAGGTCTATCTTGTTGAGGCAGATGATCGGTGACAGGCTATTCCGTTCGGCGGCGATGAGGTAGCGGTCGGCGAGCTCCGGCCAGAAGATCGGATCGCGCCAGGAAACAACGATGAGCAATTGCTCAACGTTGGCGGCGATGACCTGTTTCAGGTGACGGTAAAACACGTCGGGCCGGGCCAGGACGCTCCGCCGAGGCAGCACGGCTTCGACCACGCCCTGGGCCGACGAGTTTTCAGAGACGATCACCTCGTCACCGACGGCGACGACATTGGTGAAGCCGGTATCTTGCGCAGTGAGCGAACCGCGCAGGGCGCAGGTCAGGCTGCGTCCGCCCAGATCCACACGACACAGGCCGCTGCTGACCTCGACCACGACGCCCTGCAAGCCAACCAGCTCTTCTGTTGTTGATAGTTCTTCATCGGCGCTGGCCTGCTCTTCCAGTGTGGCCAACGCCGCATCCATGACGGTCTGGCGGCGCTCTCGCTCTCCGCGCGGCATAATTCGCTCGGTCTTGGGTAGATCGTAGAGCGCATCCAGGTCATCGGAGCTGTCCGGCATCCAATCCTTGCGACGCGGTCGTTTCGGGTTGCGGTTGCGCTTGATCTGTTTGCGAACCTGACGCATCGTTCTGGAAACTTCTCGATGCCGATACTTTCTTTCGTTGCAATTCGACAAAGTGCTGTCCCTCCATGAAAGGGTACTCGACTAGTGGAAAACAAACGAGGCCACGGATACTCTCATGGCCTCGTTACGGACGACACCAGGCTATCTGGCGGTCACCAGATAGCAAAAGGCCATGAGCTATGCGACAACATCGCTTCGATCTCGTCGCCAACTCATGGCCGGGTCGTTGGATTATGCTGGTACGCAGAACCCTGGGCTAAGCACCCCGCTCAAGCAAAGAGTGGCGAGCAAGATCAACACAAACGGCAACAACTTGTACTGCTTTGGTCTGATTCATATCGCCCGCCTCTTTATGCTTGATGAGTGATCAATTCGCTCTACAGGATCGCGTAAGACACGACAATTATAAGCCAAACTCAGGATTTGTCAAATGTCTGTACTAAAAGCAACCGCTATCGCCTGCGCCAACATCGCTTTCATCAAGTACTGGGGCCAGCGGGACGCGGAACTGAATCTGCCTGCCAACTCCTCGCTCTCCATGAATCTGGCCGGGCTCACCACGGTCACCACCGTCGAGTTCTCTCCCGATTACGACGATGACGTGGTCATCCTGGACGGGCGGGAGGAGACTGGGGCGGCAAGGCAGAGGATCGTGGCCCACCTGGACCGGGTGAGAGCGATGGCAGGGCTGGGAGCCAGGGCCAGGGTGATCTCCAGGAGCAGCTTTCCCGTTGGCGCGGGCCTGGCCTCTTCGGCTTCGGGTTTCGCCGCCCTGTCCCTGGCAGCCAGCAGAGCGGCCGGGCTGGAGTTGAGCGAGAGGGAGCTTTCGATCCTGGCCCGCTTTGGCTCCGGCTCGGCCTGCCGCTCCGTGCCTGGGGGATTCAGCGAGTGGACGGCTGGAGCTTCCAGTGAGGAATCCTTCGCCAGGCAAGTAGCCCCTCCGGAGCATTGGAAACTGCGAGACGTGATCGCCATCGTCAGCCGAGCCCATAAACGTGTCGGTTCGACCGAGGGGCACGTCCGCGCTCCCACCAGCCACTTTTACCAGGCCCGCGTGGCCAGTGTGGCGGATCGTCTGGCCCAGGCGAAAACAGCCTTGCTGAAGAAAGACCTGGTGACCCTGGGGCGCATCATGGAAGAGGATGCTATCTCCATGCACGCCGTGATGATGACCTCGCGGCCACCCATTTACTACTGGCTGCCAAGCTCCGTGCGGTTGATCCACGAGGTGCAGAGTTGGCGGGCCGGGGGGCTGGAGGTCTACTTCACCTTCGATGCCGGCCCCAACGCCCACCTCATCTGCCAGGCCGCCGACCAGGCCGAGGTGGAAAGGCGGCTCGAAGACATGGAGGAAGTGCTGGAGGTCATCGTGAGCGGGCCTGGGCCGGCGGCTCAGGTAATAGCACCATGAGCTTGCCTAATCCGCCCTTTTGTGATAGAATTCTGCCGCGTCAAGCTTCTTGACAAACCGAGCAAACTGGGATACAATATGCGTAGTTAGAATACTAACGCCTGAAGCTGGTCTGGGATTCCAGGCCGCGTTTTGTTGTGCAGCAGACCGCTCGCCAATGGATCGAGCAGGAGGCTACCAGTCCGGTGTAAACGTTACATTCGTAGTGGCGACTTCAGTCGCTCTCCACGAGGTCAGAGCGACTAAAGTCGCTACTACGAATCCTGGTTGGGCGTTGACGGAGCAACAAGGCTTATGACTGACGACACGCTGGAACTGACGCCAGCCGGCATCCCGGTCAGCTTGCGACCGTTCTTCCAGGAGTACGTGTTGGAGAACCTGGATCCGGAGCGCAGTGCTTTCACGGTGATCGAACGCACACTGGCCTGGGGTCGCCTGCCAGAGTTGCGTTGGCTCTTCGCCCGCTACGAGCCGGAGCGGCTGGCCGAATGGGTGCGCCGGGCGGGCTGGTACTGCCTGTCCCGACAACGGCTGAAATACTGGCTGTGCTTTTTTAAGATCACCGACTATCGTCGTGGAGAGCGGATATGGCCGCACTGATTAAGCCGCATTGGGAAGCTGTCACTTCAAGCACTCGAGATTCACTCGCCGTTCTGGGTCAACTGCCCCTGCTGCGCCCGTTCTACCTGGGCGGCGGCACAGCGTTGGCCCTGCGGTTGGGCCATCGTATCTCGCAAGACCTGGACCTGTTTGCCAATATCGAGTCCCTGGATGACGATTTCCGCCACAGCATCATGCAGGAGCTACGCCAGGATCACGCGGTCAACGTGCTGCGGGATTCGGTGTTCGGCCTGGTTCTCGAAGCAAACGGGCAACCCATAAGCTTCTTCTCGTACGGCTATCCAATGTTGGAACCTACCGACCTGGTGAGCGGCTTCCAGATTGCCGGCATACTTGACATCGGCCTCATGAAGATGGACGCCATCGCTGGTCGAGGCACGCGCAGGGATTTCTACGACCTGTACTTTATCGCTTCGCGGGTCTCGCTGGATGAGCTATTCGCTCAGAGCACCAATAAGTACCCGTACTCGCACGGCTTCGAAATGCGCGTCCTGGTTGCGCTGGTAGATTTCGACGTCGCTGATCAGCAGGACGAGCCAATGCTGCTGCTCCCCGCTGAATGGAGTGAGGTCAAGGACTTTTTCACTACCGAAGCCCGCCGCCTGGGAAGAGAGTGGTTGGGGTTGGCCGACCCAGAGAGAAAGGATACCCAAATAATATGACTATAATCGCTGTTCTGCTTGTCTTGAGTCTGTTGATATTGGTCCACGAGGGGGGCCATTTTGCAGTGGCCAAGTTCACCGGCATTCGAGTCGAGGAGTTTGGCATCGGCTATCCGCCGCGCCTGCTCACCGTCGCCAGGCGAGGTGATACCGAGTACACCATCAACGCCATCCCCTTCGGCGGCTTTGTGAGGATGCTAGGCGAGGAAGACCCCACCCACCCGGACAGTTTCGCCGCCAAAGGCAAGCTAACCCGCGCTGGCGCGCTCCTGGCCGGCTCGTTCATGAACATCGCCCTGGCCTTTCTTCTGTTCATCGGCGCTGGTCTGATTGGCTTCGACATCCCTACCGGATCGGTAGCCATCGTCGAAGTTGCGCCTGGCTCACCAGCAGCGAGGGCGGGCTTGCAAGAAGGCGACACCATACTGAGCATTGACGGCCTGACTGTTCGCAACACCTACGAGCTTAGCGGCTATACCAAAGAGAGGCTGGGCGAGACAGTCACTCTCAGCATCAAGCGGGGTGAGGAAACCATGCCCGTCCGCTTGACGCCGCGTCAGGAGCCGCCAGCCAACGAAGGGGCTATGGGCGTGATCATCCAGACTGTGGATATTGTGGGAGCAGACAAGCTGCGCTATTCCCTCTGGGAGGCGATCCCAATGGGGGCCAGGATGATCGTAGATGTCATCACAGTCATCTTTTCCGGAGTGGTGGGCATGATCCAGGGGGTCATCGCCCCCGACATCACAGGGCCAGTGGGGATAATAGCCGCGACTGGCGAGGTCGCCAGGTCCGGCCTGATAGCCCTGATGCAATTCACCGCTCTCCTCAGCATCCAACTGGCCATCTTTAACCTGCTGCCTTTCCCTGGCCTGGACGGCGGGCGTCTGGCCTTCATCGCTCTCGAAGCCTTGCGCGGCGGCAAGAGGGTGCCCCCGGAAAGGGAAGGATTCATTCACCTGGTGGGAATGGCCATCCTCGTGGGCCTGTTGCTAGTCGTCTCCTACCAAGACGTTGCTCGCTTGCTAAGCGGTCAGCCGATTCTATCACCGTGAAATGAGCAACTCAGATTTCGAGGAACTACTCCTGCAAATAAGCGACACCGAGAATCGCCTCTCCATATCCAGCCTGTACTGCCTGTCGGGGATGGACAGAGACGAGATGCTGCTATTCCAAGAAGCCTGGCGCTCGATGGCCGTCGAGCGCCGCCGCCAGATCATCAACTTCCTGATGGAGGTAGCAGAAGCCAGCTTTGAGGTGAATTTCGGCCTGGTGTTTCGCTTTTGCCTGGGCGACGAGGACGAGGAAGTACGAGCAGCAGCCATCGAGGGTCTGTGGGAAGACCATGACCCCGCCCTGCTCAATCCGTTGATCAGCCTGCTGCGAGACGATCCTTCGATCTCAGTGCGAGCTGGCGCCGCTGCCGCATTGGGCCGCTACGTCCTCCTGGGCGAGCTGGATAAGATAAAGGCCCGCCCTTTCGCCCTGGTGCGGGAGGCATTGTTGGAGACCATCCATTCCTCGTTTGAGGATCAGACAGTACGACAGAGGGCCATTGAGTCCATCGCTTACTCTAGCGATGAGGGCGTGCGAGAGATCATTGAGGCGGCCTACTATCACGAGGATCAGCGAATGCGCACCAGCGCGGTGTTCGCTATGGGGCGTAGCGCGGACCCTTATTGGTCAGATCTGGTAATCAACGAGCTACAAAGCTCCAGGCCTGAGATGCGTTATGAAGCAGCTATGGCCAGCGGCGAGCTGGAATTGGCGGCCGCCACTCCCTTGCTGGCTAATCTGGTCAACGACCCCGACCGCGAGGTGCTGGAAGCGGCCATCTGGGCCCTGGGTCAGATCGGAGGAAACGAGGCCCGCCGCATCCTGTACGACTGCTACCGCGAGGGTGACGAGTTCCTGTGCGAGGCAGTGGAGGAAGCCCTGGAACAACTGGAATTCATGCGCGGTGTCCTTGACATATCCCTGGATGATCTCCCTGACCTGTACTGAGCCTGGTCGAAGTACGCAAGCGAATGGTGAAGGCCCTGCCAGCTATACTCTACAACAACATCGTACCCGTTTTCATCGCCATCGGCCTGGGCTATATCCTCGAACGCAGGCTGAAGATAGAAATCAAGTCCGTCTCCCGGACCATCTTCTATGCCCTCACCCCTTGCCTGGTCTTCTCCTCTCTGGTCAAATCCACTGTCAGCGGCGGGGAGTTCTGGCGCATCGCATCCTTCGAGGTACTGATCACTCTGGTCGTGGCGCTGGTCGCCTGGGGCGTGGCCAGGGCGCTGCGCTTCGACAGGGCCATGGAGAGCGCGTTCCTGCTGGCCACCATCTTCGTGAACGCCGGCAACTACGGCCTCTCGGTCAATCAACTCGCTTTCGGTGATGAGGCGCTGACTCGAGCCGTAATCTACTTCGTGGTTAGCAGCTTGCTAATTAACACCAGCGGCGTCTATCTTGCTTCCCGGGGCAAAGCCAGGGCGGGCGAGGCCCTCCTTAACGTTTTGAAAGTACCCATCGTCTACGCCGTGTTCCTGGCCGTTCTCGTCAAGCTGATCAATCTAAACGTGACGGGATCGCCCGTTTTCAAGGCAGTGGAGATGGTGGGCCAGGGGGCCGTGCCCCTCATGCTCTTGCTGCTGGGGATGCAACTGGCCAAGACCCCTCCGGCCCAAAGGATGAAGACCGCGGGCCTGGCCACTCTCATCAGGCTGGCCGTTGCCCCGGCCATCGCCTGGCCCCTGGCCAGTCTGCTGGGCCTGACCGGCCCGGCGCTACAAGCCTGCGTCGTCGAGGCCAGCATGCCCACCGCCGTGACGACAGCAGTGCTGGCCATCGAGTTCGATGCCAGACCAGAGTTCGTGACCAGCGTGATTTTTCTTTCCACCCTGGTCAGCCCCATCACCCTTACCCCCATCATCGCTTTGGTGAGCTGACCTGGGAAATGGGTAACGAGGCAGCAAGTTAACGAGAAACGAGGCACGAAGTGAACGACAATTTCCCGCAATCTGCAATCCGCAATCCGCAATCCCCCTGGTATACCAAACCAGTTGAAGAGGTAGCCGAGGCTCTGGGAACTGACCCCAAGCGAGGTCTAACTTCGCAGGAGGCCCAGGCCCGTTTGGAGAGATACGGATCCAACGAGCTTCAGGAACGGCCTCGGATAAGCTTCTGGAAGATGCTGCTGGACCAGTTCAACCAGTTCCTGGTGCTGATCCTCATCGTCTCGGCAGTCATCTCTTTCTTCCTGGGTGAATACGTGGACTCAGGGGCCATCATGGCCATCGTGATCCTCAACGCCATCCTGGGAGTCGTCCAGACGTCCAAAGCCGAGGAGGCCCTGGCCGCCCTGAAGAAGATGGCGGCCCCCAATGCCGAGGTGCTCCGCGATGGGCACTCGCTCACTATCCCCGCGCGCGAGGTGGCGCCCGGCGACGTGGTGCTACTGGAGACAGGCAACTACATCCCGGCCGACGTGCGCCTCGTCGAGAGCGTGAATCTGCGCATCGAAGAGGCATCGCTGACGGGCGAGTCGGTGCCGGTGGAGAAAGAGGCCAACCTGGTGCTCAAAGAAGACCTCCCGCTGGGCGACCGCCGCAACTCGGCCTACATGAGCACCCTGGTCAGCTACGGGCGGGGCAAGGGCATCGTGGTAAACACGGGTATGAGCACTGAGATCGGCCTCATCGCCGAGATGATTCAGTCCTACGAGGAGGAGCCAACACCCCTCCAGGTCAAGCTGGACCAACTGGGCAAATGGCTGGGCATCGGCTGCCTGATCGTCTGCGGGATCGTGTTCGTCGTCGGCGTGCTGCGGGACACCGAAGTGGGGATGATCCTCCAGGCAGGCGGCGGCCTGCTGGCCTATCTGAATACCTTCAAGCAGACCATCGTAGAGATGTTCATGGTGGCGGTGAGCCTGGCCATCGCTGCCGTCCCCGAAGGGCTGCCAGCCGTAGTCACCATCGTCCTGGCCCTGGGGATGCAGGAGATGATCAAGCGCCACGCCCTGATCCGAAAACTGCCCGCCGTGGAGACCCTGGGCAGCGCCACTGTCATCTGCTCCGACAAGACGGGCACCCTCACCCAGGACAAAATGATGGCCGTGCAGATCTACGTTGATCGCACCATTCTCAGCATCAGCGGGGAGGGCTATAGTCCAGCAGGAGAGTTCAGCGACGACGGACGCGCCGTAGACCTGGGGGGCTATCCGGGCTCAAACCTGCTCCTGCGGGCCGGGCTCCTCTGCAACGACGCTCGGCTAGAAGCTCTTAGTGACGACTTCAGTCGTCCAGGTGGTCAGCAACCTGGGTTGAGTAGCCAAAGGCGTACCGAAACCATCGAGGGGCCGCTTGACCGAAGCCCAACCAACCATCCGACCAACTGGCACATGGTGGGCGATCCCACTGAGGGAGCCCTGGTGGTGGCTGCGGCCAAGGCCGGCTTTTGGAAGGAAGAGCTGGAGCAGGATTACCCCCGCCTGGCGGAGATCCCCTTCGACTCCGAGCGCAAGCAGATGACTACCATCCATCCCGACCCCAAATGGGGAGGCTACGTGGCTTACGTCAAGGGAGCACCCGACATCATCATCGGGTTGTGCCATGAGGTCGTCGAGGATGGCCAGGAGCGGCCGCTGACGGCTGAGAAACGCCGGCGGATTCTGGAGGTCAACGAGGCGCTGGCCTCCAACGCCCTGCGCGTGCTAGGGGTAGCCTATCGGCCCCTGGCGGAGGTCCCCAGGCATCCGACCGTCGAAGAAGTCGAGAGAGACTTGACCTTTGTGGGCCTCATTGGCATGATAGACCCGGCCCGGCCAGAGGTGAAGGAAGCCATCGAAGTGGCCCGGCAGGCCGGCATCAAGACGACGATGATCACCGGCGATTACAAAAACACGGCTGTAGCCATCTCCAAGGAGTTGGACCTGCTCTCGCCAGACGGCCGCGTGCTGACCGGCGCCGAGCTCGATCAACTGGACGATGAGACCTTCACCGACATAGTCGAAAAGGTGGAGGTTTATGCCCGGGTCTCGCCCCAGCACAAGGTGCGCATCGTGGAGGCCCTCAAAGAGCGCCGCCACGTGGTGGCCATGACCGGCGATGGCGTCAACGACGCCCCAGCTCTGAAGCGGGCCAACATCGGCGTGGCGATGGGCATCACCGGCACCGATGTTTCCAAGGAGACAGCGGACATGGTGCTCACCGATGACAATTACGCTTCCATTGTCTCGGCGGTGGAGGAGGGACGTATCATCTACTCCAACATCCGCAAGTTCGTCTACTATCTCCTCTCCTGCAACGTGGGCGAGATCCTGATCATCTTCCTGGCGATGATCATCGGTTGGCCGGTGCCCCTGGTCGCCATTCAGTTGTTGGTGCTCAACCTGGTGACCGACGGCGCGCCTGCCCTGGCCCTGGGGATGGAGAAGGGAGATCCGGACATCATGCAACAGCCGCCCCGGCCACCGGATGAGCCGGTGATCAACCGGGAGATGGTTTGGGGTATTATCATCCAGAGCATCGCTATCACCTCGGCCACACTGCTGTCCTTCTGGATAGGCTTGCGTTGGTTTCCTAACAACACAGCAGCGGCCCGGACTATATGCTTCACAACGTTATCTATCTCGGAACTTTTCCGGGCCTATACGTCGCGTTCTGAGCGATACTCCTTGTGGTCCATTGGGGTGTTCTCCAACAAGTGGATGCAGTGGGCAATGCTGACCTCACTGATCATCATACTGACCATCATCTACGTGCCCTTCCTGGACCCCATCTTCGATACCGCCTTCCTGGGACTGAGGGAGTGGTTGGTCATAGTTCCTCTCGTGCTGGTGCCGGCTGCTGCCGCGGAAGCAACCAAGTACTTTCTCCGGCAGCGAAGACCGGTGGTCAGCGATCAAGTTCGCTGATTGCTGGATATCGGGTATTGGATCTTGGATATTGAAGCAAAGCCCTACGAAGTCAAGCTGGCTGTGTTCGAAGGGCCACTGGACCTCCTGCTGCACCTGATCGAGCGAGAGGAACTGGACATCACCAGGGTGTCCCTGGCGCAGGTTACGGATCAGTATCTGGAGTACATCGGCCTTCTGGAGGAGTTGACCGCCGAGGTGCTGGCCGATTTCCTGCTGGTCGCGGCTAAGCTCTTGCTCATAAAGTCGGAGGCATTACTGCCCCGGCCGCCGAGAGGTCCTGGCGAAGAAGAGGAAGAGGACGTGGGAGATGAACTGGCCCGCCAATTGATCGAGTACAAGAAGTTCAAAGAGGCGGCGCTGGGATTGAGGCAGAGGGAGGAAACAGGCCTCAGGGCCTACGTGCGCGTGGCCCCGCCACCCAGGCTGGAAAGGCCCTTCGGCCATAAGCGGAGCGACGGTCAGGACAGGCCCTTGGACCTGGAGGGCCTCTCGCTGGCCGACCTGGTAGAGGCCGTGCAGCGCGCCCTGGATGCTCGCCCCGCGCTCCCCCCTGTATCTGAGGTAGTAACGCCCTTCACCGTCACTGTTGCCGAAAAGATGGCCCTCATCAAGGAAAAGCTGAAAAGACACAAGCAGGTGAGCTTCAACTGTCTGTTGGATCAGGCAACCTCACGCGCGGAGATCATTGTCACCCTCATGGCGGTCCTGGAGCTTATCAAGCTGAGGGGCATCGTCGTTCAACAGGAGCGCCTCTTCGGAGAGATTGTCATCCTACAGAAGCAAGCTGAGGCCCAACCTTAAAATTTCCACAAAACCCGCTTTTCGCCTTGACATAGAACGCATGTTCTGGTATAATATGCCTAGAACATGCGTTCTACTCTTTGGTGAGAAGGGGGTTGTGATGATCAGCAAGTCGCCAAACAAGCTGTGTGCTCACCGCAGCGTGACCTGCGATGGCCGCATCACCTGCAAGAAGATCGTGGAGGGCGACAACGAAGTCTCGCCCAACCTCTGTCGTGATTGCCCCGCCAGGCAGATCGGCTGCGACAAACTAGGCTTCTCACTGCGGAAGTCCTCTCCCTCCCCCATCGTGGTCCGCTACGGGAATGGCCATTCTGAGGTCTGGAACGATCAGCCGCCCAGGATCACCTTCCTGAGGGCGGCTTGCGCGGCCAGGATCGCTCCCATCAGCGACCCCCGCCAGTGTGCGGCCTGCGCCCTGCGAACTGCTGGCGAGCCGGTCCTGGAGGAGATCCCCTTGCCTCGGAAAGTGGCCAGGGGCGGCAAGGTGATTCCTTTCCCGCAGCGCGTGGCCGTAGCTGCCAGTTGACTATGAGGGATACAGAGCTTCCCCCCCAGAGCCTGCCCTGAGCAGGGTCGAAGGGTTGGGGGGGGGACAGAGGGGGGGCGATGCGACGTTTGCTGGAGTATCAGGCTGAACGAATCGAAATGGTGCTGGCGAGCCACAAGGTGGCCTCGCACGTCTACAGGGGCACGGTCACTCCCCGCTTCGTGCGTTTCGAGCTGGTTCCGATAGTGGGCACCAAGGTCAGCCGCGTCGAGGGCCTGGGCGAGGAGATCGCCCTCTCCCTGGGCATTCCCTCCTGCCGCGTGTTCCGCCAGAACGGAAAGATCAACGTGGAGATTCCTCGCGAGACGCCCCGCACGGTGAAGCTCTTGGCCCTGTGTCGGCGTCTGGCGGAGATACCTCCCTGCACCGCCGTGCTGGGCCTGGACGAGGAAGGAACTCCCCTGCTCTTGCGCCTCCCCAGCGCGGACGTGGCCCACGTGCTCATCGCCGGCAGGACCGGATCGGGCAAGACCGAGACAGCTCGCACTATGATCGCCAGCCTGGCGATGTACAATCGGCTGGGCGAGGTACAACTGGTGCTGATTGACCCCAAGGGACGGGGCTTCGCTCCCTTCGCCACTCTCCCCCACCTGCTGTATCCCCTGGTGGACGATGTGGAAGGGACCTCGGAAGTGCTGAATCGCCTGGTAGCAGAGATGGAGAGGCGGGACTGCGAGAAGGCGACCCAACCGCAGGTGGTGGTGTTCATTGACGAGCTGGCCGATTTGATGCTGATCGGAGGCAAGGGAATAGAACACTCGTTGACGCGCCTCCTGCAGCGAGGTAGGGGAGCAGGCATCCACGTTGTGGCTTGCGTCCAGAAGCCCACCGTGGCCATCATTGGCTCGCTGGTCAAGTCCAACTTCCCGGTGCGCATCGTGGGCAGCGTGACCAGCCCAGAGGATGCCAAGGTGGCCTCAGGGCTGGCAGGGACGGGAGCGGAGAGGCTGTCAGGTCGGGGGGACTTCCTGGTGGTGGCTCAGGGGCAGGTGATGCGCTTGCAGGCCGCCTACGTATCCAGTCAGGAGATCCACGAACTGACGGCCCGTCTCAAGGAGGGAGGGCGCACGAGCAGGCGGTGGGTGGAGGAGGCCACTGGCACGGATGGGCGGGCGATTCCCCTGAAGCGTCTGGCCGCCAGGCTGAAGCTGGTGAAATGAAGAGGAGAGGATTCCGATGAAAAAGGTGGCGATCGCAGCGGTAATTGCCTTTGCCGTGACCCTGGCCGTCATCGTCGGCCAGCGGATGTCCACCGATGCCATGGCGGTGGTGATTGGAGTGGCGTGCGGGGTGGTGGCCTCAATCCCTACCAGCCTGCTGATCCTGGCGGTGAGCAACAGGCGAGGGGAGCGAGAAGTGTGGCAGCAGCGGAGAGACTATCCGCCGGTGGTCATCGTCAACCCAGGGAGCAGCCAGCCTCGCTATCTGCAGCCACCCTTCCCAACCCCGCCGATGCAAGCGCAGGAGCGTCAGTTCCACGTCATCGGCGATGAGGACGTGGTGCTGGACGAAGGACGATACCTCTGAGCTTGTGAAGAGTAGCTCACAAAAAGCTTTCAGTCTCCCTGCGCTGGTCTCCATCGTCCTCCCCGGAAAACCACCAAACCAGGCCCAATGCCAGAAGCACTCCCAAGGCATCGAAGCCAACATCAGTGAGGGTGCCGGTGCGACCGGGGATGAAGGTCTGGTGGAATTCATCCGTATGCTTCCTCCACCCTTGTCACCAGCTTTTCCCAATTGAACTCTTCGGAGATTCTCCTTTGCGCACCCTTTCCCAGCTTCTCCCGCAGGTTCTCGTCTCGCAATAGCTCGACCACACTGCCAGCGAAGGCGTCCGTCTCGCCAACAGGGATGAGGAGACCTGAGACGCCGTGGACGATGTACTCCCCATTTTGCCCCACGTCCTCGGCCACCACGGGCACCCCGGCAGCCATGAGATCTATTAGCTTGACGGCGCACTTGGTGCGGTTGATGAGGGTGTCATCGTAGGGATAGATGGCCACGTCAGTTGCGGCGAAGTAGGCTGGGAGTTTTTCTGTCTCGACCCAATCAACGTAAACCAGGTGATCGGCCATCCCCGCCTCCTGCATCAATTCCGACAACCGTTCCTCTTCCCCAAAGAAGCCCTTGCCCACCACCAATAGCCTGGCCTGCGGAACCTCCGCCAGCACTCGCTGAAAGATGCCAACGACCCGCTCGACCTGGAACTCAAAGAAGCGGGTGTAGAGGAGCACGAGTGGATGCTCGGTAAGCTGGATATCGGATATCAGGTATTGGGTATTGGGTTCAGAACTCGAAACCCCAAACTCGAAACCCGAAACCACCCCGTTGGGCACGTAAAACACCCGGCCCGGCGCCCCCCCCAGGCTCCAGACTATCGTCTCCAGCGCTCGGCTGGCAACCGTGAGGGCGTCGCAGTGGGTGAGCCCCCACCGCTCCTGCCAGGCGAAAAAGCGCTTCTGGAGGCCGGTGTAGGGTTCGACCTCGTTCCAGCCTCCCTCCCCCTCCCAGTCGTCGCTGTCCACCACCAGGCGCGCTCTGGTCAACCCCAGTCTCTTCAAAAACCACAAGGCCAGGGCTGCCAAACCGGCGTAGCCTTTGGGCTTGAAGCAGTGGACGACGTCGGGTTTTGAGGCCAGAGCCTGCCGCACCAACCGCCCGGTGACGATCAGATGCCAGAGGACGGGAAAGCGGGGCGGCAGGGTTATGTTATGGATGCTAACTCCGCCCTCCTCCCACACCCGTCCTGAGTCCTGAGGATAGCTCCAGGGCGGCATTATTACGTCCACCTGATGTCCCCTGGCCACCAGAGCCTTGGCCAAAGGCAGTGCTCGCACACTCATGGTGCCCTTGGGCTTGAGGCCGAAGAGGCCGATCATTGCAATTCGCATTCGTCGTGTTTCCGACGCTCATTTGGCGTCACTGACCTATACCGTGTTAGCCACCGTTGCCACTGTTGGTGCTCAAGATGATCAATAGAGCAAACAGGTACAGCATGACGGTGGTTTCGCTCATTTACAATCAAGGGCTGGCTAATAGCGGTTGTCCGAGTTGGGTGTAAACCGACTCTGGGATACCCAGCAAGCCAAGGATGTGTTGCTGAAGGGCCGACAACGGCGTGA
>Ga0268276_1001435_pt1 | contig 23489 bp, 21 predicted proteins | sample saktaG_4_FD_190145 | JGI IMG/M metagenome (GOLD analysis project Ga0268276, IMG submission 190145) | Saline water microbial communities from Sakinaw Lake, British Columbia, Canada - sak_2010_1_5_45m | ecosystem: Environmental > Aquatic > Non-marine Saline and Alkaline > Saline ... | reverse complement strand
CGCGTGTCCGAATAAGCTATCGCCTGTAATCTGTCCGACGGCACTCCCCGGGCAATGTAATATCGGACTACCTGGGCCGACCGGGCCGCCGATAGTTCCCAGTTCGAGGGATAAATTGGCGAAGAAATCGGATCGTTATCCGTATGACCTTCTATTGCAATAGGAAATACGGATTTGATCATCATTGATTCAAATTTGTTCAATAGCGGAAAAATTCTCGGATCAAGATTTGCGCTGCCGGAAGCAAAGGAAATATTGCTGGGTAAAATAATAGCAACCCCCTTCGGGCTGGTTTCAACCTCGACAACTCCTTTTAAATTTTCCTCTTCAATAACCTCAACAACCTCTTTATAGATTTCAGCCAGTGAAAACTTCTCTGTTTTCTGCTTTCCACCCAGGGCATCACCCACGGAATCGCCGAATTGTTCCAGTTTTACCGGATCAATCGTGGACATGGAAAAGAGCAGTACGAAGAAGGTCATCAGCAGCGTCATCATATCACCATAAGTCAGCAACCACGGTTCCGCTTCATCACCGGCAGCATCTTCGTGCAAACTCTTTTTCTTCCGTTTGACTTCTTCGGCCATAGATCCTTATTCCTCGGGTTTCTTCCAATCACGAGGTCTTAAGTAAGAATTCAATTTTTCCCGGACAATCAACGGATGCTTTCGGGCATGAATCAGTAATGCCCCCTCAATCAGCATTTGCTGCATCGTCGTCTGCTTTTTAATCCGGGTTTCAAATTTCTCGGCCATCGGGTTAAAAAACATATTCGCCAGAATTGTTCCATAAAAGGTGGTAATCAAGGCGGCACCCATACCGCCACCCAGAACCGACATAGGATCATCGCCACCACTGGCCATGTCCGCCATTCCATAAAGCATCACCACCAGACCGATCAGGGTTCCGATCATACCAAAGGCCGGTGCGTATTTCCCCATGGTTCTCAAAACATTGGCCTCGCTTTTTTCACGTAATATCCGGTTCTCGATACGGGTTTCGAGTATCTCTCGAATTTCATCGGGATTATAACCGTCCACGACCATCTGAAGACCATCCCGAAGGAAAAAATTCTTCACAGTGCCCAACGACTTTTCCATTTCCTGCATGCTTTTTCGGGCAATCGGGGCCAGTTCGACAATCGCTTCGACTTCGCCAGGCATATCTATTTTTTGTTTTTTAAATACGGCCATCGTCGAGCGCAACAATCCAAACACATCCTGAAGGGAAAAACTGAGCAGCGTCGCCGCAAAAGAACCTCCAGCAACAATTAAAAAGCTGGAATAACTAACAAAAACAATGAAATTTGGAGTTAATTGATAGATCCCTAATACAATCAGACCGATTCCGGCAAAAATACCGATTAAACTCGCTATATCCATAAACTAGTCCCTTATTCCTTTTGAGTTGACCCTGCACTTCGTAAACGGTTTTCATTCAGGGCCCTTAATATATTGCGAACATCATCGTATTCCGGGTCAATCCGAAGGGCCAGATTCCAGTTGATTGTCGCTCTGTCAATATCACCCAACTTGTAGTAAATGGAACCACGGCGAGCATACGCCAGTGCCAGATTGGAATTCAGATCAATAGCGGCTTCAACTTCCTGCAGCGCCTCACGGTAATCGCCGGCATAGAAATATCTTAACGAACGGGAGAGATGTTTCAGGGCCAGATTAATATTCTGTTCCATGGCATGTTTGGCCAATTTGGCCGAACGTACCGAATCTTCCAGCACTGCGGTTTTCTGCCGCAATTGCGCCACTTCGCTGGTCAGGTATTTAATTTCAGATTCAAATACTTTTAACGAATCTTTGAGCCGTGCAATCTCATAATCAGCCGCTTTCAAAGTTGAATCCAGCTTTGTGGCAAATTGCTCTTCCATATCCAGGATTAGCTGCGTTTCTTCATCTACCATTCCTTCTAAGCGCCGCCGCCGGGCACTCTCCGGTTTTACCCGGGGAATCCGAAAATCCAAACCAATATTCAGGCTCGGATAATCCTGAACCGAAGCCAGATTAAAGTCTTCGGCGGCAAAGTTATACAATTTAACCAGATTATTGACTCCCAGTGTCAAATTATAATCCTTAGTAAAGGGAATTCGGACACCGGCATTCACACCACCACCGTCAAATTCACCGATAAACTCAATCCCGCCCCGGTCGGCCAAAATACTGGTATGCAGCAACACTCCGGCAAACACCCCGGCGCTGGTTGCCGAATCGCTTCCAAAACCGGTCGCAAGGCCACCGGTGCCAAAACCCATATACGTATATAAGTTACTGTTTTCAAATTGTTTTTCGTTACTAATCACACCGAACAAAGACAGGGTTTTCGTGTCGATATTCAGCTGCTTGTCCCCCTGCTTCAGAACCAGATCGTGGACCCCAGCCGAAAAACTGATATCGCCGTAAACAAACAAGCGCTTTTGAAAATGCAACCCAAATTCCACCGGTGGGCTGGCACCAAGCCCTTGAATTGAAGTAATCCCAACTTTAAATGTATTTGACAAATCGGTCTCAAAAAACACACCCCGGGCAATCAGGGTATCCACAAATCCGTAGATATCCGTACTGATACCGGTTCGAAAAACATAGGGTGTTCTGTAAATACTACTCGTTGGTATTTTCATCATGTAACCCGGTTTCGTAAAAGCCACCCGGGTGATCTGCCCGGAAAGGGAAACCGTTAACATTACACATATTACAATCAGGATATAACCACGTTTTATCATTAATTCATACTCCGTTTTGGTCTCAATCCATGGTACCCAATCGCTTCAGTTCCAGATCCGCCAGTCTGGCCATTTGACCCTCTGGAAATCGTCTGAGAAGCCGTTTTAAAAAATTTGCTGCCATTTCTTTGTTGCCCAACTTTCGATAAGTTACCGCCGACAAAAAAAGTGCGTCATCCAGGTTTTCACACAGGGGATATTCTACCACTTTTTTTAAATATTCCAGCGCCAGATATTCGTCCTTCAAATGGATATAGCAATTGCCAATCCAGAAATAGGCGTCACCGATCTGCGTACCGGGCAAATCACTATCGATGCACTTGACAAAATAATCCACTGCAATCTGAAAATTCTGATTTACATAAGCATCATTGCCCTTCTGAAAAAACCGTTCACCTTCTCTTTTTGAGTAAATCACCCGTAGGTTACCCAGCGCGGCATAAGGTGACCGGAATACCTGGTTTTTAAGCCGCTGGTTTTCTACTTCCAGCGAATCAACGAACTGTTGCAATGTCTGCAGCCGCTGTTCGGTTTTATCAGTATATTGAGAAAAAGCCAAGGAGAGGGAGTCCATTTGGTTCTGTAAATGAACCAAACCTGGGTTAGCAACGCCAATGCCGTGAAGGGGGGCAGACTCCCTCGCTGGCTCAATCTTAATCCCTAAATCGTACATAAAATCTTTATTGGCTTTCCCCCGACTGCTATCGGCATTCTGAGCGGATATGGCGAGGGGAATCATAACCATAAGTGCAATTCGAATCACGTTTCCATTCAAAACTTTTCTTGAGTTGTCAAATATTGCTGCGCTTTTTCCAGTAATTCACTCTTGGGAAACTGCTTTTCCAGCTGTTTAAATGCGCCCAGCGCCAGGGACTGATGCTCCATTTTCAGGTGACTCATACCAATTTTAAACAGTGCTGCGTCAGCCTTGTTTCCATCACCCAGTGGTCCGACTTTTTTAAACGCCTCGATCGCCTGGGAATATTTTTCCTGGGAATAAAGATTTTCACCCAGCCAGTACTGGCAGTTGTCGGCCAATGGATGGCGCTGGCTCATTTTTAGTAATTTTTGAAATTTACCGACACTGGCCGGATAATCCCGGTCAAAATATAAATTCAACGCTTCGTTATACAGGGTCCGATACTCTGAATCATCCACATCCGAAACAGCCGAAACCGTATTTTCAGGCACCGCATCGCTGACCTTAATGGATTCCAGTATCTCATCTGTGAGGGCTTTGTCCTCATCAAAAGCAGTCACGATCATTTTAAAATTCTCAACCTGATTCTGCTGTTCCCTCAGCGAATCAATTTCCACTTGCTTGGTAAGCAGGGAATCTTGAAGTCGCTTGTTATAGGTTTTCAGCTTTTCAATTTCGTCACGAATACCCTGCAATTCGCCATCATGGTTACTGAGATTCGATTGCAGTTCCAGAACTTCTACATTTTTTTCGTTGAGTTCAGCTTTTTTTTCGGAAATGTCGATCAGAGTCGAATCGGTTTGCGAAAAACCGACGGTAACAGTCATAATTCCAATGCAAATGATTTTGAGGCCAGACATTCCCATTATTTATACTGCTCCCATTCGATGGTGTAGGAATAACCGATAAAACTACCAAAATTTTTCGGAATAATCAGTTCAAATTTACCGGACGATCCGGGAAGCATCGAATTATTAGTCGTAATCCCGGAATCTTCAAAGGTAAAATATGTACCTTCCACAAACGCAGTACGGGTCTTGGTATCGCCGCTCCAATTTTTCCGAAAAACAAAATTGACTTTCACAAAATCCGCTCGTCGGGCACCGATATTTTTTACCTCGCCGGAAAAAATAGTGTTACCGGAATGGTCCTTGCGTTCGTTGATATTACCAACTAGCACACAATTGGGCATTTTTACACTGCTTTCGGGTATCTGAGCCGGTTCACCACTTTTGGATACATAGGATGCCTGCGGAACCTGGGGATAGCTGCTGCTTTTTTGAACATTGCCCGCTAATTCCTCCGGAACATATTTCTGAGCCGGTTCTTCAGGCACATTGGTGATAACCCGAACAATCGAGGCTTTTTCAAGAACCAGGTATCCAATCAGGGTCTCAACCTTGACAATTTTGTCATCCTGGTAAATGATTTTTCCATAGATTGAAGTCCCGTTATCGGTGATAATTTCCTTATCGTACATGGCCAACGGGTTCATCCACATCTGGCTATTGGCCTGCAGATCCTGAATCTGGGATCGCAGATGCTTCAGCTCAGCGGAAAGTTTTTTTACTTCAAAGGTCAGTTCATTTACCACATAATCTTGGTCAGCGCTGCTACTCCGGACCGGGGCCGTTGCCACCATCTGAGGCAGTTTTGCACTAGCTGCGTTGCCAGCTGCGCCTGGCGTAACTGCTGCCTGTTGCTGGGTTTGGCTCGTCGGTTGAGCCACTTGAACTAACTCTGTTTCGCTCTTATCTGCGGATTTGCTGCCGAAGAGGCTGCACCCCTGCAAAAGAGGAAATACAAGAAAGGCCGCAAAAAATATTTTGACTTTCATAATCCCACACCTTCAGGTATAAAGTGTCCAAAAATTTACAATTGACACTATGGCGTTGCATTCAGAAAAATATAGTCTTCATATCGGGAGAATGTCAAGGAAAAAATGATGAAAATAGGCAAGTTAGACAGATGACTTAAATTATTAATTGAAGTGTCTTTCAGCGACATATCACTTCCATTTTCAAAATCCTCCGTGCCGGTTTTAAACCATCTACTCATTTAACTCCGAATCGGGTAGCGCAGGGTTGCTGCAAGATTGCCATATTTTTCCATCGGATGCTGAATAAACTGAATATCCACTCCCTCTAACAGAGCATTATGTAACATATGCTCGATAATATTTTGGGTGCGCTCTAAAGGACCGCCATGTTCGGGGCATTCTACCAAGGGTGATAAATCAATAAACGGACAATTCCGGCAAAATACACCTTTCCGCTGATACCTCTCATGAAGCAGGAGCGTATCAATCCAGTTGTCCCGCAATTTTGGTAATATCGCTTCAATCCCTTCTACTGCCTGGTTGGCCTCTTTCCGATTACAGAAATCTTCCAGCAGTTTCTCTTCAAATTTCAAGCGTGCGTCCTTGCTGGCTTTTTGAACTTTTTCAAATACATCATTCAGGGGTGCGTGGGGTTCAATCTCTACGACTGCTGCAACCTTCGCTTCTACATAATCATGCAGATATTTACGGAAATCACCAATAGACTCCCGGTAACCGCCCAGCACGATCCAGTTAAATCTATGACTTTTATTCAGATCAAACATCTTCTGGGAGACCTCTTTGTAGTGCTGAACAACTCCCTGGTGGATATTCCGCTCGACCTTCCGCTCCTGCCGTCCTCTAAACCCACCAACCTTGACCGATTCCGGTGAATTGTCGTTAATGCTGTATAACTCTTTAAAGTCGCCCAGAGATTGTTCAAATATACGGGCTTTGGATTTATCTATCAGCAGCACCGCATATCGGCTGTAATTGCTGAAAAGTTTGGATAGTTGGTAAATGGAGGGTTTGGGCTGAATAACCAGCTCATTTTCCAATATATTTTTAAGGTTTATCACCTTCCAAAAACCGGTTTTACTTTGACTGAAACATACAGAGCTGATATATCTTGAGGTATCCAGTTCCACTTCAAACCAGTTGATAATTTTAGTAAAGTCATCCAGGATGGATTTTTTCTCCGATTCGGTCAACTGTTTAAAATATGTTGTGTTTTTCTTATACCGAATCATCTTTTTCAGTTCTACGATATGAGTCTTATGATTACCATTTTTAAAATCAACGGTAAAATAGGCACTGGTAACCGGGTAATCATTCTGGGAAAAATGAACCAACTCTTTGACGACTTTGCTTTTAATCATGGTTACTCCTCAGTTATTTATATTGATGATTCGTTCAATGATCTCAAACCAATGATGTTAGATAACCTAAAATCCGTCAAGAAATATCCAAAGGAACCGTTTCCCTTTGGGCTTAACGATAGGCACTTCTGCTGAAAATGGTTTGTTCCGAAAAACGTCTGGATATACCACAAATATTAGATAAGAAATATTTTAGAAATTATCAATAGATAACTGCAATATTGAAAAAAATATCTGGAAGAACCAATTCCTGCGGCCCGCATTATGGGTTTGTTGGTTTAAAATCTTCAAGCCAGCAAAGATCCTGTGTTAAATCCAAAATCGCTGCATAGGGATCGATTTGGCCGCCATTATGCGCCTGGATCATCAAACAGCGGGATGTTTTGCCCACGTCCAGACTGCCCACCTCTTTGTGGAATCCAATGGCATAGGCCCCATTCAGCGTGGCAAATTTAATGGCGGTTTCAGGATTAACTCCGCTTTGATTCATGCATTCAATGATCTCTTTTCGCATATCCAGATCTCCGGACAAAGTTTTACTTTCTGTCCCCATACAAATATTCACCCCTTTATCCAGGATTCGTTTTACCGGAGTCGGACTCAGGTTCAATGCGGTTGAACTCCGCGGACACATACAGACATTCACTTTGGCCGGCGTGTTTTTAATCAGGTCTATGTCCATATCACTGAGCCGGCTCATATGGATAAGGATATTATGTCGGGCATAATACCGGTTGCTGAAAAAATACTGAACGGGTGTTATGTGTGGTGGCTTCCAGGAATAATCAAAATCGTCCTTCGACAGAAGATATTGTCTGGCCGGTCCTTTTCCACTTGTCAGAAATTCTATTTCATCTTCTGTCATAGACATATGAATGGCAATATGTCGCTCATTGATACTGATATTTTTAAACAGGTCCGGTGACAGTTCCCACGTGGAGGACATCCCCAGATGATTGGTAACACGTTTCATTGGCGCAATCCGGGCAATTTGGTCCTGCATAGTTCTGAAAATACCCGCGGACTCATAATTTTTAAATCCCTTTGTTTCATGAAATACTCGGGCAAAAACGACCTCGTCATTCAGCAAATTTGCCGACAAACCATCGGATGAAAAATCACCCAAAGCAATCGTTCCAAAACGATTACTTTCCGCAATATTCCTGCTAATAATATCCGCTCGCTGCGCATCACTCCGACTCTGCCAATCAGTAGCACTTTGATTTAAATAGGTATAATAACGCTGAACCGGTTCGGGAGATGGCTCCTGTTCAAGATGGGTATGAACATTGACAAAGGCCGGAAAAACGACCGCATCTTCCAGGTCAAACAATGTGTCCGGAATCTCCCCCTGAAAGTCTTTAAAAGCTCCGATTGCCAGGATTTTTTCACCGTCACAGATGATAATTCCATTTTCAATTGGCGGAGCCGACATGGGCAATAGCCAGCGGGCCCGGTAGGCTTTAACATTTTGTAAATCTGAATCGCCGATCAAATTTCACTTCCTATTTCCAATAACCAAAATAACTAACAGGAGGAATATAAACGGACTGTCCATAAAAACAAGAGAATATAGTTGCAAATCAAAACTTATTATAGTAACCTTGGCGCTGTTTTCGTAACATTGTGATTCACTTCACCTCTAAATTTATAAATAATACCTAATATTAATACATAAATAATCAGGATAAATAATGAGTTTTAAAATATATAAAATAAAAAGTCTAAGAAAGTTTCTGATCGTCGGAATAATGCTGGCAATCCTTTTTTCGCCCAAGATCAAGGATTACGCCATGCCGTCCGATACACCGGCTTCCAAACCGGTCCTTTTATCCCACTACAATAGTCTTTTCAGCCACCTTAAACAGGCCGGTTTTAATTTTGAGGATATTCAGGAACTGTTTCAGGATCCCCGGGTCGAGTATTACGGCTACATTGCCATCAGTTTATACCAACCACCGGAAATGGATAATTATAGCAGTATTTACTTTCACTCTGAGAACGAGACCTATGAAATCGATGAGTTCATCGACCGCTATGGTGAACAGTTGAAAGAAGCTGAGCAGCACTACGGTGTTGATCTGGAAGCCATTGTGGCCGTACTTTTTGTGGAAACCAAAATCGGTAAAATTGTCGGAAAATATTCAGTATTCAATGTTCTAAGTTCCCTGGCAGTAGCCGATAATCCGGAATCCCTTGCCAAGATTGAAAATCATGTCAATGAACAATATCATTATCTTAGTTACGATGGCCGTCAAGACCTGATCAATATTTACCAGGAGCGGGCGATTCGAAAATCATTCTCAGCCCGGGCTGAGTTTACCAGCCTGATGCAATTGCATTTTGACAGTCATATTGACATTAATGAGCTTCCGGGTTCCTATGCCGGTGCATTTGGCTATCCGCAGTTTATGCCCTCCAATGTCACCCGCTACGGAATCGACGGTGATAATGACGGAAAAATTGACCTCTATAATTACACCGATGCCATTATGAGTGTCGGCAATTTTCTCAGTAAAAAAGGCTGGACTGAGGATACTGATCGTCAGCAACGGGCTCTCTTACGATACAATAACAGTCGCGCCTATGTTGCAAATGTTCTAGAGACAGCCAATTCCATTCGGGAAGATATGGATATCATCGGCCAAACCGACCCTTTGTTATATAATTCTGAGGAATAAAACTGACCACAACCGGTCCAGGATCAAAATGGACCGCAAAACTGTCAGCCTCCGTAATAATCATCAAATTAATATCAGAATCGGTATCACCCTGAATGGATAATATATCGGGTCTTTCCGGCTGGGGTTCAGTCCAGACGGAAACGGTGTTATCTCCAAAACTGAGGTGCCGGATTCCATGCCGGTCCAATCGGGTAATTCGCCAGGTTAGAACATCGTTGGGTGCATCAGCTGAAAATCCCAGAATATTTTCAATAAGCATGGAAATCGGACCATGACCGGAAAAACTAATATGGTCCGGCTGACAGAATTTTTTAGCATCCCAGCGTGTACCGGGAGCTGCTTCTTCCGGCGCATAGAGTTCCCAGATATTACCAATTAATTCACTGTTCGACTCCGAACTTTCCTCATCAGCCACTAAATCAAATTCACGATAAACGCTGAGCATATTACTCAGATGATTTTGGGCGGCCTCGCGTGCAAAATCTTCCTGACCGTATCGCAGCAATCCCTGAATAATCATATAATTGGTAATGCCCCACACACCGCCGCGCCAGAAAAATCCCCGGGGGTCATAGTCCTGTTCCTGGGCCGAGACACTTGGAAACATATGGATCAGCCCAAAATCACTGGAATCGTGCAAATGTTCAATGAGGCTCACTGCATCGGTCTGGCCCGGGATTCCCGCCAGCAGCGGCCAGAAACCGGTGATTGTACGTATTTTGGCAATTTTTCCTTCACTGGTCACATCGTAGAAAAAGCAGGAATCGGAGTCCCACATTTTTGATCTGATCGAATTACTGATTTCAGCATATTTATGAGCATAATATTGATGTTTTTCCGGTACTTCCAATATTTCTGCGATCTGTTTCAGATGATCCGCGAACAGTGCCATCTGGGCCGACAGATCAATCCAACCCCCTGATTCAATATCACCTCTTGGCAAATTCATCATCCCTGACCCGATTGGAGTTGTGTAGTAAAGATCTTCCGTCTCATACTTTCCCCGGCAAAATTGGTCTATCCATCGAAAGTATTTTTCCAATACCGGAAAAACTCTCTGCAGTCGAACCGTATCGGCGGACAGTGAAAAATATTTCAGCTCAGCCCATGCAAACAGGGGTGGATGAATCATTGGCTCTAGAAGGGTCGGCAGATGCAAGGGATCACCAGAGCGAGTGATGTATGCCCGGGCGATAAAACCATCGGAACGCTGTTTTTTATAAAAAAGATCCAAGCTTTCCATGACCGGATATTCACGATATCCAAGCATTGAAAAGAGCGATATCGACAAGGTTGACCATTGATCAATAACATTCTTATCCTCTGAATTCAGGTACTTGGCAGGAAATTGATTTCGGTGGTTGCCCCGCATCCGGGCTTGATTGATCAGACTCCAGGCTTCCCAATAAAGATCAACCAGTTCACAACTTTCTTCCAAAATCGGCTCCGGGAGACTGGTTTTGGATACTGTCGGGCTACACCCGGAACTCATGAATTGGATTATCGTGATTAACAGTATGAAAGCAATTACCGGGGTTCGGGCGGTTCTTCTTTCAGCAATTCTTCTTCTGACCATAAATTAGTGATCGGTTCGTTTAAAAAGTTCGTATAGGTTTCCCGGGCTTTTTCCAGCAGACCGGCACCGGCATAGGCTTTTGCTAATATCAAACGGTAGCGCTGAACGTCAGGACTGATGGATACCGCCTGTTCCAGATAAGGAATCGCTTCGGTATACCGGTTCAGTTCAAATAACAGTTTCCCGTGATAGTACAGGGGATGCGGATGATTGGGAAGAAGTTCCAGCTGCTTTTGTGAAAATTGCATTGCCTTGTCCATTTTCCCGGATTTGCGACTGCTTTCTGCCAGAATAAAATAGGCGTCCACCTGATTGCGGTCTACCTGCAGTGCCGCCTTACTGTAATATACAGCCTTGACCGGATTATCCAGATAGAAGTGGTAAATCTGGGCCAGGGTCATCAAAAAAGCCGGGCGATATTCTAAATTAAGCGCTTTTTCATAATGAATAACCGCATTTTCATAATGCCCCTGTTTAAATTCCAAATGCCCCCAGGCATCGTAGGTAAACGCCGACTTTTGGGCCACCTGGTTCAACTTCTCGCAGACCCGGGCAGCTTCGATAAAATGGCCGTCATTGGACAGAATCCGTTCCAGCATACGCAGCTGAAAAGGATTATCCGTTGATTTAATTGCCGCCAGGGCCAGAGACACGGCTTTGGTATTTTCGCCAAGATTGTTCAGCAGTATTGCATGGTAAATATCAATATTGGTGTTTTCCGGATATTTGGATTTGAGATTTTCAAAAAACAGGACAGCTTCCTTCTTGTCGGATACATCACGAACTTTATCAATGACAAACAGCAATGCGTAATCATCAGGTTTCAGGTCATACAATGCGCTACCCAAACGACGGATCACAACCCAGTCGGTTTTTACCTCGTCGGTAAATGTGGCATAGTCCTGTAAAAAACTGTAGAGTGAATCGTTCAGTTCAAAGGCTTTAAAATACAGCGCCCGGGCATTGGTATGATCGCCCATCATCCACTCGGAGCGCCCATATCCCCAGTAAACATAAAATTCAGGATACTGCTTCACCAGGTCGCTGAATATTTTACGAGCCTGGTAAGCCTGATCCTTTTTCAGATAAGTTATAGCTCTTTTTATATTAACCCGATAGGAATGGGGAATATCCTTTTTGATCTTTTTATACTGGAACCCATCAATGGTACCCGCCAGCGCTGTAGAGCAAAACAAGGCAAAAAGAAACAGGGCCAGAATTATCCGCTTTTTCATGTTAGAGAATATGCCTATTTTCAGTCGATATTTCAAGAGATTTAAAGCGGATACGCCAGCATAATGAAAAAATCGTTACCGGTTTAAAAAGCTGCTGGGCAGAATCAAAATAATTTTTAGATTATTGGTGTAATGTCAATCCGGATCAGAGAAATAAAAGCCCTTTGCCAAAACCATGCTGAAGCACGGAATATTATTCTCTCTTTAAATGCCCGGTATATCGGCTGTGACCACCAGATTGATCACTACTTTAACGTTCACCATGGTCGCTTGAAACTTCGGGACGGCAGTATTGAAAAGCACCTGATCCACTACCTGCGCCCGAACCGAAAAGGACCAAAACTATCTCGGGTAAAATTATATCCGGTTCACGAACCTGAAAAACTGAATACTCTGCTATCATCAGCACTGGATACGCTGGTAATTGTTGACAAACAACGAGAAATATATTTCGTGGATAATGTTAAAATCCATCTGGATCGGGTCAAAGATCTCGGATCTTTTCTTGAAATTGAGGCAATCGACGAAGACGATCGTTTTTCCGATGAAGAATTGCTGCATCAATGCCAACATCTGATGAACCTGTTAAAAATCGCTCCCGATGATCTGATTTGCGATTCTTATTCAGATATGCTTTTAAAAATGCGCACAACATCGTAATTTCCATACAGAAAATTGAGGTAATTATGCAAATAATCGATGATACACTCGCTCACCTGGACCGGGAATCCATATCTCTCTTGCCAACCCCTTTTTACCGCTTGAATGCGTTGTCCGAAATGTTTGAACGGAATATATATATCAAACGGGACGATATGACGGGTTTTGCGTTTGGTGGAAACAAGACCCGAAAATTCGATTTCTTAATCGCCGATGCTATCGAAAAAGGCTGTGACACCATTATCGGTATCGGTGCCAATCAATCCAACTTCTGCCGGATATTAAGCGGAGTCGGCGCAAAATACGGTCTGTCGGTGCACCTGGTGTTGAACGGAACCGAACCAAAAGAACTCACTGGTAATTTGCTGCTCGATCACCTGTTCGGCGCGACGGTTCACCACATTGAAACCACGGATTCCAAAGAACGTATGGAAAAGGCCATTGACGTCCGTAAAAATTTAGAGTACGCCGGCAAGCGGGTATACTTTTTGCCGCCGGGAGGATCGACATCTATCGGAACTCTTGGATATATTGCCGGCTGGGGCGAGTTAATGGATGATTTTGAAAACAATCATCTGAACGTAGACAAAGTGTTTCACGCCTCATCTTCGGCCGGAACCCAGGCCGGACTGGTAGCCGGACAAGCCATTACCGGTTGGCCGGGACAGATCATCGGAATCAGTGTGGATGTACCCAAATTGGAACTGGAAAAAAATGTTCATGACTTGGCCCAGGCGGCCGGGGATTTTCTGAATATTCAGGTTCCCCGATCCATCGTCACCGTTGACGAAACGTATATCGGCAAAGGCTACGGCAAACATACCGCACTGGCCGAAGAAGCCATTGAATTGTTTGCCAAAAACGAAGGCGTTCTGCTTGACCATGTCTACACTGGAAAAGCCGCTAGCGGGCTCATCGATTATTGTCGTTCCGGCAGAATTGGTCCCGATGAAACCGTCGTGTTCCTGCACACCGGTGGAAATATCCAATTATTTGAATAAGTTAAGGTTTACAGAATAATGCAGTTTATAACAGATAATCCCTGGATTACTACCTGGGTCTTAATTCCTTTGTTAATATTTTTAGCCCGGGTTACTGATGTATCTATCGGCACATTTCGAATTATCCTGATATCCAAGGGTAAAAAGACCGTTGCGGCTATCTTGGGATTCATCGAAATTTCAGTTTGGCTACTGGCAATCTCCCAGGTGTTTCAACATCTTACGAATGCCGCCTGCTTCCTGGCTTACGGTTTCGGGTTCGCTACAGGTAACTATCTGGGCATTACCATTGAAGAAAAAATCGCCCTCGGCCAACAGGTAATCCGGATTATCACCCGTAGCACGATGGATATTCTGCCAATGGCGCTCCGGGATGCCGGTTATGGAGCAACCGTCATTCAAGCCAAGGGTGCCAAAGGTGAGGTGAATGTCATTCTGTGTGTTGTTCCCCGGAAACAGGTCAAAGATGCCATTACATTGGCCCGGGAAATTGATCCGAAAACTTTCATTTCGCTTCAGGATGTCCGATCCGTCAACGCAGGTTTTATGCCACTTCGGACTCCGCTGTTTAGCTGGCGGCGAATCGTAAAGAAAAAATAATCATGAAGTTTCGATCAATAAAAACCCAACTCCCTATTAATATCTGGTTATCAATTATCATAAGCGTAAGCACTGTATCCTGCTTCCATAAACGGGAGATGGAACGCTTTCAAGCACTCGGCACTATTGACTCAGTGGCAGTACGTTTATCGGCTACCCAAAATTTTATCCGGGATTATCCAAAGAGCGACAGCCTGTTCCCAGTGATAAAATCTGCATTGGAATTATTGGAACAATCCGGTAATCCCGACGAGTTACTTCAGTTTGCTCTGAATCAGCGGCTTATTCAGCCTGATCCGGAAGTCCGGCAATTTTTAGACCGTGTTCTTTTTGAAAAACTTGCCCTGGATTCACTTGGCAAAACTAAATTCGTTTCCGATACTGAGGAATTTCATCAGATCTACCCGGATAAACTAGCGTTTGCCATAACTGTAATGCCTCATCTGAATAGATGTTTTCAGTCCGATAGTATTCGAAATCAAGCCCTTTATCAATTCGGTAATATTGTTTTGCAATCGGATAATGACCTGATAATTGGATTAAAAACTCTATCGGATCAGATACTCCAGCTAAACGACAGCCTTTTAATTTCACTTTCAAATCAATTTCTGGTCCACGCCCTGAAAAATAATGCCCGGACAACTGTTCAAAAGCAATTCCCGGATGCCGCTGAACCAGATTCAATCCAGAATCAGAATTACTACACGTTATATACCGCTCTGGCCTGGAACACCTATCGGCAACGCCGATTTTCCTACGCTCTGAACCTGATGTCGCAGGCCACGAAGTATGGAAATTTGGAGGATCAGGATGGGTATATTATTCTCGGTGCCGTTCAATCACAATGTGGTGAATTATCCGATGGCTGGGCCAATGTATTGAAAGGCTTGATTCTGAATTCCGAGGCCGAAAAACAGTCCGTCGAGATTGAGCACCTTTATACCGCAATGTTCTATCGTATCCGTGGATCCCGGGAAAATCCGAGCCGGTTTTTAAGCCAATACCGACACTCTCACCGCTAATCTATATTATACAAAGGAATATAAATGAAACGTCAATCGGTCAAACTTTTGTACTCTGTCGGCAGTGGAATTGTTCTGCTTATTATTGATTTTCTAAGTAAATATATTGCCAATGCCCGGCTCCCCTTTGAAAAAATACAGGAAACGTTTTTACCGTTTCTGGTTTTTTATCGGACACATAACACGGGTTATCATTTTTTGTTCGGACGAATCAACAATCATTTTCTCTGGGCCCTCGCCGGATTGGTGTTTGTATCGATCCTGATCGCATCCCTGATTCACTCCCTGATCAAGGAAAAACTGGATCGGATTAACTTCGGTGTCTATGCAGCAATTCTCGCCCTGACAATCGGCGCAACCGGCAATGTACTCGAAATCCTGTTTGCCGGATACGCAACCGATTTTTTCATTTTCCAGCCATTCCCATGGCCCAGCAATTTCTGTGATCAATATATTAACGGAATTCTATATGTCGCACTGCCGGTAATAATCATTAAATCAGTAATTGAGTCTATCCGGCGTAAGCGTCAGACAAAAGAAGATCAGCCAACGACTGAAATGTGAGAATTTAGTTACCTTTTAGTTTTCCCTGTGCACGCAGGCGATCGTATTGTTCGGGATATAATTTTTTCATACAATCGTTACATAAACCGTGGCTGAATTCAGCATCGGAATGTTTGGAAATATACAACTCCACATCACTCCAGTAGCCCTGATCATCACGTATTTTTTTACAATTCGCACAAATGGGGATCAAGCCGCTTAGGGTATTTACCTGCCGTAATGCTTCCTGCAATTCAGTAATGATGCGTTCCCGATCCTTTTCGGCTTTCTTTCGATCGGTAATATCCCGAAAAATGCTGAGTTGCAGTTTTTCGCCGTTGATTTCGACCGTGGAGTTGGAAAGTCCAAACCAGATAGAGCGCCCGTCATGGAGAGTAATGAGACGTTCGAAATACGGTCCGATTGTACCGGTCCGAAAGCGTTCGATGCTTTTCGCCAGAATATGATCGGCGGAATCGACATTATAAATCACCGACAACGGTTTACCGACCAATTCAGACTCCGGCTTACCGATAATCTGGCAAAAGGCGGGATTGACCCGCATCATGATTCCATCGGCATTGTAGAGACGCATCCCGTCCCGCGATTCTTCCCAGACCGACCGAAACTGCAATTCCGATTGATGGATTTGTTCTTCCATCTGCTTTTTTTCGGTAATGTCGCGGATGATGGCAAAAGTCGCCGGCTCTCCGTTGTAATCAGTAATTCTATATTTAAGCTCCACATTAATGATAGTCCCATCTTTTTTCAGAAAAGTGGTTTCATATTGATTCGGCACGGGTTTTCCGGATTCACGATTTTTCTGCCGTTCGTAGAGTTCTCTTTCTGCTTGTTCGGTATAAATTTCACTGAATTTCACATCCGTTATCTCAGCAGGTGTATACCCCAGCATTTCAGCAAACCGAGCATTGGCAAAAAAAATCCTATCACTTTGTGTAATTTCAATGCCATCATGGGCATTTTCGACGATCAGACGATATTTTTCTTCGCTTTCGCGCAGTGCTTCTTCAATCCGTTTTCGCTCTGTGATATCTCTATAAATAGCCAGTACTCCCACATGCTCGCCATCCACAATAATAGGTGCTCCACTCACCGAAACATCCACAAACGAACCGTCCTTACACTTTCGTTTCCGTTCAAAATGAGCAACATCACCATCTTGGACCGTTTTCGTAATAATTGAGGCATCCTCAATTTTATCCTTTTTTACAATAAAACTATCAAGGTTTTTCCCATAAATATCTGCCCGTTTATACCCGAACAATTTCTCAAAGTGAGGATTTACACTAACGACATTACCAGTTAAATCCAGCGAAACAATTGCATCGGAAGCACTGTTAAACAACGACTCAAAATACTGCTTCTGTTTGCGTACCTCTTCCTCTGCTTCCCGAATAGCTGTAATATCCATATAAACTGCGATGATACCAATCTGTTTTCCATCAACAATAATCGGCGCACCACCAATTGATACATCAACCAGCGAACCATCTTTTCTCAGGCGCTTGGCCTCTTTGACGGTAGCACCACCTTTCTGAATGAGCTTTGTAGTATTCTTGGCATCCTTCAGAAGATCCTTGGGTACGATGATATCATCAATATTCTTCCCTTTCACTTCCGACAATGAGTATCCAAACAAACGTTCAAACTGGGGATTCACGTCGATGATATGGTGATGCATATCGACAGATACTATGGCACCGGGTGAGCTGGTGTATAATGCTTCGAAATACTGTTTCTGTTTCTGGATTTCCAGTTCTACTTTTTTACGGTCCGAAATATCACGGATTGCCGCAAAGGTAGCGGTACTGCCTTTATAATTTATAATTGTAATGTTGGCTTCGACATCAATTTCAGTACCGTCTTTACGTTTAAACACGGTTTCATACTGAGAGGGGACATCCTCTCCACGGTTACGCCGAGCGCTTCGTTCCCGTAATATTTCTATCCCGGTATTTGTATATACATCCCGGTAATCCATCATCGTCAGTTCAGCGCTTGTATAACCCAGCATGGATGCAAACTGTTTATTGAAAAAGATAAACCGGTCAAACTGACTGATCACAATGGCGTCTTTGATATTTTCGACCAGAAGCCGGTATTTCTCCTCTTTACTCAGGATCCTTGCTTCCGTCAGTTCAGTAATATATCCTTCCAATGATAACAGTTTCCCATCATCGGAAAAAATACCGACTCCCTGTTCCCAGACCCATTTGATTTTCCCGGAAGCTGTCCGGATGCGATATTCAACGATAAAGGATTTATGCTCATCAATTGCCTTTTGTACTTCGTTAAATACCATATTCCGGTCTTCAGGCTCGATCAGATTACTGTAGCTAACTACTTTGTTGCCAATCAACTCTTCCGGTTGATACTCAAACAGATCAATACAACCGTGGCTTATATCCAGCATCGTCCAATCACGATCGTTCGCACAGCGATAAACTACACCGGGAAGATTTTCCAGCAACCGGGTTTTATCGACCCGTTTAATGGTTTTGGTTTTCCCGGATTTTACATTTTTTGCTTGCCCCATGTTCCCCAAATAATATGTTTTACAATAAAAGAAAAATAACAAATCTCCCAACCATTAATAATAACAAGCCCTCTGGCAGTTTTCTTCTGAAGACTTTGATCGAAAAAACATAGAGAATGTTACCCCTGCATCAATTTCACGATAATTGCTTTTTGAACATGCATCCGGTTTTCAGCTTCATCAAACACAATTGAATTTGGACTATCAATGACATCGTCGGTAATCTCATCGCCCCGGTGGGCAGGCAGGCAATGCATGACAAGCACATCTTTTTTGGCATGTTTCATTAAATTCCCGTTAACCTGAAAAGGCATAAAGGCTTTTCGGCGCAGATCGGCTTCGGTTTCCTGCCCCATGCTGGCCCAGACATCGGTATAGATAACGTCGGCATCCCGAACAGCTTCCACCGGATCATGTATAACATCGATACGACTGATCCCCACATTGCGGGCATTTTTAAGAATCGCTTCATCAGGATCATAACCACTGGGTGAAGCCAGCACAAAATGCATCGGTAGCCGGGCAGCGAGATTGATCCACGAATTGGCAACATTATTGCCATCGCCAACAAAAGCGACTTTCAGGTCGTTTAAATGTTTGCGGTGTTCAAGAACCGTAAAAATATCCGCCATAATCTGGCATGGATGATTCAGATCGGTCAAACCATTGATAACCGGTACCGTCGAATATTCTGCCAGTTCCAGCATATGCGCATGATCAAACAGGCGGGCCATGATGATGTCATCGTAACGGGCAATCACCCGGGCAATATCTCGGACTGCTTCCCGTTTGCCGATACCGATATCGTTGGGTCCCAGATAAATGGCATGACCACCAAGTTGAGACATACCGGTTTCGAAGGAAATCCGGGTCCGGGCAGAAGGCTTAGCGAATATCATCGCCATATTTTTACCCTTTAATGGGGTGTATTCTTTGCCCTCTTTAACAAAGGCTTTCATCTTTGTAGTGAGGTCAAACACTTCCTGAATTTCATCACTTGAAAAATCCGTGATGTGCACAAAATCTCGTTTCACGTTCTTCTCCTAAAGTATATAACGGCTTAAATCACGATCCTTGATCAGTTCCGACAATTTCTTCTCAACATTATCTCTTGTAATTCTAACCTCTTTAATCTTACTGTCCGGAATTCGGAATAACATATCTTCCAGCAAGGTCGTCATAATGGTGTGCAAGCGGCGAGCGCCGATATTTTCCATCTTGTCGTTGACTTCGGCCGCCAGCTGGGCAATTTTCTCAATGGCATTGTCATCCACGATGAGATTAACCTCTTCGGTTTTTAATAAAGCCTGATACTGTTTCAGTAACGCATTCCGGGGATTCTGTAGAATTTGAATGAATTCAGCCTGTCCCAGGCTGTCCATCTCGACCCGGATCGGAAACCGTCCCTGCAATTCAGGTATCAAATCCGAGGGCTTCGTCATGTGAAACGCACCAGCCGCAATAAAAAGAATGTGATCGGTTCGGACAACTCCAAATTTCGTCTGGACGTTCGATCCTTCCACAATCGGCAGAATGTCCCGCTGGACACCTTCCCGGGATACATCCGGTCCGCGGCCGGAATCCCCGTGGGATGACGCGATTTTATCAATTTCATCAAGGAAAACAATGCCTGACTCTTCGACCCGCCGAATCGCTTCCTGGATAATACGGTCATTATCTACCAACTTCTCCGCTTCTTCCTGGGTAAAGATTTTCCGGGCTTCGGTGACTGTAGCCTTTTGAACTTTCTTCTTTTTGGGGAATGCGCTGCCCAACATTTCCGTCAAATTCAGGCCCATCTCCTCCATACCGGCCGGCCCGAAGACCTGCATCATCGGTGTCCCGCCTTTTTGGACAGTAATTTCAATGACCCGCTCATCCAGTGATCCGTTATCGAGCATTTCCCGGAATTTTTCACGGGTATTGGACAACTGTTCATCCTTGACTTCAAGAGATGACTCCAGGTCTCGGTTTGATTTCCGGGGCGGCAGCAAAATATCCAGAATTCGCTCGTTCGCCATGACAGTCGCCTGTTCGGCAACTTCGTTTATTCGTTCTGCTTTTACCAGATTGACTGAAATGTTGGTGAGATCCCGAATAATGGATTCCACATCCCGACCAACATAACCAACCTCGGTAAATTTGGACGCTTCGACCTTCATGAACGGTGCATGGGCCAGGTTGGATAATCGCCGGGCAATTTCCGTTTTTCCGACGCCGGTTGGACCGATCAGGATGATATTATTCGGCATGATGTCTTCTTTAATAGGACCTTCGACATGCTGCCGGCGCCAGCGATTTCGCAAGGCAATCGCCACAGCTTTTTTAGCATTGTCCTGACCGATAATATAGTCATCCAGTTCTTTTACAATTTCACGGGGTGTTAAGTCTTTTTGTGTCATAATTCCATAATCGTCAAATTATCATTGGTGTAAATACAGATTTGGGCGGCAATATGCAGGGATTCTTCCACAATTTCAAGGGCTGACAGCTGGCTGTGCTTCATTAATGCCCGGGCAGCCGCCAAAGCATAGGGACCGCCCGAACCGATTGCCACAATATCGTCATCGGGCTCAATTACATCACCGGTACCGGAAATAATCAGGGATGTCTCCGGACTCATCACCGTCAATAGGGCCTCCAGCCGGCGCAAATATTTATCAGTCCGCCAGGCTTTCGCCAATTCCACGGCAGCCCGATTGACATTGCCCTTATATTTTTCCAGTTCGCCTTCGAACTTCTCAAAAAGGGTAAATGCATCGGCGGTGGAACCAGCGAACCCGATAATAATCGAATCGTTAAATAACTTCCGGATTTTCCGGGTGTTATGCTTCATGACGGTGTTACCGTTTGTCACCTGTCCGTCGCTACCCATGGCCGCTTTTCCGTCGCGGCGGACGCCGATGACCGTCGTTGAACGAATCATCGGCCGACTGTCCAAATCATTATCTCTGCTATTCATCGCTCCAGCCCGTTTTATTTTGTTGATCCAAGATACTGCAAAAACTCATTGTCCGTCGACATAATTAACGTCGTCGAACTGTCAATAGCAGTCTGATAGGTTTCCAGGGTTCTCAGAAACTTGTAAAAATCCCGGGAATCCGTCGAACGATTATAGGCATCACCATAGATTCTGACCGCTTCGGCATCGGCTTTACCATGGATCTGCTGTGCTTCCAGATACGCCTGGGACAGAATCTCTTTTTTCTTCTGTGATTGTTTTCCCAGAATCCGTTCTTTTTCGCCCTGACCGATGGCCCGGTATTTTTCAGCAATCCGGCGCTGGCCCGAAATCATCCGGTCGAAGACTTTTTGTTGAACTTCGGTATTGTAATCAATCCGTTTGATTTTAAGATCAATCACCTCAATACCCAGATTCAGTTCAGTCAGTTTGGATTTTACATTTTCGATAATAGTTTCCGTGATCACCGCCCGAGCGCCGGGTATATCCAGCTCTTCAAACTGAGAAGAATCTATCTCAGTAGACATATCGGCAGATTCAATTTCCTGGATAATCATCGGCCGGTCTGAACTGCGGATAATTTCAGGCAAAGTGTGATTGGCAATTTCATCCCGGACAGCGCCATCCAGCAGATCGTCAAGACGTGAATAACCAACCATTTCGCTGCGGTTGCTTTTATAAAATGACAGTGCATCGGAAATCCGCCAGCGGGCAAAAGTATCGATATAGATGAACTTATTATCCTTCGTCGGGATTTCCTGGGGATTACCGTCCCATTCCAGAATACGTTTATCAAAAACCAACACTTTTTGAATAAAAGGTAATTTAAAGTGAATACCGGCACTGGTAGTCGGTTGACCAACCGGCTTTCCAAACTGGGTGATGATCGCCTGCTGGGTTTCATCCAGAATAAATATAGAAGATCCTAAAAAGACAATCACAATGACGAGTAGCAGCAATAATATAATTCTTCCGGTTTTCATTTTGCCACCTCCTTTCCGCTCAGATTCAGGAACGGTACGAGGCTTTTCACCTCTTTATCAATTAAAATCTTCTCATCCACGTTCCGCATTACTTTTTCCATGGTTTCCAGATACAGTCGTTGGCGGGTAACCTCTTTCGCCTTCTGATATTCGGCAAACACCGACGTAAATAGTTCCGCATCACCTCTGGCCCGGTTGGTCCGGTCAATGGCATATCCACGAGCTTCCTGAACAACACGTTTCGCTTCACCCTCAACCCGAAAGATTTCCTTATTGTAAATTTGGCTGGCCTCGTTAATCGCGGTCTCCTGTTCCTGTTTGGCGCGGTTAACCTCGTTATAGGAATCAAAAACCGGTCCCGGTGGCTGGACAGTGATCAGCTGCACCAATTGAATGTTTACACCCAGATCATACTTATCCAGAGTTTCCTGCATATAATCCTGGGCCAGTAACGCGACTTTCCGTCGGTCGGACTGTAACACTTCCTGAAACGAGCGATCGCCAACAACAAATCGCATCGCTGATTCGGCCACGGCCCGGATGGTACCGCTCTGTTCACGCACCTTGAACAGGAATTTCAATGGATCTTTAATCTTATACTGAACAATCCATTGCACATCGGCAATATTCAGGTCGCCAGTCAACATCCAGGATTCATCGGTATACTGAGTTTTTGAGTAAATCGTCTTGACACCTGGACGAGCCGTCCGGAAACCAAATTCCTCTTTCCACTGGTAGTCCACCCGCACCGTATAGAGCTTATCGATTCCCCAGGGGAATTTCAGATGAAGTCCAGGATAAGTGGTTGTGTGATACTTTCCAAATCGTAAGATAACACCATTTTCATTGGCATCAATCGTGTAAAAAGACATCGCCAGAGTAACACCCACTACAAGCAGCAGGGCTACTACAATGAGTAAAAATGCCTGCGAGGACGACACTTCAAACTCACTATCTCCGATTTTTACCTTTTTCATAGCCATTTTAGCCTCCTTTTTTTTATATGCTTCGCCGCAGACGCGCTACGGGAATTT
>Ga0268276_1001432_pt1 | contig 23527 bp, 29 predicted proteins | sample saktaG_4_FD_190145 | JGI IMG/M metagenome (GOLD analysis project Ga0268276, IMG submission 190145) | Saline water microbial communities from Sakinaw Lake, British Columbia, Canada - sak_2010_1_5_45m | ecosystem: Environmental > Aquatic > Non-marine Saline and Alkaline > Saline ... | reverse complement strand
CTGATTGTGTTCCTGGAACTGTGTGTGGTGTAAATAATTATTGTGTAGACTCTTGTACTCCTTCTTGTAATGGAAAAACTTGTGGGCCTGATGGTTGTGGGAATAGTTGTGGAACTTGTGGAATTGGACAGATATGTCAAAATTATCTTTGTGTGAATGTTACTATAGAAAATTGTACAATTGATGCAGATTGTCCAGTACATGATGGAATGTATCGGTGTATTAATAATCAAGAATGTTATATAACTTCAAATGGAAGTTGTAACTCTACTCATTCTTGTGATTACACAATTAATACTACATGTACACCTTGTGATTATGGTTGTGTTGATTCTACTGGAGTATGTGCAGAACCAGATAACACCTATCTTGAAGGAATAATAGCAAAGTATAGATTTGAAGAAAACCTACGTGATTCAGAAGGAGATAATGACCTTGAAACAAATTTGAGTGATGATGAATTAAGCGATGCATTTGAAAGAGGATGTGGGACTAATGATTATTTGACTAGTGGGGATAGTCAAAATGATGGAGATTATGTATTCTTTATAGAAAATGCAAATGATTTATTATTAGATAAAGATGGATTTTCAATTGGATTCTGGACAAAGGTTTATGAAGGAAATGGTGCTCTTTCAGACATAATTTCAAAATATGATAATTATGCTGTTGGAGTTGCAGAAGAAGACCTTATCTTCTTGTTATCTCAAGAAAAAGGAACCAAAAACTGGTTTAATAATACAAATCCTTATAGTTTAGATTTAGATGAATGGTATCATGTTGTAGCAACTTATGATGGTTCTGATATGGTTTTGTATGTCAATGGGCGTGAAAGAAGAACAGAAGAGGATGTGGATGAAGATGTTGTTGTAACTAGAAGTAAGAATTTTGTAGTATTTGCAAATGCAGGTGATGGAGAAGATAATTATGAAGATGCTTGTGATGAATATGATTTAGATTCTTCAGAATGTTATTTTAACGGTGCAATAGACGAACTTAAAATTTGGAATCGTACTTTATCTGAGAGGGAAGTAACAGACTTATACAACGATGAACAAGATGAATTATTTGATTGTGGTAATAATGGAGATTTAGAAACCTTTTCATTTAGTGTGGAGTCTTGCACTGATTCTAATTGTTTAAATAAAAAATATTTGTTTAATGTGGGGGATAGAGTTTATTTAGATTATGCCGCAAACATAAGTTCAGTGAGTGTTACATCAACATTAGCTTATCCTAATTCAAGTTCTAAGAGTATTATCTTACCAACTTCAATAATCTTAAATCAAGAAGGAACTTATACATTAACATCTACAGCTAGGAAAAATGGTTATGTTTCTAAAACAGACTCTGTAATCTTTTATGTAAGTGATACTCCTGAAGGGAATTGTAATTATGATCAATTTTGTGATCCTGGTGAAACTGTTGCAAATTGTCCTACAGATTGTACAGTTACTCCTCCAACCGAGATTCCAGATGAGAACCCTATAGACATGAAGATAATTATCTGGTTAATTATTTTCTTAATTGCAGGGATTCTTTGTGTTGTTGCAGTTATGGTTTATTTGAATTACCAAAAGAAACAGAATCTTGGAAGAGTAATTCCTCGAGGTTTAAACTCAAATAGACCAAATTTTTAATTTTTCTTTTAAAAATTTCTTAATACAAAAAGAATATAAACAATAATTGGCTGTTATGAAAAAGAGGAGAATGAAATATATTAATGGTAAGTACTGACGATATTCTGAATAAATATAAATCTAAAATTGAAGGTCAATTGAGAGATTATTCTTCTAGTTCTAATCCAGGTAATTTTAGTAGGTCCTATCAGAATTTTAGAGAATCTATGACTCCTTCTTTTTCAAGTTATGAAAAATGGTGTAAATCTCTTGGAAATTTATTTAAAATTAAAGTTTCTGAAAAAGATAATGAAACAATTGGAAAAGCTATTGAAACTGCCCACCTAAGTATAACTCCTTCTGAAGCAGTTGTGCTTGCTGTAGTAGTCCTTTTTAGTGTTTTGTTTGGAGGAATTTTATTGCTTGTAGGTATATGGTTTTTAACAGAAACCTTATCTATCATGTTAATTTTTTTAACATTTATCCTTGCAATTTTTTTATTTTACTATACTTATAATGCTCCCCAAAGGATTGCTCTTCAATGGAGATTAAAAGCCTCTTCACAAATGGTGCCTGCAATATTATATATTGTTATTTATATGAAACATACTTCTAATTTTGAAAAAGCAATAGCTTTTGCAGCAGAACATTTAGAAGCCCCCCTCTCAAACGATTTTAAAAAAATCTTTTGGGATGTAGAAGTTGGAAGATTCTCTACTATTAAAGATAGTATAGACCATTATCTAGAAAGATGGAGAGATTTTAGTATAGAGTTTATAGAAGCATTCCATTTAATTCAATCAAGTTTATATGAGCCCTCTGAAGGAAGAAGAATACAGACCTTAGAAAAGTCTTTACAAGTTATTCTTGAGGGAGTTTATGATAAAATGTTAAAATATACTCATGAATCTAAATCTCCTTTAACTAATTTATATATGCTTGGAATTATTTTACCAACCTTGTCTTTAGCAATTTTACCACTTGCATCTACAATGTTGCAAGGTGCAATAAAATGGTGGCATGTTATGATTGTTTTCAATTTAATTGTTCCATTTTTTGTTATCTATTTGACTACTAATGTTTTAATGAAACGGCCTGGAGGTTATGGAGAAACTTCTTTATTAGAAAAAAATCCTTTATACTATAAATACAAAGATAAAAAACCATATTTTTTAGCTTCTTTAATAATGTTGCCTTTTTTTATTTTAGGACTATTGCCTATTTTATGGATGTATACACCCTTACCAAGTTGGTTGAATATGAGTATAGATTATACTTGGAGTGATATTGGTTTAGGCTTTTTAGGAGATTCAGGTATCTTTGGAATAGTGCCTCTTGCAGATGGTTCTGGGTTTGTAGGCCCTTTTGGGATTTTATCTTTAGTTTTAAGTTTGTTTATTCCATTTTCTATAGCATTTATGTTTGCAATTGCATTAGGTATGAGGACAAAAGAGATTATTAAAGAGAGGAATAAATATAAAAAAGTTGAAGCAGAATTTACTTCATCATTATTTCAATTAGGAAATAGGATGGGAGATGGTCTTCCTGCAGAGATTGCATTTTCAAAAGTTGTTGAATCTTCTAAGGGTACTGAGGCTGAAGGTTTTTTTAGAACTGTAAATCAAAATATGCATCAACTGGGAATGAGTTTGAATGAAGCATTGTTTAACCCTAAAAGAGGTGCAGTTATATTTTATCCTTCTGAATTAATTGCAACTTCAATGAGGATTTTAATTGAGTCTGTTAAAAAAGGTTTGAAAGTTGCAGCTCGTTCTTTAATGTCAATTTCAGAATATGTTAAAAATATTAAGAAAATAAATGATAGATTGAATGATTTACTCGCAGATATTCTTTCAGATATGAGGTCTAACATGACTTTTTTAGCTCCCTTACTTTCGGGAATCGTTATTGGTTTAGCAGGAATGATTACTACTATTTTAGCGTCTTTATCATCTATGATTAATGAGGGAAGTCTTGGTGGAGGGCTTGAAGGATTAGCAGGTGCAGGAGGGTTACAATCATTTTTAACAATTTTTGATGTGACTGTAATGATCCCCCCATATTATCTTCAGATAGTTGTAGGTCTTTATCTTGTAGAAATTGTTTTTATCTTAACAGGTACTTTAGTTACAATTAATTCTGGTAAAGATGAGTTACAGAAAACTTATGAAACTAGTAAGAATTTAAAATCTTCGATAATGATTTATCTTGTTGTTGCATTGTTTGCAATTGTAGGATTATCTTTAATTGGAGCAATTGCACTTGCAGGATTGGGTTAGATTTATTAATGTTAAATTCTTAAAATAATTATGACCTTCTATTGAGAAATAAAATATGAAAAATAAAAAAGCTATAGAACTTGCAATAAATACTTTTGTTATAATTGTTATTTCTCTTTCTGTTTTAATATTGGTTTTATTTTGGTTTAATTATCAGACTGGTTTTTTTACAAAATTTTTACAAAATTTTAGGGGAAAGTCTAATGTGGATGAAATTGTAGATGTATGTAACACACTTTATTCTTCTAATAGGGTTTATTCTTATTGCTGTGATTTAAAAAAAGTTAATGCTGGGGAAGAGGAATTTGAATTAACTTGTGACGATTTAAGAGAAAAAGAATTTACTTCTGCAAGAATTAGTAAACTTGCTTGTGAAGAAGTTAAATGTGTTGTATAGTCTTTCATTAATTTATTAACTCTGAAAACATTTATAAAGAATCTCCTTCTATAAAGATTATGGAAAATAAAAGAGGTCAAAACTTAACTCTTGGTACAATCATTTTGATTGTTTTAGGGGTTGCAGTTCTAGTACTCCTTATCTTTGGGTTTTCTCAAGGGTGGAATAATTTGTGGGGCAAAGTGACATCTTTCTTTGGTGGAGGCAATAATGTTGATACAATCATTCAGTCTTGTACTTTAGCATGTACAACTGAAAGTGAATATGATTATTGTACATTGGGAAGGGTAGTTCGACTTGATGATAAAAAGTTACCTGCACAGTCTTGTATGGAATTAGCTACAAATACTACTGATGGAGTAAATGTAGATTCTTGTCCTGCTCTTGCAGAGGCTTGTAAATCTTGTCAGTTGAAAACTACTTGGACTTCAAGTAAGACTAAAGCAGACGAAATAGCAAAAGAGACTCAAGAGGTAGAAGAGAACTGTAAGTTACAATCTAAAGAGAATTGTGGCATAACAGTTGATTACTGTGAGTGGAGATAAGACCCAAAAAAATTTAAATTTTTATTTTTTTATTTTTATGTATTTTAGTTAGTTTTATTAATTAGAAATTCTTGTAATTTTCAAGAAAAAGGTGAAGAGAATGTTAAAATATTTTATAGATAGGTTGTTTAGAAAGAATAAAAACGCAATGGAAATTCAAGAGATAGGGAAAATGCTATTAGCAGTTTTTCTTCTTTTAGTTTTAATATTAATTATTATTGTTTTGTTTAAAGGAGAGGGATTTAAAATAATCGAAAAAATAAAAGATGTATTACATTTTTCAAGATGAACAAAAAAGCAGGCAATCTTACTATACCTAAGTTAATCACTATTATAATGGTAGCAACCCTTGTTATTGTTATAATTATCGGAACAACGACTAAGGCATTTAATCCTGCAATTGATTTTTTTAAGGGAAAATTTTACTTTGTCCAAAATTTGTATTATGGTTTATTTGGAGAAACTAACGATGATATTGAATTAAAAAATACTAAAGAAGTAACTATTCTTGGAGAAACTAAAGTCTTAAATTTAAAAGATGAAAAATATGGAGATAAATGTACCTTGCAGGTTGGAGAGTTAGGTTTGTTTGCATTGGATTATAGTCGTGAAGAAAAACCTATTTTATGGTATGAGAATTCTAAGCAAGATATTCCTGAAGAGAATAAATGGAGACTAGTAGATTCTATAATCCTCGGTTATGATTTGTATCAAAGATGGACTAAACAAGATTTAGATGAGCTTAATTTAAGAGGGCAATTAAAATCCTTAAGAATAAATATAGATGGTGTGTCTCACGAAGTCTTTCTTATCCAAGGGGGCCTTGCTTCTAGGATTGATAATCAAAAATATATCTTTTATAAACCTCGAGATGGAGTATATCTTCTAAATCTTTATACGGACTCTGAAGGTTTAAAAAAACAAGAATTGCCTAGAGGAAACACAGAAAGAAACACCCAAATAAAAAATGCATTTAAACAACTATTAGAAGATAATTCTATTTATTTAAATGAAGAAGAAATAGATTTCTCATTAGTAAATCTTCTTATAAAAGATACTGAATACTTTTCTTATGGGATTACTTTTGAAAAAGAAGTTTTTAGAAAATTTATAAAACCTGAAAAAGAATTACAAAAAGATTTCGAAAATATTAAATCTGTTTTAGAAAATCAATGTGGTTAAGATGAAATCTAAAAACAAAAAAGCAGAAATAACTTATGATCAGATATTTGGGATTATTTTAGCAGGGGTTGGAGTTATTTTAATGTTTTGGTTTTTAGGCTATCTTCTTTTTTCAGTATTTAATTCTCATGATCAGGTTAGAGAATCTTATTTTAAATTATTAAACGAGCAATTAGAAAGGGCAGATGATGACTTAATTGGAGAATTTGAGATTTTACAAAATAAAAAGGTTGAAGGAGATCCTTCTCCAGTATTAGTCTATTTCTATAATCAAAGGAGGGTATCTACTTATTCAGTTGATAAAGAATATGAGAATTATATTTGTATTTGTGATGCTTCTATAGAAACTGTTGATGAGATATGTACTAAAGAATATTGTAAGTCCCTCAAATATCCTGCAGAATTAACTGGTCTTGAAGGTTGTCTAAATTCTGGTGATAAATGCAATAATATTTTTAATAATAATCGGAATTGGGCTATTCCTTCTGGGATAAAATTAGAGATAACTAAACAAAACGAAGAATATTATTTCAATTTAGTGGGTTGAATAAAAACATGAAAAATAATAAGGCAATAGTAATCACTGAAGTTTTAAAATGGATTCTTTATATGTTTATACTTATTGCAGCCATTGCTGGAATCTTTAAATTATCAAACTATTTTATTAATTAACAATACATTTATTAATATTCTTTAGTTATTTTCAATATGAATAAAAGAGCAGGTGATGATAAATATTATTATATAATCAGTGCAATAATTGGAATTATTGTTTTGGGAATGGTTTTTTTTATAATCTTTCAAGAATTTTGGACAGAAGAAACCATAAATGAAGAGACTTGTAGACAGAGTGTAATCTTTAGAAGCGGGAATCTTCCTATGTTAGCTAAATTAGGTCAAGAGAAATTACCTTTTAAGTGTAAAACTAGTGTTGTTAATATTAATTATGAAGATTTAGTCTTGGCTAGAAAAGAAATTGCAAATTCTATAGCTTATACTTGGTCCCTGTATGGTGAAGGAGAATTAAAATTGTTTGATAATACTTTAGCTGTTTCTGATTCTTGTTTTGTGGGTTATAGGATTCATTTTGAACCAGAAGTAAGAGATTTTTATAGGAATAAATTATTTTTAAAAGATATTTTAGGACTTAAATTAGATACAAAACAGACTTATGAAGAATATGTAGACTTAGGTTATCTTAAGGATGGATTTTTTCATCCTTTTTGGACAGACTCTGCAATTAAAACAAAAGATTTAAAAGACATGCCCCTAGAAAAACAAGTTTTAGATGTAGACAGGGATGTTTTAATTGTATATTACTATTACCAGACATTTAAATTGATAAATCCAGGAAATTCAGATTGGGGTGCATTTATTGTAACCTATCAAGGAGAAGATTTAACAGCGGATTATCAGGGAAAGGGATTAGACTGTTTTTTAGAAACAATCCCTGCTTAAATCTAAAATGAAAAATAAAAATGCTAAAACCTCATTATTAAGAGTAATCATTATCTATCTTATTATAATTGGAATTTTGTTTATAATATTTCTTTTTGCAATAAATAATTTATACAAATCAAAAGATGTAAAACAACAAGTTATAGAAAAACAATTAGCATTATTAATTGATTCTGCATTACCTAATACCGAGTTAATCGTAAATAAACAGAATAGATATGGATTTATTAATAATTTAACCATTACTGATGAAATGATTTTCTCTCATGTTGATGGAAATAGATACTCTGCAGGATATCCTTATTTTTCTGAATGTTCTGTAAGTGTATTAGAAGAAGAAAATGAATATATAATTGAGATAAAATGAAAAATAAAAGGGCGAGCGCAACGGGGGAGTGGATGACTATGTTATACGCTTTTGTAATAATCTTTTTAATTTTTTTTATAATTTTTGGAATATCTGCTTTTGCCTATAGCCCCTACATTGATGTTAGGGATATTGAGTCTATAGTTCTTATGAAAAAAACAATAAATTGTCTCTCCCCTAATGGAGAATTATTTTTAGATAATGTTCCTTTAGATTCAAAAAATTTTATTGAAGAATATTGTAAAATAAAAAATGTTGGAAGATTTTATATTGAAGTAGAACTAGAATCCGACTCTGGAAAAATAGAAAAACATACTATATATCAGGGAGATTCAGATTTAACATGGGTAAAAAATACATTTAATACTAAATGGGTTAAGGATGATATTTGGACCTATAGACCAGGATTTTATGAAGATGAGTTTGATATTTATTTAATTAAAAATAATCTGAGAGAAAAAGGCTCTTTTAAAATAAAGGTCTTAATCAATCCAGAATCTAATTAATATGAAAAACAAAAAAGCAGGAGATATAGGAACCTTTATTTCATGGACAGTTGCAACTATTGGAATTATAATAATTTTAATTTTATATTCAGGGTTAACACTTTTTACAGATACAGTTTCTGGAGAAGGATTAAAAAAATTTGTTGAATCTGGAGGAAAAGAAATGAGAGATTATCTTAATTCTTATAAGTCCTTTTACGAGTTTAAAGTAGAATTAATCCCATTAGGTTTGGATTCTAAGATGATAAAACTAAATTTAAAACCAAATAAAAATGAATAAAAAAGCAACGATTCTTCCCATGTATTTATTATTTCTTACAGTGGTTATTTGTGGGGCCTCAATATTTTTACATATTATTCAAGAAAGAAATATCCAAAATTCAGTAGTTTCTCCTGTTGATTTATTAAGACTTCAAGATAATCAAGAAAGATTTGAGATGCAAGAAAAAGTCTTTATTATTAAGACAGGTCAGACTGCTTTAAAAGAAAATTATGTTTGGGGTAGTAAAGATTTTGAAAATAGGATTCACGACAAAATAGCTGCAGAGTTACTTTTGTATAAAGATATGAGTAATTTTATTTTTACAGATCTTGCTTCAAAAGATGGACAGAAAATTCTTGACGAATCTATAGATAGCAATAGTAAAAAACAAGGTTTTTTAAATAAGATTTATTCTGTGAAGTTTTCTGGAGATAATTTGATAGTTTCAAGAGCAGAAATTGGAAAGTCTTTTAAACTTGAGGCTCCAGAATTAAGTAAGATAAATTTTCCTATTTTTATTAAATATTTTTATAGTAAGGAATATAGTTTTAATAAGGAGGATTTTGAACAATAAAACTTAAAATGGATTATGCAATTCCAGGAAAAAGAAGAACTAAGAAGGATTTGAAAAGAAAAAGAAAGAACAGGGCTTATAAGCGTGGTGGCAAGTTCAGAAGTGCAGAGATTGATGATGACAAAGAAAAGGAGAACTAAGAAAGATGTTTGAATTTTTATTTTGGTTTTTACTTGCCGGCTTAATAATTGCCAGTTTTCAAGATTTTAAAAGAAGAGAAGTAGATTATTGGCTAAACTATCTTTTAATTGCAGGAAGTGCAGGATTTATTTTATTTTATGCAATATTTAATTCAGACTATTTAATTCTTTTACAAGGAATTTTCGCATTTGCTATTTTTTTATTATTAGGAAATCTTTTTTATTATGCAAGAATCTATGGGGGAGGAGATGCTTGGGTATTAATCGCTTTATCATCATTTTTTATAGGTTCTGGATTTATTCAAACCTTGCAAAATCAAGGGATATTTATCTTACTTTCATTTTTTATCGGCTCTATTTGGGGTTTAATATTTGCTTTTTTTGTCTTTTTCAAGAATTTTTCTAAATGCACTAAACATTTAAAAGAACAAGTTAGAAAAGGTTATTTTAAATTGGGATTTTTAATTGGAATTGTTTTTCTTATTTTTAGTTATATTAATATTATTTTCTTGTCATTTTCTATTTTAATTTTTTTAGCAATATTTCTCTGGGCATTTTCAAAATCAGTTGAAAATTCTTCTATGACTAAGTTTATGCATGTTTCTGAGGTAAGACAAGGAGATTATCTTGCAAAGGAGATTAGATTTAAAGGGAAGGTCATTAAGGCGGATTGGGAGGGAATTAGTTTAAAAGATTTAAATTTTCTTAAATCTAAAAAATTCAAGGGTAAAATAAGTGTAAGAGACGGTGTTCCATATGTTCCTTCTTTTTTAATTACACTTATAATATACTGGTTATTTAAATCAGAAATTTTCTCATTTCTTGCTAATTTGTTTTAAGGGATTAAATTCAAAAAATTAAGGTCTTCTAGGTTTTAATTGTGGAAGCTTTTTTTCTCCTTGTTTTTCTGGCTTTGGCTTTTCTTTTTTTACAGGTTTCTTTCTTGCTTTTGTGATTAGCCTTTTTTGTAATTCAAAAAGTTCTTCTTCTGTTGCCTTCTTCCTTTCTTTTTCATTACCATATAATGGAAGAACTTCAACTAGGGCATGGTCCATTATTGTTTGTGATGAGATCTTGATTTCTTTTGGCTTAAATTTTGATTTTATTTTTTTAGCAATCTTTTTTGCAAGATTAAATGAGTTTGATGGTAATTTTGTTGTTGTAAGATGTTTTTTAGGGATGATTAATACGTGGCCCTTGCTTAAAGGATTTATTTCAAGAATTGCAATATTATTTTTATTTTCATCTATTTTATAACTTGGAATTTGTCCTTGAAGAATTGAACAGAAGACACATTGTTGCCTTTGTTCTTGTTTTTGTGGTTGAGCCTGGGCTTGTTTTTGTCTTTGATCTTCAGCTTGATTTCTTTTTATGAAATCTTCTAGCTCTTGTTCATTCATAGACATAATCTGTTGTTCTAAATGGGGTATTTGTTCTGCTGGAAAATTTACAATCTGTTTTAATAATTCTTGTTTTATTTGGGCTGCTTGTTGTTTTGTTAACATGAATATACTAGAAAAAAGAGAATTATAAAGTTTCTTGTGTTAGGTAGTCTTACTTACAAAGCTCTTCTATAGTCAATTATATCTATAGAAGAAACTCCTTCAATTTCTCTAAAGATTTTTTCTGCAACGTCTGTGTCTTTCTCTTCTGGCCACTCTAATGTTGCAATTAATGCCTTTAAACCAAAAGCAATTGGTTCTTCTTCAAAATTTTGAACTCTTCCGGATTCTGCTTCAATTTTTTCCTTAGAAATAGATTCTATCTTAGCTAAATCAGTATTAGGAGATTCAGGCATTATTTTTATTTTTATAAGTGCTATACCCATTTTAATAGAATTATGGGCCTTTATATCCACATTTACAATTATATTCAATACTCAGAGCACGACATTTACTACATCGGAATACTTCCTCTTTGCATTCTGGGCAAGGAAATAATACTCCTTCTGTTGTTTCTTTCTTACATGATGTACATTTCATATTCCTCTATTTGAAATTTGATTTATAAAGCTTTGGATAATGTTTATTAATATTAAAAGGTTTTAATTGAAATAGAAAATGGAAATTTCACTAGAAACAAAAGGACATTCATATTCCATTGAATTTTACATTTCTCCTTTTCTAAGGAATACCATTAATGACTTGGCTATTGTTTTACCCTATATTGCTAGTCGAGACTTTTCGTTAAGTGATAAAATGAGAAGAAAAATAATTGATAAGAGCTATACCCCTCAAACCTCAAATGGTAAAATCGCAAAAAAGTATCTTTTTTGGAGACATATAGAACCTTCAGATAGAGTCTTTTTAAATAATCCAGATATCTGTCATTTAATTGAAAGGGACATTAAGGTTCATAAGGTGTTTGTTTCTGGGAAAGAGAAAAGTATTCTTCTTCCCTTGGCAAGAATTTCTAAAAATGGTTTAGACTCTTTTGACATTTTAGATAGAATACCCCCAGGTTACAGGTGTTAACATCAACTCAAAACCAATAATACTTATAAATCTCGGATTTTTTGATTGAGTATGGCTGATAACTGTGAAATGCTTATAGAGAAGATTGCAACTTCTGCAGGCTTAGCAAAAGAAGAGGTAGAGAGAAAGATTGAAGCTCGGAGGGCTAAACTTTCTGGATTAATTTCTAGAGAAGGAGCTTGTCAAATTATTGCAGCAGAATTAGGAGTTAATTTTAATGACATCGATTTGAAAATATCTGAGTTAGTTGATGGAATGAGAAAAATAAGCATCATTGCAAAAATTATTACTATGTTTCCTGTTAGAGAATTTAATAAAAATAATCGTGCTGGAAAAGTATGTAGTTTTATTGTAGCAGATGAATCTAGTAATATGCGTGTGGTTTTATGGGATACAAATCATATTTCTTTAGTTGAAAAAGGAGAGATTAAGGAAGGAGTGGTTATTGAGGTAAAAAATGCTTCAATGAGAAATAATGAATTACATTTGTCTGGATTTTCTGAGATAAAAAAGAGCGATAAAATTATAAAAAATGTAAACACCGAGAGAACTGCGCTTGAAAAAGAGATTAAAGATTTGCAGGCAGGACAGCAAGTTAAAATTAGGGGAAATGTAGTTCAAATGTTTAGTCCTAGATTTTTTAATGTGTGTCCAGAATGTGGTAAAAAAATAGTTCAAGATGCAGAAGGTTATTCTTGTGCTGAACATGGGCGAGTTCAACCTAAGGAAAGAAGCCTAATTAATTTTGTAATTGATGATGGTACAGGCACTATTCGTGTTGTTTTATTTTCAGAGCAGGTTGATAAATTAATTCCAGAACAAGACCTTAAAGACCAAGCAAAGATTCTTGCATTTAGAGAAAATTGGCTTGGAACAGAAGTTTATATTCAAGGAAATGTCAGACAAAATCAACTTTTTAATGAGATAGAAATGAATGTTTCAGATTTAAAAAAAGTAGATGTAGAAAAGTTAGTTGAAGAATTAGAAGCTTCAAATTGAAAAGAGGAAATTAAATGCTGTTTAGAACTCATTTTGTTATTGCCTTATTTGTATATCTTTTATCATGGAATATTTTACCTGACAAAATATTGTTTTTGCCTTTCTTTTTATTTGCAACATTTTTTGTAGATATTGATTCTAGTAAAAGTAAAATTGGCAAGAGATGGTGGTTACGCCCTTTACAGTGGTTTACTAAACATCGGGGTATGTTTCATAGTTTATTTTTTGCATTTCTTAGTTCGGGAATATTCTATTTTTTCAATAAAATAGCTGGAATTGCCTTTTTTTCGGGTTATTTATTGCATTTATTGTTAGATTGTTTAACAAAATCAGGAGTAGCCTTTTTTTGGCCATTATCCAATAAAAAAATTAAACTTGGTTTAATTAAATCAGGTGGTTTAATCGAAGAAATACTCTTTGTTTTGATTCTACTTACTGAGGTGTTCTTACTGTTTAAGATTTTTCTTATAAACATTTTGTAATGTTTATTGGTTATTTTCAAGGCTATAAATCTTTATAAAAGAACTCGGTTTTTAATTTTCATGGTAGATGAAGAAACAAATGAGACTAGTTCTAAAAAAAAGAAAAAAGACGAAAATGAAAAGAAAGAGAATGATGATTTAAAACTCACAGACTTGCCAGGAATTGGTCCAGGAAGCGCTGCAAAGCTTGAGGCAGCAGGAATTTATGATTTAATGGGTTTAGCAGTTATGTCTCCTCCCTCTTTAGCAGAAATGGCTGGGCTTGGAGAAGCAGCTGCAAGAAAAGCTATTCAGGCTGCTAGAAAAATGATGAATCTTGGATTTATGTCTGGATTAGAATTTGTAGAAAAAAGAAAAGAAATTAATCACATTACTTTAGGATGTTCAAATTTAGATAATCTCCTTGGAGGAAGAGGAATAGAAACAAAATCTATTACAGAGGCATTTGGAGCTTATGGTTCTGGAAAAACTCAATTAGCCTTGTCTCTTGCAATTAATGTGCAACTCCCGGTTGAAAAAGGCGGTGCAAATGGAAAAGCAGTTTATATAGATACAGAAGGAACTTTCAGACCAGATAGAATAAAACAAATGGCTGAAGGGATTGGTGCAGATACAGATAAAGTTCTTAAAAACATTTTAGTTGCAAGAGCTTTTAATTCAGACCATCAAATGTTGTTGTTAGATAGAATTGCAGAACTAATAAAAGAAGGTGAACCAATTAAATTAATTATTGTAGATTCTTTAACAGCACATTTTAGAGCAGAGTTTGCTGGAAGAGGTCAGTTAGCAGATAGACAACAAAAATTAAACAGATATATGCATCAATTAATGAGAATTGCAGAACAATATAATCTTGCTGTTTATGTTACTAATCAGGTTATGGCAAATCCTGCAATGATGTTTGGAGATCCAACAACAGCAATAGGTGGAAATATTGTTGGACATGCCTCTACTTATAGAATTTATATCAGACGTGGAAAAAAAGATTCTAGAGTTGCAAAATTAATTGATAGCCCAAATTTACCAGATAATGAAACTGTATTTATGATTACAGAAGCTGGTTTAAAAGATGTAGAATTATAACTCAAAAATAATTTAAAATGAAAAGATATTTACTAACTTCAGAAAGTGTAACAGAAGGTCATCCAGATAAAGTCTGTGATCAGATTAGCGATGCAATTTTAGATAATCTTTTAGTACAAGATCCTTATTCAAGAGTTGCTGTTGAAACCTTAGTTACTACCGGTACGGTTCATGTTTCAGGAGAAGTTACTACTAATGGTTTTGTAGATGTGCAGAGAGTTGTGCGTAGTGTTTTAAAAGATATTGGATATACTCATCCAGATTTTGGAATTGATTCTGAAGATGCAGGAGTTTGGGTTTCTATTCATGGACAAAGTCCAGATATTTCTCAAGGAGTTACAGAAGGTCAAGGTTTGGAAAAAGATCAAGGTGCAGGAGATCAGGGAATGATGTATGGTTATGCATGTAATGAAACACCTGAATTAATGCCTATGCCAATAATTCTTGCGCATAAATTAACTAAAAGATTAGCAGAAGTTAGGAAAAATAATTTAATTAAAGATTTGGGTCCAGATGGAAAATCTCAGGTTTCAATAGAATATTTAGATAATAAACCAGTTAGAATTGAAGCGATTGTAATTGCTCAACAACACAAAGAGTCTGTTTTAGAAGATAATTTAAGAAGAGAGATTTTTGAAAAAGTTGTAAAACCAGTTTGTGGAGAATTAATAGATGACAATACTAAAATTCATATTAATGCTACTGGAAGGTTTGTAATAGGGGGGCCAGAGGGGGATACAGGGTTGACAGGTAGAAAAATAATCGTAGATACTTACGGCGGAATTGGCCGTCATGGTGGTGGAGCTTTTTCTGGAAAAGATCCTTCAAAAGTAGATAGAAGTGCAGCTTATATGGCTCGTTATGTTGCTAAGAATATTGTAGCTGCAGGTCTTGCAGAAAAATGTGAAGTTCAATTAAGTTATGCAATTGGTGTTGCAAAACCCACTTCAGTGAATGTTGAGTGTTTTGGAACAAATAAAATTCCTGAAGAGCAAATTTCAGAACTTGTAGCAAATAATTTTGATTTAAGACCAAAGGCAATCATTGAAAGTTTAAAATTACGTAGACCAATTTATAAAAAAACAGCAGCATATGGACATTTTGGAAGAAATGATGAAGATTTTACTTGGGAAAAAGTAGATAAGGTTGAAGTCTTAAAAAATGCAGTTAATAATTCTAGTTTTGAAGATTCTAAAGGAGCTAGTCAAGAAAATTTTAACCCTACTGAGATTCATGGTATTTCTCAATCAGGAGATATTAAAGAATTTCAAGAGTTGAATTACTAATTAGATAAATTTAAAATAAACATTTTCTTAATAATCCTGTATGGATATAAAAAAAAACTATCCAAAAATTCTTTTGATTGTATATTTATTAATTTGGATTTATTTAGCTATCTCCCCCCTATATCGAGATGTTTGGATTGATGAGAATACTTTTACAGTTGTTTTTGTTTTGTTTTTAATTTTGACATATAAAAAATTTAGACTTTCTAATTTTTCATACACATTAATTTTCTTTTTCATGATTTTGCATGCAATTGGAGGGCATTACTCTTATACAGAGGTTCCAATTGGAAACTGGTTTAGAGATACATTTGACCTAACAAGAAATCATTATGATAGGGTTGTACATTTCTTATTTGGATTGATTTTCTTTTTCCCTATTTATGAATTTATTTCAAAAAAGTTAAAAGTTAGTTGGGGATGGGCTTGTTTTTTATCATTTTTTGTTTTAGCAGGATTAAAAGGAATTTTTGAGATTATAGAATATTTTTATGTAATTATAATAGATACCTCAACTGTAAGTTCTAATTATCTTGGAATGCAAGGAGATATTTGGGATGCACAGAAAGATATGTTGTTAGGGATTAGTGCAAGTATTATATCTTTAATGAGTATTGTAATTAAAAAATTTTTTAAAAAATGATTGATGAAATCTGGCATATTCCAAATAAGATAAAAGAACTAGCAGACAATGCAGGAGATTATCATTTTAATTTAGTTGGTAGGTTTGAACTATTAATAGAAGAAGATGATTGCCATATTAGATATAGGTGTCAAGAATTAATAGAAGAACTTAAATTAAAATGCCCTGAAGAAGTTTGGAAATGTTATGATAACCTTTTAAGGGGTATAAGAGATGGTTATGAATTCGAAGATACAGAAAAAAATTAAAATAATTTTTAGTAATGCCCTTACGAGGATTTGAACCTCGGTTTCATCGACCGCAACGATGTGTTCTATCCAGCTAAACTATAGGGGCATTTTTCACTAAATGGAAACCATTTAAAATAAAAACAGAAGATATTTAAATCTGTTTTTTGTATTAGTTTAATAGGTTTTATAGACTTATTAAAGAGGATGATGAGAAAAAGATTTATTATTTTGTTTGGAACAGCATTAATATTTTTATTAATTAATTTTATTAACTTGAGTTCGGCATTAACTAATGTTTCTGATTGTGCAGTTCTTAACACTGCAAATGAAACTTATACATTAAATATTTCTATAGACTATTCAGGAGATGAAACTTGTATTGATATTAATGCAACAAATGTTACTTTTGATTGTCAAGGTTATACTATAATTTATGGAAATGCCTCAGGAGGTCAGGCAATTTTTGCCCCAGAAGAAGAGAACCACATTGTTATTCAAAACTGCATTGTTATTCAGAATACAACTGCCTCAGGAGGTAGTGCTATTGTCTTTGGTGGAGCTTCTCAAAATGGTATTGCTTATAATAATACTGTCACAATTTATGGAATTAATAGTATTGGCATAACAATAGATGATAATTCTGTGGGTATGAATATAAGTTCTAATAATATTACTACTTCTGGAGCTAATGAATCTCAAGGAATTTATATATCTCAAAATGGCAGTGGATTTGATATTGATAGTAATATTATTAGTATTTTAGGGAATGAATCTTCTGGAATCCTTGCATCAGATAGTTCTTCATATGGTATAATAAGTAATAATGTTATTTCTATTTTAGGGAATTTAAATATAAGGGAAAATTTTGGAAGAGGAGGAATTTTTTTAGAAACAGGTACTACTGGAATAAATATTACCTCAAACACAATTACTACTACTGGAGTGAACTCAACAGCGATTTTCATCTGGGGAAATAAATCTCTGGTATATAATAATGTTATATCTACTTCAGATGTTTATTCTCGTGGAATTTTTTTAAGTAGTTCAGAAGAAACAAATGTAAGTTTTAATAATATTACCACTTCTACAGATAATTCTGGAGGGATTTTTGTAGAGGTTGGTTCTAATGATATCTTTATAATAAATAATAAAATTAATACTTCTGGAACCACTTCTTATGGAATATCTTTAGATAGTTGTTCTAATGGAGATATAGCTTCTAATAATTTAACAGGAACAGGAAGTTATGGAATATATCTAAATGACTGTACTGATTCTTTAGTTTATTCTAATACTATATCTAATGCAGAATCTTATGGGATTTATGATTATATCTCTTCATCTTCAAATATCTCTTCAAATACAGTTTCTGGAACAACAGGAACAGGAGATTATGTATATGGAATTAGGTCTCAAAATGCTACAGCAGGGAATATTGAATCAAATATTCTCTATGGAAACGATGAAGGTTCTGGGACTTATTGTGGAGGTCTTTTTGGTTGGATGACTAATGTCACGCTTTTATCAAATACTATTTATGGAAACTTGAATACTAGTTGTACTAATCCTTGGGATATTGGATTTCTTCAGGTTTCTGGAAATAATTCTATAGCTATGAGCAATAATATTATTAATTCGAGTTCTGGAAATAATAGTGTTGGGGTAATTTTTTTTACTGGAGATGGTTCTGGAACAGATACAATTGTGAGTAGTGGAAACATAATAAGAAACTCTGATACTTGTTTACATTTTGAAATTGGAAATTTTGCATTTTCTGGAGCAACCTTAATAAATTGTAGCAATTATGATTCTGTTGCACTAACAGATACTTTTGGTGGAGTAAATTATAATACCACCTTAACATTAATCAATGTTTCTTTAAATATTAGTAAATTAAATGTTAATCAATCTTGTAATATCACTCTTCAACAATATATTCGTGGATATGTCTCCTCAAATAGTTCTGGACTTTCAGGAGCAACAGCAGTCTTGGTGAATAATAATAGTGCAGAAGAACAATGGAGTAACACTACCAATGCTAGTGGTTATACTACTTATGGGGGTGCAACATATTATTTTTATAATTCCACTGGAGGATTTAATTATAGCACTATGACTGTAACAGGTTCAAAATCAGGATATGATTCTAGTTCTATAACAACTTCTGCAATAACTAAAGATTTAACTATTAATGTTACGTTATCTCTTAGTGAAGAAGAAGAGGGCGGTAGCGGTGGAGGAACTATTACTACTAATTTTTGGATAGGAACTAAAATTGTTGCAGATACAGATTTTCAAAAAGGATATAATGCAGATTTTTCTAAAAAAACAAGAGCAAGGGTTAAGATAGGTTCTCAGTACCATTATATGGGCGTTATTGATGTAAAGGATAATTTAATAATAATCAATGTTTCTTCGACACCTCAACAAGCGACTCTTGAAATTGGAGAAGAGGAAAAATTTGATGTAACTGATGATAATTACTATGATTTGTTAGTAAAATTGAATAGTATAAATACCTCCACTCACAAGGCAAATATTACAATTACTTCAATTAATGAAGAAATTCCAAAGAGTGTTTTAGACAGTGCAAATTCTGAAGGAGACAATTCTGATTCAACTGGAGAAGATGAAGAAGATACTACATCGGGTTTAGGCAAATTCTGGGTTTGGATAGGCATTATATTTGTTGTATTAATCTTATGTGGTGCAGGAATACTTTTTTATTTAAGGTATGTTGGAAAGATTTTCAAAAAGTAGAAACATTTATTAAAAGTTTTATTAGTTTATTTTTATGATAATTAATTCTAAAAAGGAAAAAGAATATTTTGCGGATTTACACATTCATTCTAGATTTTCAAGAGCTTGCTCAACTGCATTGAATGTTGAGAATCTAGAAAAATGGGCTAAAATTAAAGGAGTAGATTTGCTTGGAACAGGAGATTTTACTCATCCAGAATGGTTAGGAGAGTTAAAACAAAAACTTAATGAAGAACAAGGGATTCTTTACACCCAATCTGGGTTTAAGTTTGTTTTAACTGGAGAGATAAGTTTAATCTATACCCAAGGTCATGGTCGGAGAATACATTTGGTTATGCTTGCCCCAAATTTTGAAGTTGTAGATAAAATTAATTCATACTTGGACACAAAAGGAAGGAGAGATTATGATGGAAGACCCATTTTCAAGATTTCTTGTGAAGAATTTGTTAAAGAAATGAATAAGATTTCAGATAAAATTGAAATTATCCCTGCACATATTTGGACACCTTGGTTTGGATTATTTGGAAGTGCTTCTGGTTTTGATTCTTTAGAAGAAGCTTTTGGGTCTCAAGTAGATAAAATTCATGCAATTGAAACGGGGATAAGTTCAACACCTCAAATGAATTTAAGATTAAAACAATTACAGAATAAGACTATTGTAAGTTTTTCTGATTTACACAGTTTTTGGCCTTGGAGACTTGGAAGAGAAGCAACTATTTTTTCTTCAATAGGAAATTATAATGAAATTTTAAATGCGATTAGAGATAATACAATTCTCGGAACAGTAGAAGTAAATCCAGCTTACGGAAAATATCATTTTGATGGACATCGGCTGTGCAAGTATTCTTGTTCTGTCCAAGAGGCAAAAAAACAGAATAATACTTGTTTAATTTGTAATAAACCTCTTCTTCTTGGTGTTGAACATCGTGTTTCTGACCTTTCTGATGAGCCAGAAAATTTTAAATTCACAAATCAAAAAAAAGTCTATGATATTTTGCCCTTACATGAAATTATTTCTCTTGCAAGGATATCTGGAGTAAACACTAAGAAGGTTTGGGATATTTATAATAAATTAATAGAAGAATTTGGAAACGAATTTGAAATTTTAATAAAAACGCCTAGAGAAAAACTTGCTAGTTTTGTAGATGAAAAAACTGTAGACTTAATTTTGAGAAATCGAGAAGGTAAGATTAGGGTTAAACCAGGTTATGATGGAGTTTATGGTGAAGCTTTACTTGAAGAAAAAAAAGAAAAATTATTTTAATCATTCTGAATCGTTTTTTACAGACCTAGTTTTTAGAAATTTATAGTGTGCAGATTTTGTTTGTTTTTTACAGTTTTTATTTTTACAAGTTTCAGTTAAGTTATACTCTCCACAAGCAGGACATTTTTTCATTTTCATTTTCTATTTTTTTTCTAGAATTTCACATTCACAAGAATTTTCTTTTGCTGATTTTTCTATTTTTTCAGTAAGTTCATTCATTATTTGATTTGCAACTTTATAGTTTTCTGCTTTAACTTTAACTTGAAATTTTCCGGCAGAGATGTATGTGACTATTGCACTTTTTTCTAGAGATAATATTTTCTTAATTCTTTGAATTCCATCATCTTCTAAACATTGTAGTTTTATTATCTTTCTTACCTCTACATCCTTCTGTTTTTTTTGTGTTAGTTTTGTTACTGCACTAATAAATTCCTTAGGAATATAGTCTCCTAATAGCTTTGGATTTTCTTTTGCTTCTATTAAAAAATCATATAATGAATTAAACTTTTTTAGAATTTTTTCTTCAACCTCTTTTGCACTTTCTTTTAATAATTGATTAATTGCAGATTTTGCTGTTTGTTCTTGTTTGTATTTGTCCATGACCTCTTTTTTTTCTTTGGCACTTACTCTCCTCATAGACAAATCAATATGTTCATTTAAAACCCTTAAAACCTTGCATACAATCTTTTTTTTAGGAACAACATAATCTCGTAGATTCCTAATCCTTCCTGGAGCAACTTCACTGGTAATAATTGTTCCTTGATTGTTATCTGAAAGTTTCACAAAAACTAGAGTCCCCTCTATCTTTTCAACAGTACACAACACCAAGTCTCCTTCTTTCCACATTTTGCTTTTTCTAATATTTAATTAAGAACTTCCTCTACTTTTGATCTAATTTTAGCTTTTCCACCAGAGGGTTCTACTAGTGAACAATTACATTTAATACATCTGATTCTAGTGGAAGCTTTCCCGAAAATAATCTGAATTATCTTACAATTAGGACATCTTACTTTTAAGAATTTACTTCCTGTTTCCATTATTTTTGATAGGGCAAGGTCTTTTTAAAGATTATGTTATAATTTAACAATTTCTATCTCTAGGGTTTTTTTTAAGCTTTCTAAGAATTTATCTTCATCTTCTTTTTTTATTAAACAACCTGCTGCTTTTTGATGTCCACCAACTTCTGCTTTTAGATTTACTACTGTTTTTTCCAACATTTCTTTTAAATTTCTGCCTTTTCCAACAATTCTTGCAGAAACTTTAATTTTATCTTGATTATAAGCCATCCCAATTAAGATTGTGCCTTCCTCATGATTAGCTGATGAAGAGATTATAGAAGTGATTGTTCCAATAATAGTATCTTTAACAAAGTCTCTTGCATTTAATATTACAAATCCGCTCCCTTTAATCTGTTCAATTTTTTCTATTGTCTGTAATCCTGAGATTAATTCTTGTTTATATTTTATATATATATCTTGAGCAGTTGCATAGGCCTTTTCATTTTCTAGACAAAAAGATAAGGCAATATCACTATGGCCTAATCTAGAACAAGCATTTATTAGTACACTCAATTCTCTAAGATCTTCAATTCTTTCAAAAAACTTTAATAGGTAAATGTTACCAATAAGTCCGTCATGTTGGCTATGTGCTGATCTTCTTATCATGATTGCAGTAATAAGCTTAGACATTTCTTTATCATCTAATTCAGAAATTGTTTTTTCAGGAGAAATTCCTACCTCTCTTAATAAATCTATAACTCCTCTTTGGTCCCCAGTTACTCCCGGAATATATGGAGAAGTTGAGTATTGTAAGGACCTTCTTAATGGCCTTGTTGCAGAGAATATTAATAACCCTTTTCTAATTGTAAGTTCTTTTGCATCCCTTATTATTGATTGGTTTATTTTAGAGACATCTGAGTCCAATCTATCTCCAACCATCCCAATTACTGCTAGTTTTGCAAGGTCTTTATTATGTTTTGAAATTGCCTTTGCAAATAAATAAGATATTCCTGCACCACAGATTTCTTCGTTATTAAATAAGTGGGGGTTGATAATTTTGATGTTTTCATTTAACTTTTGTTTTTTTATCTCATGGTGGTCAAGAATAAATATTGGATGTTTTATATCTTTAAAATAATCAAGATTACTCGAGGCTAGGTCTGTAAAAAATAAAAGTTCTCTTTCAGCTCGAGGTATTTCTCTTTTTAGAATCTCTTCATCTAGACCTTTTACTATTTTAATTGTAAATTTTTTATCAAGCCTTTTTAACATTTGAGATATTATTGCTGCAGAAGTAATACCGTCAGTATCATGGTGGCTTATCAATCTTATAGGTTTATCCTTTGAAAGTTCTAAAAATTCTTCAGCTAGTTCACTCACTCTTTTTAACATTTTAATAATTGAAGGTATTTAATATAATATTTTGATTACTTTTTTCTTTTAGCAGCGTATTTTCTAATGATATTCATTTTTGACTGAGCTTTCTGTAGTTTATGTTTTGTTCTTCTATCAGTTATGTTTTGTTTTAAATGTTCTTTCATCTTTTCAAATTTTCTTTCAGCGTTTTTAACTTCAATATTGTCTGTGATTCCTAATTCTTTTAGATATTGTACTAATTTTTTCCCATAAACTCTTGTTGTAGGAACTCCATATTTGTCTCTTAAGATTAAACCAATCTTAGCAGGTTGTTCTTCTGTTTTTGCTAGCTCTGCTATGATTTTTTTTAATTCTTCTTCTTTTATCTTTAACCATTTAGGTCTTTCAGTTCTTGATATCTTTTCTTTAGTTGTTTTCATTTTTTTAAATATTGAAGTTGGTTTTTAAAGATTTGTATTTATGGTTTATTATTCTTTTGAAGTAACTGTTAAACAGGAGGGTTTTATTGAAATAGCAATAGCCCCACCAGGATTCGAACCTGGGTCTCAGGCTTCAAAGGCCTAAATGCTTGACCACTACACTATGGGGCTATAAGACAACTT
>Ga0268276_1001430_pt1 | contig 23538 bp, 25 predicted proteins | sample saktaG_4_FD_190145 | JGI IMG/M metagenome (GOLD analysis project Ga0268276, IMG submission 190145) | Saline water microbial communities from Sakinaw Lake, British Columbia, Canada - sak_2010_1_5_45m | ecosystem: Environmental > Aquatic > Non-marine Saline and Alkaline > Saline ... | reverse complement strand
TGCGCACTCATTTTATAATCAAAATGGTAGAAAAACTTTACGGAGGAAAGCAAGGTTCGTGTTACGCAATTCCCCTACACACAAATGTGTGTAGTATCCTTGCTCAATTAGAATGAAATTCAATAAAAATCTATCAACAATTCACGGATATTTGTGTGCAGATGGTTATGTTTGTACTAATCTCCCTCATCAAAAGCACAAATATTATTCCATAGGGCTTAGAAACCAAAACTACACTTTACTAAAAGATTTTCAAGATAACTTCTATAAAGTTTTTAAAGTAAGGCCCAAACTAATAAAAGGGCAAAGATGCAGATTATATTCTAAAGGAATCTATTACATTTTAATGGAAAATGGCCCTTATCACTCAAATAATTGGAGATATCCATATCTTTCCAAAGAAAATTCAAGATATTGGTTAAGGGCTTTATTCGATTGTGAAGGATGGATTATTGCTGATAAGAGAAAAACCAGGAGTATTTGTTTAGAATCTATTAATAGAAAACAATTACCAGCCATACAAAAAGCACTAAGGAATTTTAAAATTAACTCTAAGATTTATCCTCGTAAAAATAGAAAAACAGCAACTTTAACAATTCCTGATAAACAAAGTATTATCAATTTTGAAAAAGAAATTAGTTTTTTACATCCAAAGAAAAAAGAAAAATTGAGAAGATGTATTGAATCTTTTATTGATTATAATTGGGATTTTTCCAAAACGGATGTTAAAAGGTTTATGAAAGAAAAATCAAGATTCAAAAAACCTTATACAATCAGAATTTTTTCTATAATTAAAGAAAATTTAGAAAAACTATCAATTTTATTAAAAGAAGAATATAATATTGAATCAAAAATCTATAAAGAAAAAAGTGGGTATGGAACAATATATTATTACATTTCAATTCATAAAAAAAGTGAGGTAAATAAATTGGTTAATTATAATCTTCTAAGTAATAAGGTTATGTTCAAATTAAACAAAACTTTTATAAGCCCATAATAAAAACCTGACATAGGAGGCATATTTATGAAAGAAAAATTAGAAAAAATTAACGACTATGAGTGGTTGTTGCCAAAAGCAGTAAGAAAGGAAATGAATGTTGCAGGAAAGTTGATTGCTAACAAAGCCATCTATGACGCAATGGAAGATGGAGCAATAGAGCAATTAAGCAATGTTTGTTGCCTTCCAGGTGTCATAGAACCAGTAATAGCCTTACCGGATGCCCACTTTGGATATTAGACTTATAATCTAACCAAATATGGGCTACCAATGGGAGCAGTAGCTGCTTTTGACGCAGAAAAAGGCATTATATCAAGCGGACTTTGTGGTTTTGATATAAACTGTGGCGTAAATTCAATCAGGACAAACCTCTCGTATAAAGAAGTCAAAGACAAACTAAAAGAACTAGTTCCAGCTTTATTCAATTCTGTTCCTTGCGGAGTAGGTTCTAAAGGAAAACTAAGATTGCAAGATAATGAACTAGACCAAGTCTTAATCAACGGTTGCGAGTGGGCTGTTGAGAATAGCTATGGTGTCAAAGAAGACCTAAAACATATTGAAGAAAATGGTAAAATGCCAGGCGCAGACCCATCTAAAGTTTCTGACATGGCAAAAAAACGGGGTAAGCCGCAATTAGGAACCTTAGGAGCAGGGAATCACTTTTTAGAAATTCAAAAAGTAAGTGATATTTATGATGATAAAGCAAAAGAATGGGGCATAACAGACAAAGACCAAGTATTGATAATGCTTCACTGCGGCTCAAGAGGATTTGGGCATCAGGTCGCTTCTGATTACTTGCAAATACAGGAGAAAGCTGTTCAAAAATACAAAATATGGCTTCCTGACAGGCAATTGGCTTGTGCACCAGCAAACTCAAAAGAAGGCCAGGATTATTTTGCAGCAATGAAATGCGCTGTGAATTACTCTTTCACAAATAGGTTGGTAATGACTCAATGGATTAGGGAAACATTTGAAAAAATATTCAAAAAAGATTGGGAATCAATGGAAATGCATACAATATATGGAATTTGTCATAATGTTGTAAAATTAGAAGAACATACAGTCAACGGTGAAAAAAGAAAACTATTTGTTCATAGAAAAGGAGCTACAAGATCATTTCCAGACCAGCCTGTCTTATTAGCAGGAAGCATGGGAACCTCTTCTTATATATTAAAAGGAACAGAAATTGCAATGCAAAAAACATTTGGTTCTTCAGCGCATGGCGCAGGAAGGGCAATGTCCAGGCATGGTGCACTTAATCAATTCAGAGGCGAAACAATAAGTCGGGAGCTAGCACAAAAAGGAATAATAGCAAAAGCACCCTCACCAAAAAGCCTTGCAGAAGAAGCGCCATTAGCCTACAAGGACGTAGAAGAAGTGATAAACTCTGTGCATAATTCAGGAATCTCAATAAAAGTATGTAGAATGGAACCTATTGGTGTTTTAAAGGGCTAAACATATAAAAATTCAAAGAATTTTTATAGCCTAAAAATTATTCTAATTTTTAGATTTCAATAATCTTCCCCATTCTCCCAACATTAATAACCTTAGTCTTTCCAATCTTCTCTTCAATGCCTTCTGCTTCATGCACATGACTGCATAATAATAAATCAGGTTTAAACTTCTCAAGAGCTTTCCTCACACCCTTAGAACCTGGAAATATGTTAGTGAACTTCTCAATCTTGCTTCCAGTAGGATGCACATGAGTTACCATTATCTTCTTCTTCAAATACTTAATCTTATCATAACCTTTCTTAAGCAAATCATAAATTTCCTTTTCATCCATTTGAAACAAACCAATATTTGCTCCACCTGCTCCAAACAACCCAACATCTTTGTATTTAACAGAATAACCATGGAGATTCTTCATACCATATAATTCGGCTAGAAAATCAGCAGTAGCAACTGTCTCATGATTTCCAGGTATTAGCAAAACCTTTTCGTGTCTTTTTTTAAAAGGCCCAATAATATTCTCAGTAGAACTCTCAGCCATTGTCAAATCTCCGCATAAAACCACTAAATCAACCTTTTCTTTCTTGGCCTTCTCAGCTAATCTCTCAGCTAAACCAATATCCCCATGTATGTCCCCGGCTGCCAATATTTTCAATTTATCGTTTTTTTCTTCCCTTTTCTTCCCCATATTAGCTTAGAAATAGTCTATACTTAAAAAGATTATCTTTCTTTAACTTCAGATTCTTTTCCTGTAAGATCAACAATCTGGGAAGGTCTTCCTTTCTTTTCTCCTTCGTAAACAATAAACTCTAGCTTTGGTTTGATATCCTCATCCAAATCCTCAAGGGAGGTCATAAAGTTCCCTCCAGCCTTATTTGCTGAAGTCGTCACAACAGGCTTTCCTAACTCCCCTACAATTTTGCTAAACCAATGGTCAGGTATCCTTACTCCTAATGTGTCTAAACCAGGAGCAACATTCCTTGCAACGCCATCCTTGACCTTCAAAATCAAAGTATAAGGCCCCGGCAACTTATTCAACCACTTCTCTCCTTCTTTGCTGATGACACAATTCTGCTTAATCCAATCTTTAGAAGGGGCAATTACAGAAAAAGGAGCATTTGGCCTACCTTTTATCTCCCTAACTTCCTGAACAAACTTCTCATCTAAAGCATTACACCCAATACCATAAATAGTGTCAGTTGGGTGGATAAATATAGCTCCGCCTTCCATAACTTCTAGTATAACTTCCTTATTTACATTAATTTCATCTTTTGTAAGAATCTTCATAAGAAAGAGTAAGTTAAATTTATTTATTAATGTTACGTTAAAGATTCCTAATACTCTGCTTCCTACAAATCTGTTGCCAGTAAAAGAGGTCTAAAAAGTCTATTCTCTCCTTATAGTTTTCCCAATCCATAAATTTTCTTTTAAAATTAAACATTATTATCACGCTCCAAGATAACCTAACATAAATCCCTCTTCCTTTGAATCTATTTCATCATTTTCACAAAAATCACATACTCCTTCTTCAGTGTATATATCCATCTCTTTTTCAAAATTTTCCATACGAATCACCTCTTTTGAAAGTAACATTTAAATCCTAGCTAATCTTACACACTTAAAATATGAAAATATTATTTGTCTGTAATCAAAACCAAAACAGGAGCAAAACAGCTGAAAAGCTTTTTAATGGCAGATTTCAGACTAAATCTGCAGGCCTTTATAATGAAACTCCTCTAACCAAAAAACAAATTTCTTGGGCTGACACCATCATTGTCATGGAAAACGAACAAAGGAGCGAAATAGCAAAGCGATTTCCTGAGCTTTACATGCAAAAGCACATCCTTTCTCTTGATATTCCTGACATCTACCATTTTAACCAGCCTGAACTAATAAATATCCTAAAGTCAAAGATGAATGAATTATTTTAACCATTCATCAAACTGTTTCTTGGCTTCGTCTTTTGAATTAAAAACTTTAGTTTCTGCCACTGAAACATCTGGAACCCGTTTAGTAACCTTATACTTCTTGCCTTCTCCGTTTTCAAACTCTAAGATGGATATTTCCCATTTCCTCCTAAGGTTCTCTCCTGTTCCTTTCATTTTTATATCCAATCATCTGTAAACTGCAGATCAAAACTCTGCATCTTACTCAAAGTCAAATTTCTAACCTGCTTGTAAAACAGGTCCTGAATTGTTTTTTTCCTCATATCAACCATCATAATCGCCTCCTTGAAAAAAATGAAGGCAGGAAGACACAAGGGGGTGTGTTAAGTTTACTTCAAATAAAACCCAAGCCTACATTGGGTGGAGGTATAAGAGTTTATTTGAAGTCTAAAAATTCGAACGTTAAGTTCGGATTTTTTTTACCTGCCTTATTTTTTAACAAGCATAGAATCATTTGAGGGGGCCCTATTTAAATACCTCACGGCCGCCCATGGCAAGTGGCAAGTGGCATTCCAAAAATGGCTAAAAGCTAAAAATTTTGCCACTATAGCCCTTCTAACACTTGCCAAAAGATGTGGCAAGTGAACAACACCAAGAGTAATATAAATCGCACATGCATGGTTAACCAAATGGGCTAATGCTTGATATAGAAATAGGACCACATTACATTCCCTAATATAAAAAATAACCCCGTTCCTAACATGCCAATAACTCCAATAAAAGGCACAAAAGAAATTATCTGGAAAGGCAGGTTAAATATTTGGGCAAGATATCCTATCACAATTATTACTTCAACAACATTCCACACAACAGCTAATATTGTCCAAAAAAGCCCTTCCTCTAATGTTTTTATCTCGTGGATAATATCAATAACAGCCAAAACCAAAAATACAAACAACAGGATGATTAACAATTTATCAGCATAGGGCAATGTAAATAATTTTCCAGAAGCTCCAATCATAACTATTCCTAACAAAATACCTGCAATCATATCCTCAAAGCCAAAAAGCTTCATATACCTGTTTTTGGAATAGGATATATTTAAATATTATTGAAAATTGCTTTGTAATATGAAAAGAGCCCACATAATTGTTTCAGGCAGAGTACAAGGAGTTTTTTTCCGCCACAACACAAATAAAGTAGCTAACAAACTAGGCCTTAAAGGTTTTGTAAAGAATCTACCAAATGGAGATGTAGAAATAATAGCAGAAGGTCCAGAAGAAAAAATAAAAGAGCTAATAGGATTCTGCAAAAAAGGACCTGAAAATGCATATGTAGACAACATTGAAATAGATTACAAAGAACCAACCAATGAATTCAAAACTTTTTCTGTAAAATACTAATTTTCTCAATTTTATACATAAAATTCCAAAACCTTTATATATAGATAGTACTAAAATAGAAATAAATTAGTACTAATTGATATATATGGTAAAAGTAGTTGTAAATAACGGCCAGTATAAAATAACGATTCCAAAAGAGTTAGCTATAGCCAAAGGCTGGACTTCTAAAACAAGATTAAGGTTTGTTGAAGCTCCAGATGGAACTATAATACTAAAAGAGATGCCTGAAAAGAATGTCAAATAAAAATAATTCAAAAAGAGAAGGCGCTTCATATAGTCTTAGCTATCTTAAAAAGATAAGGAAAGAAGCTGAGAAAGGAGCAAGAATAGCTCAAAAAGGATTAGATTCAGGTATAATGAGCAAAAAGGAATACAGCCTATTCCTTAAAGAAAAAGTTAATGGAAAAAGTAGAGATGAATTGTTAAAGTTATGCAACAATCGTATAAAAGATATATATAAAGAAAATCTAACTAATGTGGGCCTTCCTGTTGCCTTAGGAATAATTTTATTGCTTGGACTATTTGCTATACCATTTGATAGGCAACTTACTGGCTTTGCTACTGTTAAAGAAAGCTATAGCTATACTTATTATATTGGATTAAATGTTAACTCAAGCTATAATTATACTTGGCTCATGGGTAATGTTGGTAAACTCGAATCTATCAAACTAAATGGTAAAGTTTCTGATCAAGGAATAGCAAGAGTTTATTTAAATAAAGATAATAAAAGTTATCTTATCTTTGATTCTGAAAAATTAAAAGAAGAAAAAGGCATTTCAGACATAACAGGGTTAGTTATTATTAACGAGACTATTACAAGTGAAACTCAAACCAATAATACAATTGAAGAATTATCAGATGAAGAAACTAATGAGAACAAATCAATAAAAATAGTCACCCAAGGTGGTGGCTTTAAATCAATAGATGCTCTCTTTGAGTTTAAAGTCAATGCTGAGTTCAATTGGAATGTATATTCCAGTAAATTATGCAGCAAATGGGAAGTTAACTTTGAAGATGCTATCTGTTATGGAAGTTCTGAATGTTGTGCCTTCTTAGAAATGCCTAGTTCAGGCAATTGGAATGATACATTCTATCTAAATTATGGGAGATATGATGATGAATTAGAAAATTATATTGGTGTAAGGGTTATCTATTACGATGTTAATCTAAGTATACCTCACTCTGATATTGTTTACAGTCCAAAAGACCATTTAGATGCAGAATTCCACAAAGAACTCATTCCATTTAATGATTTCTGTATTGATAGTTGCCTAATTTCTTTAAATGACACTAACTACAATCTTATTATTGAAGTTGTTAATAGCTCTATAAGCATTGATTCAATTAGTTATACCATTGAGCAGGAAATTAGCAAATATTCCTTAGCTCCTATTTTAATAAAAGATATCCCAGATATATTCATTGAAAAGAACTCAGAAACAACATTGAACTTAAACGAATATTTCACTGGTGAAAATTTAGTTTATTACTTGCCTACACTCGATAATATAGTAATAAACGAAGAAAAGAACAAAATAACCCTCGTTCCAAATAAAGATTACGTTGGTTCACAAGAAACTTTCTTTATGGCCAGCAACTCTCATGACATAACCCAAAGCAATCCATTTACAATTAACGTAGGTGAGATAATTGAGAACATTACTTCCAAGAATGAGTCTACTGTTCAGATAATGGCTATCATCAATAAGCCGGTTAAATGGGTTAAGAAAGTTGATTTGAATAATACAATAAGTAATTTAACAGTTGAGATTAATTCAGAAGCAATTGATGTATCTGTTAAGAAAGTTGTTGGAAATGAAAATATAAACATTGATGAAGAAAAGATAAAAGTAAAAGATAGAGGTGCAGTTAAAGAACTTACTGAATTTGTTGCTGAAAACAAAATTGAATATATTGATGAAAGAGTAGGCAAACTAAATGGCCAAAAGAAAGGAAGCTCTGATATTGAGCAAATAAAATATATTAATAAAGAAATAAGTGAGCTAAGTAATGAAAAGAACCAGCTTACTGGATATGTTGTTGCTTCTAAAGAAAAAGGATTATTGACAAGATTTATTGAATGGCTTACTGGCGCTACCCTGACAGGCTATGTTGTTCTAGAAGAAGAAAGCAACACAACTGAGATAATCATCGATGAAAATGTTAGCTCTGTTATTATAGAATATGAAACCCCTGGCCCAGATGCTGTTGAGAGGGAGATTGATGAAAGAACTAAAGAAGTTGTTGTTTCATCAGATATACACTATGAAAACATACTAGCCTACACTAAAGTTAAAGATACACCACTAGAAAAGATTAGGATATACAACATACAAAATGGCTCCAAAATACCAGTAGACATCTACAATTCTGAAGACACAAATAACAATTCATTAGTTGAGGTTGTGTACTGGATTGTTCCTTCTTTGAGTAACCAGACTTATGAGATTATTATTGAGATTTCAAAAGCAGAGCTATTGGCCAGTAATAGGGCGTTTATTGCAGACATTTATGATTATGTGAAAGAAAAAGATGATAATTGGACTTTAATAAATAATAACGAATACATCAGAGTTACATTCGAGATTCCTCTTGACAACACAAAAGATATTACAATTTATGCACGTAGCAACGAATCTGCACAAATAGAAGTCTACACAGAAGGCAGTGATGAATTGGTTATGACATTTGAGAACATATCCGAAGAAGGTACTTACAAAGAATATTTAACTAACCTTAACGGAACATTTGACACATTTGATTTAAAGGTTATTGGTTCTATAGAATTTGATTATATTGTTGATCCAGCATCATTAGCATCAAACGTAATAACAGTAACAGGAACAGATAACACATTACATTCTATATGTAAAGACTTAAGTTGCACAACAACTACACAGGCCTTCAAAAACTTTTCTAACTCAAATAATCCATGCAATTACACCTTAAACGCAACCTTACAAATAAATGGTGTATTGGTAATGGATGGTTGTACTCTAACAATGGACACTTCAACAAATGAATGGTATATGAATGTCAATAATACATTTAATGTAACCAATTCAAAAATTACTGGTAATTCTGCAAATAATGCATTTGGTTTAGCAATACAATCCAGTGCAAACTGGACAATGTACAATAGTAGTTTCGATGTAAGCATATCTAATATTCAATATAGTCCATGGGGATTAGGTGGTGCTACTGTTGTTCCATTTAGCGCTACTTTAGACTTCCAAAATAACTCTATACCTTCATGGACTGCATCTTATGATATATTTGAATTACAATCAGGAGGAAATAAATTTATTAGTAACAATTTTGTTTATGGGCTGGTCTTTAATACAACCTCCTCAAAAGAAAACATAATGAAAAATAATGTTATACTCAATATTTACAGTGGTGGAGACGATGCAGGGCTTCACATTAAAAAATGTCCAAATTGCACCATAGTTAATAACACCATGAGAGATGATGCTAGTGGCGGAGGCCCCTGCATTCAAATTGAAGATGCAATAGTAATATACAACAACAGCTGTCTTAAAGCATCAAACATAAATATTTTTACAAATGAAAAAGTAAAATTAGTTAATCAAAAAAACGGAACGCTAAATTTAGGCCACGCAGCATGGCAAAATTTCGGTAATTGGATTTTTGAAGGCGGTTATATAGATGTATCTTACTCTGATAGTTCTGGTGGAAATGGAACATTTAAAGACGTTGTATGTGGTATTGAAACAGGGAATAATAATGCAGATAACAAGCCAACTTGGACTCTTCTAAACACAACTAATTGTAACCCAGAAGCTTTAAACACAAGCATAGTAAATCCATATACAGTAATAAGGCAATATTATTTTACGCAAAATGTTACAAATACAAGTGGGGTCCTGCCAAATGCAAATGTAAGTATCTATAACGAAAGCGGTGGTTTTATAACATCTGCCCTAACAGATTCAAATGGCTTCATAACATTCAATTTAACAAGATACATATTTGATTACCCAGCAACTAATTACACTTATTATAATTACACAATTAATGTTACTCATGCAGGCTACGCAACTGGAAGCCAATCGCTTAGAGCCTTGGTTAACTTCACCACAAACACACAACTTAACTTAACCTTACTTAAACCAGGGGAGGTTATTAAGTGTGGAACTCTAAACCAACCAAACACATATTATACTTTAACAAGAAACATCTCAACAGTAGGAACCTGCTTTAATATTACTGCTGATAATGTGACTTTAGATGGAGCTGGATTTACAATAACGGGCGATGGCTCAGGAACAGACTATGGAGTTTACACTTCAAGTTATAATAACATAACAATAAAGAACTTCGGCAATATAGGAAACTTCTCAGCAGGAATCTATTTCCTAAGCTCAAACAATTCTTTAATACAAAACAACACACTAATTTCAACTTTCGCAGATAATACTTATGCTGTTTATGTAGAAAATTCAAACGCAACAAAGGTTTATCAAAACACAATAGACTGGAACGCAACAGGCAGTATCAAGAATTCTTATGGCATTTACTTTAATTCTGGAACTATCAAAGGAATGATAAACATTACAGAAAATAACATCGGGATAAATGCTTATTACGCTAATGGTATTTACCTTTATGCCAGTCCTGCGCTAAATTCAAGCATAATAAATAAAAACACAATATATTTAACTAGCGACTATACATACGGAATTAATACAGGTTCTAGTCTTGGGGCCCAAATGGGTTCAAATACAATCTCAAACAATGTTATATATTTAAAAGATGCTGGTGCAACTATGTATATGTATGGAATATATCTTGTTCCAGACGATACTTTTAACTCAAATGCCATATTTAATAACACAATAACTGCAACTAGCACTCTGTATACTGGCTATGCAATTTATATAAAGCCATATTCTAATGCAAATTCGAATGTAATCTCAAACAACACAATAAACTCCACTTTTGACGGCATATATTTGGGTATTTCTACAACTGGAACTCTCAATTCAAATAATATAACAGGAAATACTATTCGTTCAAACAGCAATTATGCCGTGCAATTAAAGAATAGTGGAACAAATATGAATTCAAACATAATATCTGATAATTCTATTACTGGTTCAGCTTATGCTGGAATCTATTTAGATAATGATGGAACAACAATGAATTCAAACACACTTTCCAACAATATAATTAACATAAGTTCAACCGGAACAAATTATGGAATCTGGCTGGATAATGCAGGAACAATGAATTCAAACGTATTGTTTAATAATATAATAAATATAACTTCATCAGCTTCAGCAGCTGGTTTCAGAAGCTATGGTGTTTATTTGTCCAATGCAGACTCAACAAATGTAAGCTCCTGTACAATTAACTCAACTGCACCAAATGCATTGGCAGCTGATGTCTACCTGCTATCAGGAAGCAATCATAACATTTTCTCAGACTTAACACTATTAGGAAACAATTATTCTTTTTACATTGCTTCAAATGGAGGAACGAACAACACCCTGCTCAATGTTTCTTATTCAGCAACAGAAAATGTAAGCTTGGGCGGGCAGTTAATTCGAAAATGGTACATTTCAGTAAACATAACAGACCCCCTAAATACGCCAGTCAATGTTTCAAACGTTACTGCTTATAACTCATCAGGTATTGCTCAATTCTCAGTATTAACAGACGGCAACGGAACAACAACAAGGCAGGAATTGACAGAATATGTAAATACAGGAACTGTAAATTATTACAACAACATAATTAATGCAAGCCGTTCAGGCTTCCAGACAAACTCAACAGCGGTTAATTTAACCCAGACTACAAACATAGATATGCTGCATCTAACATTAAGAGATATAACTCCCCCAGTAACTTCTTATACAATTTATTCGCCAAATACAACTGCATTATTGGATCCTTATGCAAATATAACATTTAATGCTACTGCAACAGACTCATGGGTTAATGTCTCTACAGTCATATTACAATATCATGACGGAACTGCATGGAATAATGCTTCTATGGAATTGGTATCGGGCAATGTATACAGCGGAAGCATAATGTTAGGGGCAACAGAAACCAATTACACCTATAACATATGGGCTAACGATACTTACGGCAACTCAAACTCTTCTGTTAACCAAACATTTGAATCAGCCTGGGATTACACATGGGAAATAAGCCCTGTCCTGTTTGAAACCAGCTCCGGCCTGCTAGACCAGATAGACAGTGTTGGAATACTAATGATAAATAATACTGGTGACTGGCCTTTAACGTTTACCCTAACTCATAACTGGCTCAACAATATGTACTTTAACGGAACATCTGCAGAGGCTACTGAATCTTACACAGTCGTAGTAGCAAATAAAACTATAGAAGATATCAATGTATCCGCTAAATATGCTACTTCAAATAGGATTGATAATGTTACTGTAACAATAACTGCTTCTAGGAATAGCAGCGTTACACCTACGCCAGCTGCAAACACATCTATGGCTAACCTGGTAAGTTACTCTGGAGGGCCTTATTTAGATGTTGCTATTAACACTTACCCAACAAGCGTATTGCAAAGCAGCGTACAAACATTAAAAGCTAAGATAAGGAATATTGGCAATGAAACAGCATATAACCTTTCATTTAACTGGACATTGCCTGCTGGATGGGGCGTTAGCTCTGGAAGCCTAATCACCAACTATACCAGCCTAGCTGCTAAAGGGATTATATGGAATAACTTAACTGTTGTGATTGGCACATTAGCCCCTTATGATGCTAATGGGACAGATACTACAATCAGAGCCAAACTTGGCTCTGGCTCTAATACAAGTGATAGTGATTCTGTGAATGTTCCATTATTGTGCAACGGAGCAGATGGCTTATGCGGCAGTGGATGCACAGAAACAACAGACTCTGATTGTGTTACAACAACTACTACCACTACTACCACAACCACTACTGGAACTTCTGGTGGAGGAGGCGGCGGAGGCGGAGGTGGAGGTGGTTTTGTAAGCAGCAAAGAAGTATTTAGGATTAAGGAAAGTAGTGATGTTATAGAGATTAATAAGGGAGAAAGCAATGAGTTTGTGCTTGAAGTTGGAAATAGTTATGCAGATTCCGAGCTAACGGATGTTACCTTAAGCATTACTGGGTTCTTGGACCAGTATATCAAGATTGAGCCAGCTTCGATTGCTAGGATAAGGTATGGTGAATCAAGGACATTTACTGTAAGGCTGGATGCCCCTTCATATTTAAAATATGGGGAGTATACATTAGAGGCGAATATTGTTGGAAATCTGGTTACATCTGATGGTATAAGCAGGCTAACGGATAAGCGCATATTGAAGCTGATAGTTCATGAGAGCAGCAGGGAAGATGCGATTCTTGCTTTGGATACTGCTAGTGAAGCAGTATCTGTTATGGAGGATGCTAATTTTACTGTTGAGAAGACTTTACGATTGCTGAAGAAAGCACAGGAATTGTTTGGAGAGAAGAAGTACAAGCAGGCTATTGATGCTGCTGCTGAGGTTATTCAAAAGAAAGAGGATGCTTTTGCTGCAAGGAAGATGCTTGATGAGTTAACTTCTAAAGTTAATAAGGGCATCAAAAAAGGGTTTAAGTTAGGGGGTACTCAGGAGTTATTAACTATTGCTGCTGATGCTATTGAAAAAGAAGAGTTTAGCACTGCCATTACTTCTTTGAATGATGCTCAATTAACTTATGTTTTAGAAACCAAAGGCAAGATTAACGTAATAAGATTTGTAGTGAATAATTGGTATTGGCTGATTATTGTGTTATTAATATTATTTATAATATCAAAAATTACATATAAGCATATAATGGTGATACTTATTAGTTATAAACTAAGTGTCCTGAGAAAAGAACAAAAAATTATAATGGAACTTCAAAAAGAGCTCCAAAACAAATATTTCTTTAAAAAGACAATAGGTGAACAATTATTTGACCAGGGAACGCACCAGTACAAGAATAAATTAATGGAAATCTGGGAAGATAACATCAAGCTAAGAGCCAAGAGAATAGGGTTTTTAAGCCTGCCTCAACAAATTGAAAGCATAGAAAAGGAAAGAAGAAATATTGCAAGAGATATCAAAGACCATCAAAAGAAATATTTCTTAGAAGGAACAATGCCTAGGGTAGTATACACAGAAGAGCTAAAAGTTTATAGAAGAACATTGGCTCAATTAGAAAGAGAAAAATCAATTATTGAGGCTAGGTTAGAAGGGGGGGAAAGTAATCAAAACGGGTTGCTCTGGGTGTTTGAGAAAAAAATTGAAGTAACAGTTGACAAACTAGTCAATCTTATTGAGAATCTATTCGAGAACAAGAAAAAATGATGGTTACTTTTTTTTATATTTAACAATAGTTGTTGTTCCTTCTGCTCCGCCTTTTTTCTTTTCCAGAGAAACAAATTTATCCTCGGCTAATTTTTCTACCTTCCTAAAAAAGCTTCTATATGCTAATCCCCCACCTTTTTCTTGGTAAACATCAAACAAGCTCTTTAGTTTAGTTTCATTATTTTTCTTAACAATATTCAAGATAAAACCCAAATCACTATCTAAATCACCATTGCTTTCAAGGTTATATTCATCTAATTTCTCTAAAGCAGCTTTTGCGTCATCAGCTATTATTTTCTTGCTGGACCTGTTCTCTGCATTAAGCCCAGCTCCCCTTAACATCCTTAATCCTGCCCTAATATCCTCTAACTCCACTGTCTTTTTCAATATCAATTGAAAAGCATCCTCACTTAAAACACCAGGAACAAAAGAATAACTTATCCTCTGCCTCAATATACCTTCTGTCTCCTTAAAATTATAAGGCTTAAACTCCAAACTGTCCAGCATAAGCCTTGACCTAATCCTCTCCTCTAGATTACCCAAAAACTCTTTGTAATTGGTTATCAAAATAATTGCCTTTCGATAAACGCCTTCCAATATTGAATAGAGAAAATCAAATTCTTCTACTTGGTCTATCTCATCAAAGATAAAGACAACTGGTTTATCATTTAATTTCTCCTTTATAATTTTAAATAAGTCTTCTCCACTCTTATTATGTGTAAGTTTATAACCCAGACAATCACATAATTCAAGATATACCTTAAAAGAAGTATTCTTATGCCAACAATTAACATAGATTGGCTCAATGTTTTCTGCCTTTTCCTCCACTTCCTCAATCACTTTCTTACATGCTAAAGTTTTCCCTATGCCTGGAGGGCCATAAACAAATAAGTTTTTGCCGTTTCTTTCCTGAAACAACGGCCTAATACACTCTGCCATAGCTCTCTGCTGTGCTTCCCTATATTTCATTATTTTTGGCTGGTGAGAAAAATCCAAAACATCCTCTTCCAAAAACAAAGATTCTCCAGAACTTAGCCTATCATTGAATAATCCCATTCTAAAAATGTAATCCTAAGATGTTTTTAAATCTTGCTATAAATTTTTATAACGGAGCATATCCCTAAAATATATGGGCAGATATATGAAACCTGATGGGAGAATCCTTTTTAGGAGCCCTGATGGATACGACAACGAACTAAAGTGGGATCAAACCATGCAGAGTTGGTACCAGATAAGAATACACCAAGGGGCAAACAACTCTAGAAGAAGCGGCCCGCTAGACCCATGTGCTTATGCTGTCTTGTTTGAAGAAGCAACTGGAAAAAAACCAAAAGGAGTAAAACTAAAGAGGCAACAGCTAGAGCAGCTATGCCATACTCCTTTTGAAAAAATACCATTTTACTTAAGATCTATAGGGGCATATGTTCAAGATATTCCGCAAACAAAGATAGAAGAAGATAATCCAGAGAAATCCGCTTCCCTAACATCAAAGATAATGATGATTATCTGGCTTACTATTGCAGCAACTGGTTCTATAGACGCTATTTCAGGAAGCCCAGGATCAAAATATCTTTTTGGGGATAAAAATAGAGTCATGGATCAATACATAAAACCAGAACACAGGCATTTGGGGATTGATGCTATCATAGGTGGAAGTGCAGCAATTTTAGCTGCAAAACGATATCTAGAGGGAAGAAAAAGAAAATAAATATTAAAGGGATATCTCTACAACCCTAATCTTAAAATTAAGATTCTTCCCAGCACAGGTTTTACAAAACCGTTACATTTATAAATCCCCATAAAATCCCTATGCATATCAGTAATACCCGTTATACTACAACTATTGTAGGAGGGACGAATGAACAAAGAACAAGTAACACAGGCATTAAAAAAAATAAAAGAAAGTTCTGCTAAAAGAAATTTCACTCAATCTATTGACTTAATCATAAATCTAAAGGATATTAATCTTAAGAAACCAGAACAGGTTGTTAACTTATATGCTACTTTACATTACTCAAAAGGCAAAAAAGTAAAAATATGTGCATTAGTAGGCCCAGAACTTCTGCCTCAAGCAAAACAAGTCTGTGATCTGGCTATTTCTGTTGATGATTTTACTAAATATCAAGAGAAAAAAGAAGCTAAAAAGCTAGCTACAAGCTATGATTTCTTCATTGCTCAAGCTACAATCATGCCAAAGTTAGCTACAACTTTTGGTAGGGTATTCGGGCCAAAAGGAAAAATGCCAAACCCAAAAGCAGGATGTGTTGTCCCGCCTAATGCTAACCTTAAGCCATTATGTGAAAAATTACAAAAGACTATAAAACTTCAAACCAAGAATGACCTTATAATCCAAACTATGGTTGGAAAAGAGGATATGAAAGAAGAAGAAGTTATTGATAATATAATGACTGTTTACGATTCTTTAGTCCATAATTTAGCTGGCGGTAAAAATAACATAAAAAATTCTTACTTAAAACTTACAATGGGGAAACCATTCAAAATAGGGAAGGAAGAAGTAGAAGAAATTGAAGATAAAAAAGAAAAGGCAAAGAAAGAAGAAAAACAAGCAGATGAAAAGAAAGCAGAAGTTCCTGCCCCTAAAAAAGAAAAAATGCCTAAAGAAAAGAAAAATGACTGAAAAAACACATCATGTAGCAGAGAAAAAGAAAAAAGTAGCTGAGAATATCCAGAAATTAATACTTGAATATCCAATCATAGCAGCTGTTAACATGGAAAATCTTCCTGCTCCTCAATTGCAGCAAATGCAGAGACAACTAAGAGGTAAGATAGTGATGACAATGACCAAAAGAAGGATCATGAAGCATGCTATAGAAGGGGTTAAAGACAAAAAGAAAGGCATAGAGAAACTAGAAGCATACCTATATGGGATGCCAGCCCTTATATTCACAAAAGAAAATCCATTTTCATTATTTAAAACTCTAAAGAAAAGCAAAACGAGTGCTCCAGCAAAAGCTGGGCAAACAGCACCTTTTGACATAATAGTCCCAAAGGGCCCAACAAGTTTTGCACCTGGTCCTGTTATTGGAGAATTGGCACAACTAGGGATTAAATCAGGAGTTGAAGGTGGAAAAGTAGCTATCAAAGAAGATTCTGTAGTGGTAAAAGAAGGACAAAAAATATCTGCAAAAGCAGCTGAGATATTGACAAGGTTAGGTATTGAGCCTATGGAAGTAGGCCTAAACGTAACAGCTGTTTATGAAAAAGGAGATATATTCCCAGCTAAAGTACTTGATATTGACGAAGATAAATTCAAAGCAGATCTAACAAAAGCTGCTGTATGGGCATTTAACCTAGCCGTTTATTCAGGATACCCGACAAAAGAAACTATTAATGTATTGATAGGAAAAGCATTCAACGATGCTAAAGCATTAGGTTTATCCCAAAATATTATAGATGAGGGGATTATAGATGAATTATTAGGAAAAGCAGAAAGATCTGCATTAAGCTTAAAATCAACTGCAAAGATAGAAACTACAGATAAACCGAAAGAAGACAAAAAAGAAGTAATAGAAGAAAAAGCACCTAAACCAAAGCCTAAAGTTAAAGAAGTTCCTACTCCTAAAGTTGAAAAACAAAAAGAAGAACCAAAACCAGTTGAAAAAGAAGAAGAAAAGGTTCTTGAGGAAGAAAAAGAGATAATCAAAGAAGAAGAAAAGCTTGAACAGGAAGCGGCAAAGCCAAAAATAGAAGCTCCTGTTGACAAAGAAGTTGAAAAAGAAGTAAAAGAAGAAGAGGAAAAACAACTGGAAAAGGAGAGAATAGAAAAAGAGAAAGAATTTGAGAAAATAGAAGAGAAGAAAGAAGAATCTCAAAGTACTGATCAAAAAATTGCTGAAATGGTTGCTAAAACCAAAAAATTCGTTAAAGGTGAAATACCAAGCGCAGAAAAATTAGTTGAAGAAGCAAGTAAATTAACTGCAAAAGAAACTCCAAAAGTCAAAGTAGGATTAAAACAATCAGAAAAAGTTCCTACAGCAAGCGAATTAAAACAAAAAGCAGATAAAAAGAAAAACGAACAAGAACAAGTTGAAAATCTAACCAAAGAGCTGTTAAAAAAAGGAACGTTAAGAAAATAAATCATATTCAAAAAAGTAAATATTAACAAAGAAATTTAGGAGGTAAAGAAGATGGAATACATATATGCGGCAATGCTCATTCACAAAGCAGGTGGCAAAGTGGATGAAGCTACAGTAAAAAAGGTCTTGGAATCAGCTGGTGTTAAAGTAGACGATGCTAGAGTAAAAGCTTTGATTGCTTCACTAGAGGGAGTTAACATCGACGAAGCAATAGAAAAAGCAGCAGTTGTACCAGTGGCAGCGGCTCAAATAGCAGCTCCAGCAGCAGAAGAGAAAAAAGAAGATACTGCTAAAAAGGCAGAAGAAGAAAAAGAATCTCAGGAAAAAGCAGCTGCAGGTCTAGGATCCCTTTTTGGATAAATTAATATCCAAAGGTTTAATTTGTTAAAAATCGTTTCAACGATTTTTACACAAAACTTTTTTAACCTTTATTAAAAAATGACTGATAAAGCGAACGGGACACAAAATGCAAAAACAAGAACAAAAAGAGCTATTTGAAAGGCTAGGTGAAATCAGAAAGGAAGTAACAGCACTAAGAGCTGAATTGAATCAAATAGACGAAAAGAAAGAAGAGTTCTTTAGAAAAAAAGAAGAAGATAGTTCTAAAATAAGAAGCCTTATCCAACAAATAAAAGAAGACAGAAAAACAAGGGATTCTTTGACAAAAGAAGTTAAAGAAGAAAAAGAAGAAAGGAATGGGCTTAATAAGGAAGTTAGAGCTAAGATTTCTGAAGTAAAACAATTGAGTGAAGAAAAAAAGAAGGTTTCTCAAAAATTCAATATTGAAGAAGACCCATCTAATATTAAAAGGCAGATTGAACAGTTAGAGTTCAGAATAGAGACAGAAGGGATTTCCTTTGAAAAAGAAAAACAAATAATGAAAATAATAAAAGAACTAAAGAAAAAGTGCAAGGAAGCTGAAAAAGTGAGTAACATATGGAGTAAAGTGCATGAAAAGTCCAAGGAGATTGACGTAAAAAAGAAAGCAGCAGAAGAAATGCACAGAGATGTGCAAAAAAAGGCAAAAGAAAGCCAAAAAAGCCATGAAGAGATAATTTCATTATCAAAAGAAATCGATGATTTAAAAAAGAATGAAGAAGAAGCTTTCAAGAAATTCATTGAATTTAAAACAAAGTTCACAGAAGTTAATAATAAGCTGCAAGAAAAACTAATCGAGTTAAACAAGGCAAGTTTAGAAGTGGGTAAGCAAGTAAAAACCAAGAGATTGGAAAAAGAGCATAAAGAACAGGAAATATTAAGAAACAAAGAGCAAGACGTAGAAGAAAAAATAAAAACAGGTAAAAAATTGACTACAGAGGATTTGCTTGTATTCCAGAAATTGGACCAAAGGTTAGATAAAAAGTAGATTAGTTCTGCACTGATTATTCTTTAGCTGCTGGCTTAACAATTTCAGAATAATTACATTTGCCGCAGGTATGTCTATCCTTATGCTTTGCCATAAATGTTCCTTCGCCGCATTTTGGGCAGGATTTGTTCTTTCTCTTCAAACCGCCTGAAGTATCGTACAATTCCCATCTCCCTTTAGGCTTTTTTCCTTCTTTTGCCATCTTTACTTAGCCTCTTCTTCTGGAGCTTCTTCGGATGATTCTGCTCCTTCTGCAGGTTTAACGCCCTTTTTCTTAGGCTCAATTTTTTTTAAATCATCTTCAGTCTTGTAGATATAGATTAAAACATTAGCTTTAGCTGCTCCAAAATCAGTAGAAATATTCTTAACAACAACCAATTTCTCGTCTGCTTTCTCCATAGAAACTATCTTTTTTTTAATGTCCTCTTTTTTTGGTGTTGGTTCATTAAAAAACTCTGCTGCTGCTTTTATCTCAATCCTGGATAATAAATCATTCTCTTTCTTGTTAATTATTTTTAAATCCATAGAAATCACCTTACCTTGATAGCATACTCCCCTTTGGAAGTAATTTCTATCTTTTTAGCAATTATTGATTTATTAGCATCAAGAATATTAAGTCTGCCCTGCCAGTTTGTACTGAATTGGTTGCCCTTACAAACAGGGCATTCATTTCCATCAACAAAAATCTTGCATTTCTTACAAACCTTTTTTTTCATCTTAATCCTTTTCTTCCAATGGAAAAAAAGACCAGGAAATTTTAATTTCCGCTGCCTTTTTTTTCATTTAAAATCACTTTTTATCCTTCTTTTTAGTTCGGGCTTTGCTCGAACTATTGGGTGCATTAGTTTCCTTTTTCTCTTCTTTCTCTTCAGGCTGGCCTTTCTTTGCATCATCATCTATCCATTCTAGCCTGCCTAAAAAAGGCTGCCTCATTGTCAAACCCAGCTTAGGATTTGAAACATCTTTAAACGAAACTGCAATTATTCTTGCCCTGCACTTATCCCCTACTTTCAAAGTCTTCTTTGTCTCTTTTCCAGCTAGGGTCTTATCCTTACTAAAGCTTACAAAATCATCCATTGTCTGTGAGACATGGATCATTCCTTCTATTGGACCTATATTAATAAAAGCGCCAAAATCAGCAATATCCTTAATTCTGCCTAAAACAACCTCTTGCATTTCAGGCTTAAAAGTCAGTAATTCAAATGATGTATCATAATAAGAAGCTCCATCGCCGGGTATGATAATTCCTTCCCCTATTGTCTTAACATCCGTAACATCTATAACTACCCCTAAATCTTTTGATATGAACCCTTCATACTTTTTCTTTATTCTTTTGACTACTGCTTCATTTACCTCCAAATTAAACAAATCAGGAGGCACCCTTATATGATCCTTAACTTCTACCTTATAAAACATTTTGCAACCTCATACTACTGGAAACTCAACCTCTTTTTAAATCTTACTGTTTAACACAAGATGATTCTTAGATCTTAAAAATATGACCTGACTGCCTTTTATTATGGCTTTTTTCCTCAATAAAGCATCTTGGGTAGCCAAAATAACCTCCTTGCCCAATAAATCTAAGATAAGGTCATCTACGTACCCTTCTTTTGTCTTTATTACAGCTAATTTTTTATTTTTTATAAGCTGTAAAGCTACCTTTGCAGCCAATTTATGCTTACCTTTCTGTTTTTCAACTATCTTCTTTAATTCATCTATTGTCTTATCCACAACATACAACTTATACCCAAATAAACAAATTCTATCAATCTCTGAGAAGATGTCTACTTTAAACTGAACAGGTATTAACAAAAAGTTCGTATCTAATATTACCTTCTTCATTCCAATCTCTCCAAAATCTTCTTCATCTTATAAGCATCCCCAATAACGTCAGGGCTCTCGTTGATTATTGTAATGTCTAACTTTCTTTTTAAAACCTCTGTAAGCAACTCTTTAATCTCTTTTTCTGCAGTTAACAAATGCCTTCTCTCTCCTTTAGCAGTCCATTCAATGCCTGAAAAATGAGCATGTATATGCTTAAAATGTTTCACCCTATCCAACATCCCCCCATAACTCATTTTGCCTTCTGTCCTGGCCTTTAGATGAGCAAAATCTATTGTAAAAGAACACTTAATTTCCTCAACCAACTGCAATAATTCATCCAGGCTGCCAAAAGCAGAGTGCTTACCTGTAGTTTCAAGGGCCAACTTAACATTCCATTTCTTCTGCTTAATAGTTTCCATCAAATCTTTAACCTCCTCTTTGATAGTAGAATAAATCTCTTTTTCATCCCTTTTCTGATAAAACCCTGGATGAAAAACAACAGGCCCCCCACCTAAATGATGTAATCTTTCGCAACTCTGTAATATTCTCACCTTAGAAGCATTTATTTTTGCCTTTTCCTCAGAAGCCAAATTGATAAAATAAGGTGCATGGCAACTTAAAGAAATGCCTAATTTTTTAGCCATATCTCCTACCTTTTTTGCAGTTGCATTAGGCATATTAACGCCATGGGTAAATTCAATCTCTAAAGCAGAAAGTCCTAGCTCACTAACCTTTTTCAAACCTTCATCATATCCTAGCCCTGCAGTACCACCAGGCCCTAATCTTATCATTTTACATCTACTTTGACAAAATAGTGAGAAAATTTTACAGCTATTGTTGAAATAATTATAGAGTAAAGCATGAAAAGCAGGGTAAGATGGAGTATGGTCTCTATACCGGCAATATTCAATGTTGTTAATGTAAATGCAACAACAGCAACCGCAATGCCTTTCTGAACATTAAATGTCATAAACAATTTTTCCTTAGGGGAATAGCATAGTTTTCTTAAAGAAATAGCTACCGCAAAGTACCTAATAACCAAATAAATGACAAATAGAATAACTGATTTAAGTATAAACACATAATTCCATGGTATTTTAATAATCAACCCAACTAAGATAAAAACAAGTATCTCCAAAGATTTTGCAAGAAAACCAGACACCTCTTTTAATTGTATTTTATGTGTAACATAGATATTGCCAAAAAACAAGCCCATTGTCGTAACAGCTAAAACCCCATTTCCACCTAGGTTTTCTGCTAGTATGTAAGTAAGTAAGGCAGAAGTTATAATAGCTAATGGGCTCAGAGTTTCAGAATATTTCTTTTTCATTACTCTAAAAATTATTATGCCTACTACTATGCCCGCCCCTATGCCAGTAACAAATTGTTGTATGAAAGGGCCAACCTGTTCTAGAAATTTTGAAAAATTAAACTGGACCTCAACACTCCTTATAAAATCAAGCATGATAAAAGGAAGCAAAACAGTCAAAGGAGTGTTAATCAAAGCTTCAACTTCTAACAATTCAAAAAGCCGATTCTTGCCCTTTTTAAGCATCTCAAACACAGCATCCGGAGCCGTACCACTCATAAGAGTAGAGAACAACAAAGCCAGAAAAACCGAACTTGAGGGGAATATCCTAAAAGTAAAAAATGTTAACAAAACTATGTTCAACAACAAAAAGATGGCGCTCAATTTAAGGGCTTGTAAAGATAAAGATGAAAACTCCCTTAATTTAAATCTTGAGCTTGAATCAAAAACAATAAGCACTAAAGCAAATATGCTGATGGAAGTTAAAAACATCTCTGGAAACTGAATCAAAGCCTCCCCCTGATAAGACAAATTCCCGATGAAAATACCTGCAATTATCAGAAAGATAACGTTGGGTATTTTTATCTTCTGTGAGATTATAGTGATGATTATGCCTGCCAGTAAAACAAGGGACAAATATGTCAAAAAAGTTACTGGTTCCATAATACGCCTCTTTTTAAGTTATTTTAGTATTAGCCCTATTTAAATAGTTTTTGGAATTTATACCTTATGTTCAAGTTGATATTCAGTTCACACTTTAAATAATAGATAAGATTCCCCTATTTTGGGTGGTTTATATGGAAAAATTAAATGAAAAAAAACAAAATGGGTAATAACCCAATTTAGAGCTGGTAGA
>Ga0268276_1001429_pt1 | contig 23544 bp, 20 predicted proteins | sample saktaG_4_FD_190145 | JGI IMG/M metagenome (GOLD analysis project Ga0268276, IMG submission 190145) | Saline water microbial communities from Sakinaw Lake, British Columbia, Canada - sak_2010_1_5_45m | ecosystem: Environmental > Aquatic > Non-marine Saline and Alkaline > Saline ... | reverse complement strand
CAGGCTTGTCGGATATACGTTGAGCCCGCTGCTCTGGAAGAAGGTTTCCAGGGGTTTAAGCGCCGGCCGGGTACAGTCGGTGGCAGTCCGGATCATAGTGGAGCGCGAGGACGAAATAAAGAAGTTTAACGCCGAAGAATATTGGGATATAGAGGCCCAGCTGAAGCGTAAGGGCGATACCGTAAAAGAAAAATTCTCCGCAAAGCTGGAGAAATACCAGGACAAACCTATAGATCTCAAGAAGCAGCCGGAGTCGGATAAGGTGATAGAGATACTAAAGAAGTCCAATTATATAGTCAGCGATATCCGCGAAACTAAGAAGAAGAAGAAACCGTCCGCGCCATTCACCACAAGCAAGCTGCAGCAGGAGTCTTTTAACAAGCTGAGATTCTCGAGCGTCAAGACGATGCATGTAGCTCAGACGCTTTATGAAGGCGTCGAGATAGGGGCGGAAGGCGGCGTGGGTCTGATAACATATATGAGAACAGACTCCGTGCGCATTTCAAATGATGCTCAAGTAGCCGCCAAAGCTTATGTCCTGGAAAAGTACGGCAAGAAGTACTATCCGGATATACCGAACATGTACAAATCAAAGAAGTCGGCCCAGGAAGCTCATGAATCGATACGTCCGACGCTTCCTTTAAGAGAGCCCGGAGCGCTGAAAGACTATATCACTCCGGACCAGATGAAATTATATACTCTCATCTGGAATCGTTTTATCTCCAGTCAGATGTCGGAATCTCTGCTCTCACAGACGACTGCGGATATCAAGGCCGGTGACTACCTCTTCAGGACGAGCCTCACGAGAGTCATATTCGACGGATACGCGGTACTTTACGAGGTTGATAGCGAAGATAAAGAGAAGAATAAAGAGGGCAAGATGCCGCAGTTATCGGTGGATGAGCCGCTCGATCTTTTGGAGCTCATACCGAGCCAGCATTTTACAAAGCCGCCGCCGAGATATTCGGACGCTTCTTTGGTCAAGGTGCTCGAAGAGCTCGGCATAGGCAGGCCTTCCACATATGCTCCTACGATCTCAACTATAGTAACGCGTGATTATGTCAGACGCGACGCCGGATATCTGAAGCCTACGGAGCTCGGAACGATAGTGACCAGGTTACTTCTGGAGCATTTCCCCAAAGTTCTCGATTATGAATTTACCGCCAAGATGGAAGATGAGCTCGACGGCATAGAGGAGGGCGATATAGACTGGGTCACGCTTTTAAAGGGCTTCTATTCTCCTTTTATGCATACGGTAGAGAAGGCCAAGATAGCTATGAGGGACGTCAAGAAAGAGATCGTCCCTACAGATCATGTATGCGAGCTCTGCGGTAAACCTATGGTGATAAAATGGGGGAGAAAAGGAAAATTCCTAAGCTGTTCCGATTATCCGACCTGTAAGAGCGCGAAGTCCATAACGAGCGGAGTGAAGTGTCCGGGTCCGGGCTGTACCGGCGAACTCGTAGAGCGGCGTTCTACCCGCGGGATATTCTACGGCTGTACGAAGTATCCCGCATGCAGATATACCGCAAGAAGGCTTCCAAGTGATGAGGGTAAGGAAGAGATAGCCTAAGATGCAGCGATTCATCGATAAGTTCATAAACTATCTGAAGATCGAAAAGAACGTATCGAGTCATACCATAATCAACTACACGATAGACCTGAAGGCATTCTCATTATTTTTAGGGGAGGCCGACATAAGTTCCGTCGACCATCTCGTCTTAAGGAGATTTTTAGCCGAGCTGCGCGGCAAGAATTATTCAAAGAGGACGATAGCGAGAAAGCTCGCCTCACTCAGAAGTTTCTTCAAGTTCCTCTACCGTGAGGGACATATAAAATCAAATCCCATTACCGCCATAAGCTCTCCAAAGCTCGATAAGAAACTGCCAAAATTTCTGGATGTCGGGAATATCACAAAGCTGATACTATCTCCCGATGTTAAGACCGAGTCCGGCTTAAGGGACAGAGCTATCTTAGAGACGCTCTATTCGTGCGGCATCAGGGTGAGCGAGCTCGTGGGGCTCGACATGGACGATGTAGATTTTATAAGCGGAGTTATTAAAGTATTAGGTAAGGGGCGTAAGGAGAGAATGGTCCCGATAGGCGATACTGCGGTATCGTCCATAAGGAAGTATATAGAAGGGAAACTCCATTCACGCGCCAAAGGAAGAAGCGCGGTATTTTTAAATAGCCGCGGAGGACGCCTCACCGATAGGAGCGTCAGGCGGGTCATCGATAAATATATTCACGCGTGCTCCATAGGCGAGAAGATATCTCCTCACTCGCTCAGGCATTCGTTCGCGACGCATCTACTGGATAGAGGCGCGGACTTGAGGAGCGTCCAGGAGCTCTTAGGCCACATGAACCTCTCCACAACACAGATCTACACGCATGTCACGATGGAGAGGCTTAAGAATGTCTACGATAAAACGCACCCGAGGGCGTGAGGATAATTTTTTCGCTTTCAGCGAATGGCGGTTACCCTTGGTGGCCGCCCTTCGCTGACACAAATCGGCATTGGGCATGCCAATTTGTTATGTAAAAATTCTGACAAAATTTTAACTTCCTTCAGGAAATTAAAATTTTCCTATACCGCCATAAGGTGTCAGAATTTTTGACATCAGCTTCGGGCTGGGCCACCAAGGGTAACCGCCATAGCCAGTGAGCGAAAAATCACTGAGGGCAGGCCTGCCTGCCGCATGTCAGCTATGCTTAACGGTAGGCAGGCGAAGACCTTGGGGTCAGCCACCTGAAGCGGCGTTAAATAATTTTTACTCCTTAAGGCGGTATAGTAAAAAAAATTGTAATTCCGAAGGAATAAAATTTTTGTAAAAATTATTACGAATAAATTTGGATGCCTAATCCAAATTTATGTCCGCTGAAGGTGGGTGACCCCAAGGTCTACAGCCTGCCTGTCGGCAGGCAGGACCCGAAAAAATTAATTCGGGTGAATAATGATAAATAAGGACGAGATATGCATCCCATCATGACCCAGATAGGGCCGCTCTACATATATTCCTACGGCCTGATGGTCGCCGTAGGTTTTGCCGTAGCTACACTTCTTGCGTATAGGCATGCGGATGATTTCGGGATAAATAAAGAGAGAGTTATAGATCTCGGTATAGTGATGCTGTTGGGCGGTATCATAGGCGCGCGCATAGTCTATATAGCGCTGAACTTTCAATATTACATGAGAAACCCGCTGGAGATAATTAACCTGACCAGGGGCGGGCTCGTCTGGTATGGCGCATTCGTCTTCGGCCTGATCGCCGCGACATGGTTCGTCAGGAAGAATAAGATAAGCTTCTGGACGGCGGCAGATCTCTTTGCTCCTTATATAGCCTTGGCTCAAGCCTTCGGAAGGATCGGGTGTTTACTGAACGGCTGTTGTTACGGAAGCATCGCACCGTCTGATTTTATGCTGGGCGTTGTATTCCCGGAGGAGTCGATATTAAGATATCCAACACAAATGTTCTCTGCGTTAGCTCTGGTCATCATATTCGGCATATTAAGGGCCTGGCAAAAGAAGCGCCATTTTAACGGAGAGATATTCTTAGGATACGGCCTTCTCTATTCTTTAAAGAGGTTTGGCATGGAATTTATCAGGGGCGATTATCCCAAGATCCTATACGGTCTCACCATATCTCAGCTAATAAGCGCTGTGATATTCGTAGTCTGCTCAACTATCTTCATCTACAGGTACAAAAAATGGAAGCAGTCTTTAAAGTCACAGTAGGCGCAGGAATTCGAGGTCGGAGACTCGATAAATTCCTTGCAGAGCACTTCGAGAAGGATTTCTCGCGTGTATTTTTACAGAAGCTGCTCAAAAAGGGCAAGGTACTCTTGAACGGAGAGATACCTAAGCGTCATCACATGGTGAAGACCGGTGAGACCGTGGAGATAACTATACCGAGCCCGGAAAAATCCGTAATAAGGCCCGAGAAGATACGGCTCAATATAGTATACGAAGATAAGCACCTTCTCGTGGTGAACAAGCCGCAGGGAATGGTGACGCATCCGGCCCCGGGCAATTATTCCGGGACATTGGTCAATGCGCTTCTCGCGCACTGTAAAGATCTTTCGGGTATAAACGGAGTCTTAAAGCCGGGCATAGTGCACAGGCTCGATAAGGGGACTAGCGGGCTGCTTCTTGTGGCCAAGAACGACGATGCGCACAAAAAGCTGGCGAAGCAATTCAAAGACAAGACGACCAAGAGAGTATACTTAGCTTTAGTCGACGGAAATGTAGAGCTCGATAACGGCATCATAGAGCTTCCCATAGGCAGGAGCTCGAGAGACAGGATGAAGATGGCCGTTAAGTTCGATGATGAGCGCAGCAAGACGGCAATAACTCGCTATAAAGTGATAAAGCGATACGGCCCATTTACGTTGTTGGAGTGCAGGCTCGGCACCGGGAGGACCCATCAGATAAGGGTGCATCTGGCCTATATAGGCCACTCGATCCTCGGAGACGAAAAATACGGCACGAAAGGAAATTTTAAATTCCCGATGCTGCATGCCGCTATGATCGGCTTTATTCATCCTGCCACAAAAAAATTTATGGAATTTTCGAGCAAGCCGCCTAAAGAGATGGCCAGGGTGATAAAGAGCGGAAAGTTATGAGAAGGAACATATGAAGATAAAGATAAAGCCCGTAAAAAAAATAGTCGGCGAGATAACCGTCCCCGGCGACAAGTCTATATCTCACAGGGCGCTTATGATAGGGGCCCTCGCTCTAGGCTCTACCAGGATAAAGGGCTTGCCCGAATCGGATGATTGCAGTTATACGGCGAAGGCATTTCGCGACATGGGCATTAGTATAAAGAATAAGGGTAACGTAACTATCGTCGATGGCAAGGGGCTCCATGGGTTAACTAAGCCGCGCGATCCTTTGTATATGGGGAATTCGGGGACCTCTATGAGGATCCTGGCCGGTATATTGGCCGGACAAAATTTCAAATCGACGCTTACGGGCGGCGCCGGTATATCCCGGCGTCCCATGAAGAGGGTCGTAGAGCCATTGTCCATGATGGGCGTTAAGATAAGCGCGAAAGACGGCGAATATCCGCCGCTGACAATAGCCGGCGGAAAAGTGAAGCCTATTATATACAAAAACTCAATAGCGAGCGCGCAGATAAAATCGGCCGTTCTATTTGCCGGCCTCTATTCAAAAGGAACTACAAAGGTCATAGAGCCCGTCAGATCGCGCGATCATACGGAGAGAATGCTGAAATATTTCGGCGCAAAAGTAAAGATCGACCGCAAGAGCGTGTCGATAAATGGAGGCGGAGAATTAAAGGCGAGGGCTTTAGATGTGCCGGGCGATATATCGAGCGCCAGTTTTTTCATGATCGCGGCGACGCTCCTAGAAGGTTCTAAGATAACGATACGCAATGTCTCGATAAATCCGACAAGGGCCGGAATATTAAAGGTGCTTTCCGGGATGGGCGCGGATATCAGGATCGTCAATCTGAAGAATCGCTCATTCGAGCCGGCGGCTGATATAATCGTAAAATATTCCAAGACTCACGGGATTACTATTACTAAGGATATGGTGCCTTCGGTAATAGATGAACTGCCGGTCATTTTTGTGCTAGCCTCATTGTCCAAAGGTGTAACTATAATAGAGGGCGTCGGTGAATTAAGGGTGAAGGAGACCGACAGGATCAGCTCGATGCGGAATGGCCTCAAGGCTATGGGCGTGGATTTCAGGGTGGAAGGCGATAGCGTAGTGATCGAGGGGGCCAAGAGCCTTAAAGGGGCCAGTCTCAAAAGTTATGGCGATCACAGAACCTGCATGGCGCTGGCCGTAGCGGCATTGACCGCAGAAGGCGATAGCGAGATCGATGGCCGAGAAAGCGTGTCGAAGTCGTTCCCGTCATTCTTCGATATGCTATTTAAATTGACATTGGTATAGTTTTTTGTTAATATCGCTTAAATCAAGGAGATATTCATGAGGTCAAAGTTTTTTGAAAATATTTGGCGGTTATATAATAGACTCTTCGGTTTCTTTTCAAATGATATCGGCATAGACCTCGGTACAGCCACCACATTAGTATACCTAAAAAATCAGGGAATAGTATTATGCGAGCCTTCCGTAGTCGCCATTGAGGCGGGGACTTCCAATGTTCTCGCTGTAGGCGAGGAGGCCAAGAGGATGCTCGGGAGAACTCCGGGCAACATAATCGCTATCAGGCCCATGAGACACGGAGTAATAACCGATTTCGAGATATCTGAAGCGATGCTCCGTTATTTCATACAGAAGGTCAATAAGGCCAAGAGATTTGTACGTCCGAGGATAGTTATAGCCGTTCCGTCCGGCATTACAGAGGTAGAGAAGAGAGCCGTCGAAGACAGCGCTCTGCATGCGGGAGCGCGCGAGGTCATCACTATAGAAGAGCCCATGGCGGCAGCCATAGGAGTAGGACTGCCCATATCAGAACCTTCCGGTAATATGATCATCGACATAGGCGGCGGCACGACAGAGATAGCCGTTATATCATTGACCGGCTTGGTATTCTCTAAATCCGTCAGGATAGGCGGCGATGAGATGGATGAAGCTATCATAAACGCATTGAAGAAGAATTATAATCTGATGATCGGCGAGAGAACGGCCGAAAATATAAAGATAAAGATAGGATCGGTATATCCGATGGAGGAAGAGATCACGATGGAGGTGAGGGGCCGCGACCTGGTCGCCGGCCTGCCTAAGTCGGTCACCATCACGAGCGAAGAGATAAGGGAAGCGATGTCCGAGCCGATGTCACAGATAGTAGAGGCGGTCAGGATAACGCTCGAAAGAATACCCCCCGAACTTTCCGCGGACTTGATAGAAAAAGGTATAGTGCTCGCAGGCGGAGGATCTCTCTTGAAAGGCATAGATAAGCTTCTTTCCGAAGAGACGGGTCTGCCCGCACACTTGGCCGAAGATCCGCTTACAGCGGTTGCGCTCGGCACCGGCAAAGTATTGAGCGATGAGAAGATCATGAAGGCCATCGTTAAGATGCAGAGACGTAAGCGCTAATAAGAGAAGAATAGGTGTGCGCAATAAAAAAAAGAGAATAATCCTAACGATCCTCGCGGTAGTCATCGCGGTAATCCTCGTAGTATCAATATCATCTGCAGCGCGTTTAGCAAGAATAAATATCACCGACACAAGCACGCCGATACTTAAAAGTCTCCGTTCATTCTTTGAACTTCTTGAAAAGATCACTCCCTTTGCCGCTATCGAAGAAGAGAATAAGATCCTGCATGAAAGGGTCGATCTCCTGACGAGGATCCAGGTGGAGACTCTGGCCGTTAGTGATGAGAACGCGCGACTGAGGAACCTTCTCGATTTTCGCAAGATGATCCCGTATACGAGTATCCCCGCTCAGGTCATAGGCCGCGATCCTTCAAACTGGTCCAATTCGCTCATCATAGACAAGGGCACCTTATCCGGGATAAAGACCAATATGGCTGTGATCTCCACGCGCGGCCTTGTAGGAAGGATAGTGGAGACGGGCAAGTTATCGAGCAAAGCTCTCTTGATCACCGACCCTAATATAAAAGTCGGAGTACTTATAAGGCGCAACAGGCAAGGTGGTATTCTGATCGGCATGCCCGGAGGCCGCTGCAAGATCATTTATATACCGCTCGATTCTGATGTCAGGCCCGGAGATAAGGTGATGACTGCCGGGCTCGGCAGCATATTCCCTAAAGGCATACTTATCGGAGGGATCGAGAAGGTGGGACGAGAGGAAGGGCGCCTATACAAATACGCCATTCTCAAACCTTCACAGGATCTCTCCAGATTGGAAGAGGTCTTGTGTATAATAAGATGAAGAGACCTTCTCTGTATATCATATTGATCGCGGCATTCCTGATACAGCTGCTATTCCTCGATCATATAAAGATAATGGGCGCCAAGCCGGACCTTTTGGTTATCTTGGTCGTATTCTTTGCCATCTTCTTTGGCCCGGGCGCCGGAGCCGAAGCTGGATTTGTCGCCGGATTATTCAAAGATGTCTATTCTCTGGATATATTCGGAGTGAACTCTGTGCTGCTATCGCTCGTGGGACTTATCGTAGGTGCATTAAGTCCGAATATTTTTAAGGAGTCGAAGCTTACCCAGGGCTTGATCGTATTTGTCTCATCGGTACTCTGCATGATCAGCCATTACTTTGTTTCGGCGATAATATTGAAGATCACATACATCACATTGCCGGAGTATCTATGCAACCTCATATTGCCTTCAAGCCTCTATACGGCAATCCTCTCACTGCTTCTATTTCCCATTCTTATAAGCAGATACCGATTAAAAGAGATCGCGGAATATCTATGAGCCCCGCCCCTTTGGCACTGCACTATTATGTGGAAAAACCAAATTTAATGGGTATGCAAAATATTATAGGCAAAAAAAATAGAAACTTTGCCAAAGGAGCGGGGTGAGAGAAAAGTCTTTATTCCAGCCGATACGGCTCTTATTTATTATCCTTGCTCTGGCGCTCATCTATACTCAAGTGATCAGATGCGGCTACTATTCAAAGCTTTCGAAAGATAATGCCATAAGGATAATACCTATAGAGGGCCCGCGCGGCGCAATATTTGACAGAAAGGGCGTTCTCCTCGTCTCCGACAGAATATCTTTTAATGTAGCGGTCGTATATCAGGAATTAATGAATAGGGAGAAGCTGATAAGGCTTCTGGTAAATACGCTGGAGATAGAAAGAAAGGATGTTGAGAACGCTATCGAGAAGGCCGCGGGAAGGCCTTATGCTCCCGCAGCCATAGCGGATGACATAGGCCGCGATAAGGCGTTCATCCTGGAAGAGGAGGGCTTCGACGTAAGAGGGCTTGTGATTCAGACAAGACCTATGCGTGATTATCTCTATAAGAATACCGCCGCTCATATCCTGGGATATTTGAGCGAAATCTCAGAGGCTGAGCTTGAGATCGGAAAAAAATATGGCTACCGCGCCAAAGATCTGATAGGGCGTGACGGCATTGAAAAATATTATGACAGCTATCTATCCGGAGTAGACGGCGGGATACAGATACAGGTCGATAACAGGGGCAGGCTCGTCAGGACGCTCGGCATGAAAGAGCCGGTCAGCGGTAAGAACCTGCATCTTACTATAGATATAGACCTGCAATCGGTATGCGATAAGGCGCTCGAAGATAAGCGCGGCGCCATAATAGTTATGGATCCCAATACCGGCGAGGTGCTGGCGCTCGCCAGTTCTCCCGGTTTTGATCCGAATGTTTTTGTGCGTCCTGAAGGCTCTGCAGAGAGGGTGAGGCTCGTCAAGGACAAGAAGCTCTTTCCGCTGCTCGATCGCGCGATCTCCGGGATCTATCAGCCCGGGTCTGTATTTAAAATAGTCGTCGCGATGACCGCTCTCGACATGAACAGGATAGGCCGCCAGACCAGATTTAATTGTACGGGCTCTTTTATTCTGGGCACGGGTAAATTCGCGTGCTGGAAAGAAGGCGGGCATGGAGAGCAGAATGTGGTCGACGCGCTGATGAATTCATGCAACGTATTCTTTTATAATGCCGGAAGGGCTCTCGGCATAGACAATATAGAGGCGGGCGCGAAACGTTTTGGTTTTGGTAAGGCCACCGGCATCGACCTGCCAAACGAGGTTAAGGGCATTGTCCCCGGAAGATCCTGGAAAAGGATAGTTAAAAAAGATAGTTGGTATGAAGGCGATACGGTTAATTTAGCTATCGGGCAGGGATATATTCTCGCCACTCCGATACAGGTGCTTGAGATGATATCCATAGTGGCAAATAACGGAAAGCGGGTAAAGCCTTATATCGTTAAGCGGATAGATAATTCTGACGTAACTCCGGCCCCGCGGCATGATCTGAATTTTAGTAAGAACGCGATGAAGTGCGTAAGGGACGGGCTATATAAAGTAGTTAATGCGGAGAATGGGACCGGCAAGCGCGCCAGGCCCGAAGGCGTGGCGGTCGGCGGCAAGACCGGCACCGCCGAGAATCCCGGAGGGATAACGCATGCGTGGTTCTCCGGGTTTGCTCCTATTGAAAATGCCAAATTATCTTTAGTCGTATTTTTGGAGCATGGCGGAAAGGGCGGGATGGAACCTAGCGAGATCGCAAAAGAGATATTCACAGCCGCCAAGAGCAAGGGGTATCTATGATATTCGATAAGAGGCTTGTAAAGGATTTCGACAAGACCCTTCTGGCGCTGGTATTCATTATCTGCATCGGAGGGCTATTTATATTATACAGCGCGACGCAGGTGAAGAACCTTCCGTTCGTGGAGAGTTATATATTCAGGCAGATAAGCTGGATAGCTCTCGCCGCTGTACTGCTTCTGGTGATGATAAATATATCGTATCAGAAATTCATAGACATTTCATACGCGCTTTATGCTATCAATGTGACCCTTCTCGCCTTGGTCCTCATCCTGGGGCGCGAAAGGCTCGGCGCCCAGCGCTGGTTCGCTATAGGCGATTTCGCGTTTCAGCCGTCTGAGTTTACCAAGATAAGCTTCATACTGGTACTCGCAAGCATCATCGGATCCAAGAGAGTGGATCTGAGATACGCAAGAGCCCTCATACTGCCGCTGATATCACTGGCGGTGCCTTTTGTGCTTGTGCTGTTACAGCCGGATCTCGGGACGGCGCTCCTGCTCATACCGATATTTTTTGTCATGATGTATGTGGGCGGCGCCCGCGTCAAGCACCTCGTGATCCTCGCTCTATCCGGACTGGCGGCGATGCCTTTCTTCTGGCACTTCTTGCGTGACTATCAGAAACAGAGGCTTCTCGTATTTTTAAATCCTAATGTCGATCCTCTCGGAGCGGGCTATACCATAATCCAGTCAAAGATAGCGGTCGGTTCGGGCGGGCTGATCGGCAAGGGATGGCTTGCCGGAACACAGAATCAGCTTAATTTTTTGCCGGAGCGGCACACGGACTTCATATTTTCAGTGATAGGCGAAGAGTGGGGGCTCTTCGGGGCGCTGGTACTGATCCTGCTCTTCTTTTTGATCGTAAGCCGTTCGCTCGACATAGCGGGCTCAACCAACGACATGTACGGCAAACTCGTGGCGGTCGGCATAGTCACATTGCTGACGCTGCAGGTAGTGATAAATATCGCGATGACGATCGGGTTCATGCCGGTAGTGGGGATCCCGCTGCCGCTCGTGAGCTACGGCGGCTCTAGCATGCTCACTTCATTTATCGCCATAGCGCTCTTGCTGAATATCGGCATGCGCCGCTCGCGGTTTTAATAAATTGGGGACGTTTCACTTTGCCGCAACCCCTTATACTATAGTATGTTACAACACGACCCGATCCACTATTTAGGTCGTTATTTGCGTGGATTGACAGCCTTTGCAACTTATTGATATGTAAGTAGTTAGGACAAAGTGAAACGTCCCCAAAATGGATAATCTGAACGAACTATTGATGCAGGTGCAGAAGCCGGCCAGGTATATAGGCGGCGAATGGAACATGGTCAGGAAAGAGTGGACCACCGACAAGGTGAAGGTCCTGCTCGCTTTTCCCGAAGTCTATGAAGTGGGCATGAGCTATCTCGGATTGAAGATACTCTACGGGATCCTGAATAAGAGAGATGACTGCCTTTGCGAGCGCGTCTTTTCGCCGTGGGCGGACTTTGAAGAGATATTAAGAAAGAATAAGCTCGACCTGTTCTCGCTCGAGTCACGCAGGCCTCTAAAGGATTTCGACATCATAGGCATAAGCCTCGCCTACGAACTTAATTACACCAACGCCTTAAATATACTGGATCTCGGAGGGGTGCCGGTGAAATCTTCCGACAGAGGCGAAGACGACCCCATCGTGATCGCTGGCGGCCCGGCGTGCTATAACCCGGAGCCGATGTCGGAATTCATCGACGCATTCGTGATAGGGGACGGTGAAGAGGCCGTCTCGGAACTGATAGATGTCTTTAAAATGAACCTCGCCCGCAAAGAATTATTGCGGGAGCTGGCGAAGATACCGGGAGTATACGTTCCGTCGCTATATGAAGCCGTATATAACGATGATGGGACGATAAAGAGCTTTCTGCCAAAAGAAAAAGAGCTGCCGCTGAAGATAGAGAAGAGGGTGGTCAAAGATCTGGATAATGCTTTTTATCCTACGGACCAACTCGTCCCGTACATACAGATAGTCCACGACCGGATAATGCTCGAGATAATGCGCGGATGCAAACATGCGTGCAAATTTTGCCAGGCCGGGACTACTTACAGACCAAGGCGGGAGAGATCAAAAGAGGCGATATTAAAGATAGCCATAGAGGCCTATGCCAAGACAGGCTACGAAGAGATAACCCTTCTTTCGTTATCGAGCGGCGACCACTCACACATAAGAGAGTTGATAGAGGAGCTTAATAACGAGTTTAAAGAGAAGGGCGTCTCGGTCTCGGTGCCGTCGCTCAGGATAGAGGATATCTTGAGCAAGCTCCCGGCCCTCATATCGCAGGTGAAAAAGTCCGGACTTACATTCGCGCCCGAAGCCGGAAGCGAGTGCCTGAGAAAGATCATCAGTAAGAATATCGATATAGAAAAACTTATGGAAGCTTTAAGAGAGTCATACAAGTCCGGATGGCGGCGAGTAAAGTTATATTTCATGATAGGACTGCCTACCGAAAAAGAAGAGGACCTGGAGAATATAGTGAAGCTTCTTTACAGAGTATCCAACTTAAAGCGCGAGATCGACGGTAAGGACGCTCAGGTGACGGCCAGCATTAATGCCTTCATCCCGAAGCCGCATACGCCTTTTCAGTGGGAGCCCATGGAGACTATAGATGTCTTATCCGGGAAGAAGAATTTTTTAAGAGATAGCGTAAAGTCCAGGATGATAGAGATCGATTTTAACTCTTTCCATATGGGGTATCTTGAGGCCGTATTTGCCCGCGGCGACAGAAGGCTCTGTGCCGTAGTGTATGAAGCATGGAAGCGCGGCGCCAGATTTGACGGATGGAAGGAGCGCTTTAATCTTAACTTATGGATCGGATCTTTTAAAGATAATGGGCTTGATCCGGACTTTTACGCGGCCCGCAGAAGAAGTCCTGATGAGGTGCTCCCGTGGAGCTTCATAGATATAGGTTTTACTATTCCCCCTCACGTTGACAACTCCGTATCTGTGTAGTATACTTAACATAAATATATTCAAATTATACTAAATACGCCAAGGAGGTATTCATGAAGGGTTTCTTCGGTAAAGCGTCACTTACTCCTAGAGGGCTCCGTTACAAGCTGGTGATAGCCTTCAGCCTCATGTCGATCATACCTATCCTCGCCTGCGGCTACCTTATATTTTCGCATAGTTTTCCGAAGATGATCGATCTGATAAGCGTGACAGCAGTCGTGCTCTTATCGACGATCATATCTATTCTCGGCCTGGTCCTCGCCAGAGCGATGGTCGATCCCGTAATAAACATGGCTACAGAAGCGAAGATGATAGCGAGTGGCGAGTTCGATAGAGAGATATCGGTCCATGAATATGATGAAGTAGGTATTATCGGAGAATCGATCAACTCTATGACGTCGAAGATACGCCTCAATCTCGATGAATTGAAGAGCTTCAGCCAGAGAACCAAAGAGCTTAATGTGGAGATACATAAAAAAGTTCTCGCATTATCCAGCCTTCTCCAAATAGGAGATCTTATAGCTACAGGCTCCGCCAACCTCGATTCGGTGCTGGAGCTGTCGGTTCAGAAGGTGGCGATGATACTCGATGGCGGTTTTTGCGTATTCTACATGATCCCAAAAGAAGAGAGCACCGAATATCTGCCGAAAGCCTATTCAAATATTCAAGAAGAGACCCTTCTGGACATTATAATAAAGACCGGCGAAGGTTTTCTCGGACGGATAGTCGAAGAGAAGAAGCTAGTCATCGTGGATAATACCACTAAGACGACCAGGGATATTGAGGATTTCAAGTCGCGCAATAAGATCAAAAATCTACTAGCCATTCCCATATATTCAGGCAAGAAGACCTTCGGACTGCTCGTGGTAGGGAATGAGCAGGATAGCTATAGATATAAGGTCGACGATCTGGATCTGATCAAGATATTTGCAAAGCAGATCACTATAGCCATAGAGAATGACATCTGGATAAAGAAGAGCGAAGAGCTCTCGATCAAAGACGATCTTACGGACCTTTATTCCAAGGGCTACGTTCTCTCCAGGCTCGATGAAGAGATCCGCCGCGCCATATTCTACCAGAGGCCATGTTCCTTTATACTATTAAGCATAGATAATTTTAAGAGCCTGCGTGAAACAAGGGGCGAGCTTGTCGCGGAGGACATTATAAGAAGAGTCGCCAGGCTTATAAAAGATAATACTACTCCTGTCGGCAAGGCCGCGAGAATGAGCGGTAAGGAATTCGGCATGCTCTTGCCAGAAAAGAATAAAAGAGAGGCCGCGTATATAGCGGATAGCGTACGTAAACAGATAGAGGCGGCAAATTTTTTAAAGGATGGCAGCCTCAAGATAACCGTCTCAGGAGGTGTAAGTGAAAACCCGATAGACGGCTCTACGCAGGAAGAGCTCTTCAGGCGCGCGACGGAGTTATTAGCCAACGCCAAGAGCATGGGTAAGAATAGAGTGGTTGCTTAATCCATTACGGGAGAGAATAATATGCCAAAAGAGATCAATAGTTTACTTAAGCTGATGGTTGAAAAGAATGCTTCCGATCTGCACATTACGGCCGATTGTCCTGTGCACATCAGGATGGACGAAAAGCTGGTGGCTGTCGACGACCATGCGCTTTCGCCGGAAGAGTCAAAGGATCTCGTTTATAGCCTTCTATCCAAGGCGCAGATGGAAAAATTTGAGCGCGACCTTGAGCTCGACCTCTCGTTTGAGCTTCCAAATATCAGCCGGTACCGGGTGAATGTGTTCATGCAGAGAGGGACGGTGGGTGCTGCCATAAGGCTCATACCTTATAAGATATGGTCGTTTGAGGAGTGCGGATTACCGGTAGATGTGGCTACAAATCTGTGTAAAAAGCTCAAAGGGCTCGTCTTGGTCACCGGAGCTACGGGCAGCGGAAAATCTACATCTTTAGCTTCGATGATAGATTGGATAAACGGCGACAGGCCATGCCATATAATAACGATCGAGGATCCTATAGAATTTATGCACAAAAATAAGAAGGCTGTCATAGAGCAGAGGGAAGTTTATAGTGATACGCATACATTCCCAGAGGCCCTCAAACATGTCTTAAGGCAGGATCCCGATGTAATACTCATAGGAGAGATGAGGGATCTTGAGACGATAGAATCCGCCCTCACGATAGCCGAGACGGGGCATCTCGTATTTGCGACGCTTCATACTTCAGATTGCGTTCAGACGATAAACAGGATAGTGGATGTCTTCCCGGCGCATCAGCAGCAGCAGATAAGGACGCAGCTTTCGTTCGTCTTGACGGGAGTGCTGTCTCAGCAGCTGATACCAAAGCCGGGCGGAAAGGGCAGGATACTTGCTATGGAGATACTTCTTTCCAATCCCGCTATCAGGAGCCTTATCAGAGAATCGAAGGTCCATCAGATATATTCGGTCATGCAGACGTCTCAAAGGGAAGGCATGAAGACGATGAATCAGGCTCTTTATGAATTGTATCAGAAGAAGGTCATATCTTACGACGATGCCTTTGCAAGAACTTCGGATCCGGATGACCTCGCAAGGCTCTTAAAAAAATAGGGTATAAATGGCACAAGCAAGAAGATTGATAACGAAACAGCTGGGAGAGCTTCTTCTCGAGAAGGGGCTCATAAATCAGGTCCAGCTCGAGAAGGCTCTGAAGGTCCAGAAAGATAAAGGCGGACTCATAGGCCAGATATTCGTCATGCTGGGCTATGTCAAAGAAGAAGAGATAGCTCAGGTGCTGACGGTCCAGTATGGTTTTCCCTATCTGCCATTAGAGAGCTATGAGATAAGCGCCGATATGATAAAACTCATACCGGAAAATGTCGCCAAGCAATATAATCTTATCGCCATAGATAGGATAGGGAACCTTCTCACCATATCGATGTCGAACCCTCTTAATATACAGGCTGCCGAGGATATAGAGATGCTCTCCGGCTGCAAGGTCCAGGTCTTTATAAGCACCATGACCGATATAACCAACGCTATAAAAAAGTATTATGGTAAAATTTAAGAGATGATCCTCTCTCTCAAAGAAAAGATCCTGAAGATATTCATAGAGAAGCATCTTCTCAAAGAGACTGACCTCGAGAAGGCGCTTAAAGTGCAGAGAGAGAAGGGCGGATCATTAAGCGATATACTTGTAGAGCTGGGGCTGATCTCAAGAGATGAATTAATGATAGCGCTGAGCCAGGAGCTCGGCATCCCGCCAATAAACCTTTCCAAATATAAGATAGATCCCAATGTTATAAAATTGATCCCAAAGAAGATGGTTAAACGTTATCAGATAGTGCCGATATCGAAGATGAGCAATACTTTAGTCGTCGCCATGGTCGATCCGCTTAACATATTCGCCATAGATGATATAAAGGCTATCACGGGGTTCAATATAAGCCCGATAATAACTACGGATAGGGATATCAAAGAAGCAATAAGCCAGTACTACGAAGAGAATGCATACACGGCTATCGAAAAGATAGTCGATGATATGAAGGATCCCTCCGAAAATATAAGCATGGTCGAGGAAAGGGCCGACCAGGATTTCGGCAGTCAGGCACAGCTTGCGAATATAACACAGGATGCGCCGGTTGTAAAGATAACGAACTTGATCCTGGCGGAAGGCGTCAACTATAGATCGAGCGATATTCTGATAGAGCCGCTAGAAAATGAGGTCCGCGTAAGATACAGAGTGGATGGGGTCCTGCAGGATGCTAAGCGTCCGCCGAAAGCGCTTCATAATCCTATCGTATCGCGCCTTAAAGTCATGTCCAACCTCGACATAGCGGAGAGAAGGCTTCCTCAGGACGGAAGGTTCAAGGTAAGACTCCACGGCCGGGAAGTAGATTTCAGAATATCCGTTTTGCCGTCGAGCAAAGGTGAAAAAGTCGCATTGAGAATTCTTGATAAATCTCAGGCGACTCTAGATCTGGAGAAGCTGGGGTTCGATAAGAAGTCGCTCGAAGAGATACAGAAGGGCGCTATGAGACCGCACGGCATGATACTCATATGCGGGCCGACAGGCTGCGGAAAGACGACGACCCTTTATTCTATACTGGAATATATAAATTCTCCCGAAGATAATGTGATAACGGTTGAAGACCCTGTAGAGTATGTCATCGACGGGGTAAATCAGGTGACGGCCAGGCCGGGCATAGGGCTTACTTTTGCGAGTGCTCTGAGATCTATCTTAAGACAGGATCCCGATACAATAATGATAGGCGAGATACGCGATTTTGAGACGGTGGATATAGCTATTAAAGCGGCGCTTACCGGGCATCTGGTACTAAGCACGCTCCACACTACTACCGCGCCCGGATCCGTGACCAGGCTTATAAATATGGGCGTCGAGCCGTTTTTAATGACATCATCCATTATACTCGTAGGAGCGCAGAGACTCGTCAGGAAGATATGTCCTAATTGCAAAGAATCTTATGAATTGGACTCCGAGGTAGCAGAAAACTACGGGATAAAGACGGGCGGGAAAAAGGCCGTTCTTTACCGCGGCAAGGGCTGCGAGGTATGCCGCAAGACGGGCTATAAAGGAAGGCTTGCTCTGATAGAAGTCCTGACGCTTACCCCAAAGATCAAGGAGCTTATATTAAAGAGCGCTCAGGAGCACGAGATATCCGAAGCTGCCAGGCTCGAGGGAATGAGAACTCTCAGAGAGAACGGCATCGCTTTCGCGTTAGAAGGCATTACAACCCTGGATGAAGTTGTCCGCGTTACTGTTGGTGACCAGGATATTGGGACGGAATAGAATATGGCGGAATCCCTGAGAGAGAAGCTTACAGATATCCTGATAAAAGGTAATCTCATAAAGAAGAAGGATCTCGATAAGGCCATAGAGATACAGAAGATGTCCGGAGGAAGCTTAGGCAAGATACTCGTCGATCAGAACCTTATCTCTCAGAAGTCTCTTATGGTCGCGGTGAGCGCGCAGTTGGATATCCCCCCTATAAATATCTCCAAATATAAGATAGATAAGGAGATATTAAAACTGATTCCCGAAAAGACGGCGCGGCAATATTCTGTCCTGCCGCTGTCCAAGATAGGGAATGTCCTGACGGTAGTCATGTCGGACCCGCTAAATATATTCGCCATAGACGATATAAAGATGATAACGCATTTTAAGGTCGACATCGCCATAGCTCCTGAAAGCGATATAAAGGAGGCGATAAATTCCTATTATGGCAGCACCGCGCATGTGCAGGAGATATCGAAGATACTCGAAGGCATCAATCCGGAAGACGACATGGAAGTCGTTGAGGAAGAGAAGATAGATGTCAGTGAAATTACGGAAGAGAGCCAGAAGGCCCCGATAGTGAAGGTCGTGAGCCTTATATTAAATGAGGCCATAAAGAAGAGGGCGTCGGACATACATATCGAGCCGTGTGAGAAATTCCTGAAGGTAAGATACAGAATAGACGGAAGCCTGCATGATGTACTCACACTGCCAAAGAAGAATCAGAACGCCGTAATAGCGCGATTAAAGATAATGTCGAGGCTCGACATTACCGAGACCCGTATGCCGCAGGACGGGCGCTTTAGGATAAGCTTTGAAGGCAAGGAGATAGATTTCAGGGTATCCATTCTACCCGTGACATTCGGCGGGAAAGTCGTCATGAGGATCCTGGACAAGTCCAGTGTAAGTATAGGGTTGGATAAGTTGGGATTTTTGCCGGGCCCGTTGAGCACGTTTAAGGTCGCGCTAAATCGTCCCTACGGGATGATACTAGTTACAGGCCCCACGGGAAGCGGTAAGTCGACGACACTCTACTCCATAATAAGCCAGCTTAATACGCCGGAGCGCAACATCATAACGCTCGAGGATCCCGTCGAGTATGAGACTGAGGGAGTTACGCAGATACCTGCCAGGCCTGAGATCGGGCTGACATTCGCTGTAGGATTAAAAGGCATATTAAGGCAAAGCCCCGACATAATCATGGTGGGAGAGATCCGTGATTTTGAGACGGCGGATATAGCTATAAAAGCGTCTCTTACCGGACAGCTTATCTTGAGTACATTGCATACCAATGATTCCGCCGGCGCGATAACGAGGCTTATGGATATGGGCGTTGAGCCCTTTTTGATCGCGTCGAGCCTTATCATGTCTTCGGCCCAGAGGCTCATGAGGAAGATATGCGAGAATTGCAAAGAAGAGATGGAGATACCTCCGGATGTCCTGGCGAGGGTCGGCATAGATCCTGATATCCTTAAAGCAAAAGGCGTAAAGAGTTTTTATAAGGGCAGAGGTTGTTCGCGTTGTAATGATACGGGGTACTACGGACGGGTCGGGATACTCGAGACCCTTTTGATAGATGATCCCGTCAGGAGCCTGATAATGAAGAGGGTATCAAGCGACCAGATAAAAGAGTACGCGATCAAAGAGAAGAATATGATGACATTGAGAGATAATGCTTTAGAAAATTGCATGAAGGGTGTTACAACGCTTGAAGAGATGCTAAGGGTCACTTCGGAGGATTAAGATGCCAAATTTCAGATATACCGCCAAGGATAATTCAGGGCGGGCTATGACCGGATCTTTTGAGGCGGCCGATTATGCCGCCGCTGTTGATATGCTCCGCAAGCAAGGGCTGATAATAGTCTCTGTCAAGGAAGGCAGCAAGACGAAACTCTCAGCTATATCATTCGGCAAAAAGAAGGTTAAGATCGACGACCTCGTGATATTCTCCCGGCAGCTGGCGACCATGGTAGATGCCGGCATACCTCTGGTAGGAGCTCTTGATATATTAGGCGAGCAAATAGAGAATAAGACTTTCGGCGAAATAATATCAAAGATCCGTAATGATGTTGAGACAGGTTCCAGCTTCTCTGACGCCATCGGGAAGCATAAGAAAGTATTTTCCCCGCTTTTCGTAAACATGGTGAGGGCGGGGGAGTCGAGCGGTATGCTGGATGAGATACTCGATAGGCTGGCATTATATCTGGAGAAGACGAGCAGTCTGCAGAAGAAGATAGGTTCGGCCCTGATATATCCCGCAGTCGTGAGCGGCATGGCCTTTGGCATAACATTACTGCTGCTCTTAAAGGTCATACCCGTATTTAAGAATATATTCTCAGGATTTGGGGCCGATATGCCCAGGCCAACGGCAATTTTGATAGCTATAAGCGACGGCCTGCTGAAATATTTTCCTGCCGTAGTGATAGTTACTATCTTGATAGTATTTTTTACGGCAAGATATGTTAAATCTGAGAAGGGGCGCTTGCAATACGATTCACTGCTATTAAAATTACCTATATTCGGCGTTCTCTTCACAAAAGTTGCAATAAGCAAGTTTACGAGGACACTATCCACGCTGATCAAGAGCGGCGTCCCTATATTGAATTCTCTGGAAATAGTGGGTAAGACGGCCGGCAATAAGGCGGTAGAATATGCCGTAGAGACCGTAAGGACCAGCGTCTTGGAGGGGGAGAGTATAGCGGAGCCGCTTGCCAGGTCTAAGATCTTTCCGTCTATGGTCGTGAGGATGGTTTCGGTTGGAGAGCAGTCGGGAGAGTTGGAAAAGATGCTCTCGAAGATAGCGGATTTTTACGATGAGCAGGTGGACACCACCGTAAGCGGCCTTACCAGCCTTATAGAGCCGCTTATCATAGCCTTTCTGGGGCTGGTCATAGGCACGATAGTTATATGTATGTTCCTACCTATATTTAAGCTTACCCAGGTAGTCTCCGGTTAATATGAGATATGGCGGTATTGACAAAACCAATATATAGGGTATACTTATAGCGTAGAGGTCTTGATAGGAAGTTGGGCCTATTTTAAAACGCTATAATATATATGTAGGAGTAGATTTCCCAGCAAGACCTGTAAAATAATAGAAAGTGATCTATTAAAAGGGTCTTTCTGGGTTATTTTATTTTTAAATGTATTATCCGGAACGAGCTTTTAATTAAATCGGTCCGATAATGGAGGGGGGAGGTGAAGAAAATGCTAAGAAAGAAAGGTTTTACGCTTGTAGAAATAATGATAGTGGTTGCAATTATAGGTTTATTGGCAGCGATAGCCATTCCTAACTTCGTTAGAGCCAGGACATTAGCGGCGACAAATGCCTGTGTAGCAAACCTGAAACAGCTTCAGGGTGCGGCTCAGGTATATGCTCTTGATACCGGTGCGGCAGGCACTGTTACCGTAACATCCGGTGACCTTGCTCCTAACTACGTAAAGACGTGGCCTAAGTGTGGCAATACGGCCTATTCGAGCTTTGTGATCGATGTTGGTCCAGTATGCCCGACAGATCCGACTAACCATAAGCTTAGCTAATGTTTAGTTGCTGATAGTTATAAGCCTGTAATGAGCGGCTTGATCCCGCACTTTCTTCGAGTATTCTAATGCTTCAGGAGAGTGCGGGATTTTTTAATCTTTCTCAAGCTTACGGGGTGGGGGGTACGATCTATCTTCCCATTCCCGGATTAACCTCTGCCGCCGTGTTGACTTTCATCCCTTATTGTGGTAAGTTTATCTATAACATATAATGATTATCCCCAATAGAGCAAACAAGGCCTTTACATTAGTAGAGATAATGATCACTCTCTCTGTCATCTCGTTTCTCCTCGCGATAGCCGTTTATGGTTATGTAAAATCAAATAAGACAGCCAAAAATACAATATGCATATCCAATCTAAAGGAGATAGACTCCGCTATAGACCAGTGGATTCTCGAGAACCATATACCCGTAGGAACTTCTATCTCCGGATATGAAGAAGATATTTATAATGGTTATGTGAAGGGCCGCAGGCCGAAATGCACTGCAGGCGGCGAATATATTTTTGGCACTGTAGGGACCAGGCCGCAAGTTACCTGTACCAAAGAAGATGAAGGGCACGCGCTGCCGTAAGATAAGGATCCGTTATGATTAGAACCAAGTGCTTATCAAATAAAAGAGGCTTTACTCTTATTGAGGCCTTGATAGCATCTGTGATCATGGCTATAGCCCTATTTACCGTGGCGACAGTCATCTATACACAGTTCGCGGCCCTTAACGTAAACAGAGAAAAGACGATCGCAGCCTTAACTGCCCAGGGGGAAGTTGAGTTTCTCAGGGGTCAGCCATTTGCTAATATTACGACCAGGCTCTTTTATAAAGAAGAAGCTCCCGGCCTCGAATATTTACATTATGGGTCGGACTTTGGGAAGGGTGAAATAGTGGTCGATGATGCCGGATTTACCGGCAACTCAAATATAAAAAGGGTCTCTGTTATCGTAACATGGAACTCCGTTAACGGGAAGACGCTGCAAGAGACGATGGCGACTCTGATGACTAATGGCGGCATCAACAAACAGTAATATTATGAAGAGACTAAATAGAGCGTTTACATTGATAGAGCTGCAGATATCGTCAGCTATCGCATTGATCGCATTATCGGCCATCTTCGCTCTATATCTATTCTCCTGGCAAAATTTTGCTATAGGCAATACTTTTATGGACGTCTATGCAAATTCAAGGAACGCATCCGGGTGGTTGATGCGGGATATTAGATGCGCTGCGATGGTAGTGCCAAGCCATGGCGCTTACACAACTACCGACAATAGCATCGTTTTAATGGCCCCATCCATAAATCCTGATGGGAGCGTCATGGTCTCCAATTACGATTATATCATATATGAATTACGAGATGCGGCACAGGGCAAAGATATGTATCGGATAGTCCAAAAGAACGCATCGAGCAGCAGGGTAAATGAGGAACGTGTCATAGCACGCTATTGCAATTCACTTACTTTTAGTTCGTTGTACGAACCGACCGGAGAAGTGAAGGAGTTATCATTTTATGATGGCTCAACCTCAAGCCGAGAGTTGAGCAAGATCAATACCGTTTCTATATCTTTGCCTATAAATAAACCGACGACCTCTGCAAGCGGAGCGGGAACTCAAGATGCGTCGTTAGTTCCAACTACGGTAGTAAGACTGCGCAATAAATGACGGATCGTTATGCGAACGCGTATGTGAGAGCAGGTATATGAAAAAAATTATGAAATATAATCGTAAGGGTTTTGTGCTGGTACTATCGCTTCTGACCACCACCATTTTATTGGCTCTTGTTATACCTTATGTATCAAGGGTCGTAACGGATTACGGGCTTACCTCAAGGATCTATAATCTAAGCTCCGCCCTTAATATGGCAGAAGTGGGGATAGAAAGGGCGATCTGGGAGATAGCGTATAATGGCAACTCATCCAATTTTACGATCCCTGTCAGCTCTTTTCAGTCCTCCAGCGGCCATAGTGTGGGTGAATACGAAGTAACGGTGACTCTTCCTAATAGTAGCAGCGCTATCATCACATCCTATGGTTATGTGCCAAACAAATCTTCATATAAGGTAAAGAAGACAGTTATGGTCACATATTCATTTCACCGGGCTTTTGGAAAGGGCGTTGCCGGCATGACCGGTATCTCAAT
>Ga0268276_1001422_pt1 | contig 23672 bp, 25 predicted proteins | sample saktaG_4_FD_190145 | JGI IMG/M metagenome (GOLD analysis project Ga0268276, IMG submission 190145) | Saline water microbial communities from Sakinaw Lake, British Columbia, Canada - sak_2010_1_5_45m | ecosystem: Environmental > Aquatic > Non-marine Saline and Alkaline > Saline ... | reverse complement strand
ATGTTAAAGACCCTGTGGTAAGCTTTGGCCAGGGCTGCGAAGGCGAGCCTCTTCTTGCCGGTGATGCGATAGAAAAAGCCATAAAGATAATAAGAAAGAAAACAAAAAAAGGCATTATCAATTTAAATACAAATGCAAGCAGGCCTTATTTAATAAAGAGACTCTTCAGCGCAGGACTAAACAGCATAAGGGTAAGCTTAAACAGCGCGCAGAAGGATTATTACGATAGATATTATAAGCCAAAGGGATATGGGTTTAGCGATGTGATAGGGTCGATAAAAGAGGCAAAGACAGCAGGCGGTTTCGTATCTGTTAATTATCTCTCTATTCCAGGTTTTACAGATTCCCGGCAAGAATTTAGTGCTTTTAACAATTTGATAAGGACAGCTAATGTTGATATGATTCAACTTAGAAATCTTAATATAGATCCGGCATATTATTTCGAGTCCATAAGGTTCTCTCCTGAAAGAGACGAGCTTTTAGGCATGCGCGAGGCCATAAAAATGCTTAAGGTTAATTTTCCGCATCTCATGCTCGGATACTTCAACCCCTCGCGCCAGAGAATCAAGGCCTATCAATGATTGCCATTGACAGGCTACCATTGCACGTATAAAATATACCCTTACCCCTATAAAGGCATACAAATGAAAAACTATGATTACGCTATAATCGGAAATTGCACAACAGCTGCCTTAATAGGAAGCGATTGCAGTATAGACTGGTTGTGCATGCCTTATTTCGACTCGCCTTCTGTATTTGCGCGGATATTAGATGAAAACAATGGTGGTTATCTTAGGATTGCAGGCGTCGATACAATAAAAGTGAGCCAGGCCTATATACCCCATACGCCTATCTTAAAGACTGTTTTTGAGACAAAAGATGGCGTATTTGAGGTAAGAGATTATATGCCACGTTTTATTAATTCAGGCGAAGAGTGTTATTGCCCGCCTGAGATCCATAGAGACATATTGCTTGTATCGGGGAATCCTAAAATTATATTTAAATTAAAACCCCGGCCCAATTATGCTTTAGCAGAACCCGGTTTTGTCAATGACGGAAATTATATAAAGATTATATCACAGAAAGGTCCGTATAATAGTTTTTATCTTTATAGTAATTTTGATCTGGATAAGATCATGAAGGCAGAGCCAATTGAGCTGCAAGGTACATCGTATGTCCTTTTTTCATACCACGAAAAACTCGAGGACATTAATACCGATAAGGTGTATATAGAATACGAAAAAACAAAGACGTATTGGCTGGATTGGGTGTACAGGACAAGGTCGCCTAAACAGCATAAGGATATGGTAATAAGATCAGCCATAACTCTTAAGCTTCTCACATATCAGAAGACAGGCGCTGTAATAGCAGCGCCTACCACATCCCTGCCTGAGATTATAGGCAAAGACAGAAACTGGGATTATAGATATTGCTGGATCCGTGACGGTTCTATGATAGTCGATCTTTATATAAGAATAGGCCACTTAAGCTCTGCCACGAACTATATGAACTTTATCCTAAATCGCATGCTTTTTAAGCGGGCGAATATATCTGTTATGTATGGTATAAACGGAGAAAGGGTATTGGAGGAAAAAACCCTAGATCATTTAAAAGGCTACGAAAACTCAAGGCCTGTTCGCATAGGAAACGATGCCTATCGCCAAAAACAGAATGATCTTTACGGTCAACTTATCGAGACCATATACACATATTTTATATTAAATAAGAAGGTTAAGGTGGATCTCGATGAAGAGATATGGACAGCCGTAAGGACACTAGCCTATATAACGTCCCAGGAATGGCAGAAACCCGATCAGGGTATATGGGAGCGCAGAGGAGAGCCGAGGCATTATGTGCATTCTAAGCTAATGAGCTGGGTAGCAATGGACAGGGCTGCAAAGATAGCACAGCGTATAGGGAAAAGCCAATATGCTAAAAGATGGGTTCAGACAGCTGATGAGATAAAAGAGGATGTTTTAAAAAACGGATGGAACGATAAGATGCAGTCTTTTACAATGCACTATGGTTCAGAAGAATTAGATGCAGCTAACTTGCTGATGCTTCATTATGGATTCCTTAATAAAGATGACCAGAAGATAGTAAGCACTGTTAAGAGGAGCATGGATATCTTAGTCAAGGATAATTTTGCTTTCAGGTATCTTGAAAAGGATGAATTTGGCCTGCCTGAGAATTCTTTTATTGTCTGCACATTCTGGATGATAAACGCACTTTATCTTATAGGAGAAAAGGACAGCTCCAGAGCAATGTTCGATAATATATTGGGGTATGCGAATAAATTCGGCCTATTTTCAGAGGACATAGAAACAAAAACAGGCCGTCTTACGGGAAATTTTCCTCAAGGGTATTCTCATTTAGCCTTTATACAGACAGTGCTCCTCCTTGAAACTGATTATAATTGGAGCGACACATCAAAGCTTATGCGTTGAATAGCATCAAAACTTATCATGTAAGACAGACGTTTTGAAAAGCAATAGGGACAGTGTCCCGTTCAAGTCTGGGACACTGTCCCTATTGCTTTTCAAAACGTCTGTTGTTTAAATATTAGTTTACATATTCATACTACATATAGTATAATAACAATCTCTTCAGATAAAAATTACAGCAGGTAATATATAAGGGGGAAGTGATGAGCGGTATATTTGGTGTTGTTTCTAAGGGTGATTGTGCGGAGATCTTATTTTACGGTACGGATTATCATTCACATCTTGGAACGGAATTTGGGGGCATGGCAGTTTTAGGAGACGATTTTAGTCGTGAAATACATAATATAAGCCAGAGCCAATTTAAATCCAAGTTTTATACTGACTATAGGAATATGAAAGGCAACAAAGGCATAGGTATTATAAGCGATTGCGATGAGCAGCCAATATACCTTAGTTCAAAGTTTGGCCCATTCTGTATAGTTACATGCGGTTTTATTGAAAATGCGAAAGAGCTCTCAGAGAACCTTCTTGAAGATGGGGTATCTTTTAGTGAGGTTACAAAAGGAAAAGTAAATTCAACAGAGCTTGTAGCAAAGCTTATTCATCAGGGTAAGGATATAGTCGATGGGATAGAGGGGATGTTTAAGCGTATTGAAGGCTCATGTTCTCTCTTGATCCTGCACAAAGATGGAATTTACGCAGCAAGAGACCGATTTGGGTATATGCCACTTGCAGTAGGTAAGCGCGCCAATGATTGGGCTATTGCCAGCGAGACATTTGCTTTTGAAAATAATCATTTTAATATTGTTAAATATTTAGGCCCAGGTGAGATTGCCTTGATAAATGAGAAGGGCATCATCAATAAAAGTCCGAGCAGAGACGCTAACCAGATATGTGCTTTTTTATGGATATACACTGGTTTTCCTGCTTCAAATTATGAAGGTATAAATACGGAAGTCGTAAGGGAAAGATGCGGCAGGCTTTTGGCTAAGCGCGATAAAGACATAAAAGCAGATCTTGTGACAGGTGTTCCGGATTCAGGGCTTTCTCATGGCCTGGGTTATGCAATGGAATCAGGTAAGCCGTTCAGGAGGCCTCTTGTGAAATACACTCCTGGTTATGGAAGAAGCTATACCCCGCCCTCGCAGGAGACAAGAGACCTTATTGCGACAATGAAGCTTGTCGCGATAAGAGAGATAATTGAAAATAACAAAATAGTTGTATGTGAAGATTCTATAGTAAGGGGCACCCAGCTTAAAAACTTTACAGTAAAAAAGCTCTGGGATAGAGGCGCAAAAGAGATACACGTAAGGTTAGCATGTCCGCCGTTGATGTTTCCATGTAAGTTTAATCTCTCTACCCGATCGATAAAAGAACTTGCAGCCCGTAAAGCCATATGCGCCATAGAGGGTCATGACATAAACGATGTCTCGGAATATGTTGATGATACATCTAAAAAGCATGAAAAAATGCTTGAGTGGATTACTAAGGATGTAGATGTTACAACACTAAGATATCAGAAAATAGATGATATGGTGGAAGCTATAGGCCTTCCGAAAGAGAAACTTTGCTTGTATTGTTGGACAGGAAAATGCCCGTCAAAAGGTGCTTGCTTGGCAAGTAAAAAAGACAAACAGGCTGTTATAGCATAGCCTTAGCCAGTCTTAGCTATTTGAGTCAATTAAGGATTTGCCCAAACCTTCAGTTGCTATGCAAATTATACTATCTATAATAATATGGATTATCAGTTCAGCGCTTACGATTGTGCTTTATTTTGTAAGCCTGTTCTTTACGATAATCCTTTTTCCTTTTGATAAACAAAGAAAGGTTGTTCACGCCCAATGTTTTTGGTGGGCAGATGCTCTTATAGGTTTTAATCCTTTTTGGGATGTAAAAGTATACGGGCTTGAGAATATAGACCCGCATAAAACCTATGTGATTACAGCAAACCATCAAAGCATGGCAGATATAGTGGTTTTATATAAAACCCGCATGCAATTTAAATGGGTGGCAAAGGAAAGCCTTTTTAACGTGCCCTTTATAGGTTGGTGTCTTTCACTTGGCAAGCATGTAAAGCTTGCCCGAGGCGAATTTGGAAGTATTAAGAAAATATACAGGGAGGCTGCTGCCTGGCTTAGGCAGGATATGTCTGTGCTTTTTTTCCCAGAAGGTACACGCAGTCTCACAGATAATATGAATGAATTTCAAAACGGTGCCTTTAAACTCGCAATAAAAGAAAAAAAACCAGTGCTTCCGATAGCCATACAAGGTACAAGAAAGGCTATCTCGAAAGGGAATTGGATATTTAAGACAAGGGTGCACAGTACCATAAAGGTACTTCCCCCCATCGAAACAAGTGACTTTGCTGCCGGCGATTTTGGCGAATTGCGTGACTTGGTATATAATAAACTAAAAACAGCTTGAGAACGCTTCTCAAGACCTTGCCTTGAAACTTTTTCAGGGCTTTTACTGTCTAAAGAGATAAGCGCATGAATATTCAAAAAACGTTTATATTAATAATAATATGCTTGCTGTTGAGCGCGACTTCTGCGTATTCACAGGATACGCTTACGTGGGAGGAGTGCGCACTTATAGCAATTGATAACAATCCTGATTTAGTATCAGCTGCTGAGGAAGTAAAGCAGGCAATGGCAGATAAGGATATCAATTTAAGTCCTATGTTGCCGCAGTTGGATAGTGAGGTTACTGCTAATAGGCAAAAGTCAAGTAAGGGAACTACAGCAAACACCTATTCGTATGGTATATCAGGCAGCCAGCTGGTTTTTGATGGATTTAAGACAGCCAGTGACATAACAGGCGCATTAAAAACCATGCAGTCCAAGCAGTATAATTATGCAGTGGTTTCTTCCAATATAAGATTGGGGCTAAGAAGCGCTTTTGTAGCGTTAATGAGATCTCAGGAACTTATATCAATTACAGAAGATATCGCACAGCGAAGAAAACAAAACCTTGATCTTGTTAAACTGCGGTATGAAGGAGGCAGAGAGCACAGAGGGGCCTTGCTGACTGCAGAAGCGGATATGGCACAAGCAGAGTTTGAGATAGCGCAGGCCAAGAGAAGTGTTACCCTGGCCCAGAGGGAATTATTCAAGGAATTAGGGCTTGCTAAAACAAGCCAGGCAAAAGCAAAAGGTGATTTTTTGATTTCAAAGAATTATAGCAATAAGCCTGATATAGATTATCTTGCCCAGAATACGCCGTTTCTTCAGGAACTGATGCTAAGGAAAGAGGCGGCAAGATATAACGTTAATTCAAAGGAAGCTGATTTTTTTCCAAAAGTTTATTTAAACGGTTCAATGGGAAGGACAGATGATATTTGGCTGCCCAGAAACGATGAATGGTCAGCGGGGGCAAGAATAACCTTGCCGTTATTTGAAGGCGGGAGACGTATATCGGAGGTATCAAAGGCAAGGTCACAGCTAAGACAGGCAGGCGCAGATGAGCAAAGCGGATACGATAGCGTATTGGTTACTTTGGAGAGGTCATGGAAGGATCTGCAGGATGCTATAACGAATGTTTCTGTGCAGAAAAAATTTCTTGAGGCAGCTCAGGAACGTGCAAAAATAACCAGAGCACAATATTCAACAGGACTCGCTTCGTTTAATGATTGGATAATTATAGAGGACAATTTAGTAAAAGCCCAAAAAGCCTATTTAAATATACAGGCAGATATGCTGATTGCAGAGGCATATTGGATACAGGCGATAGGAGGAACGTTGCAATATGATGAAAAATAAGGTAAAAGTTATAATTGTCTTGGCAGTCATATCCGCTGTTTTGGTATTTATTATGCATGCACTGAATAATCAACGTGATAAAGCGAGTAAAAACATTTTTATAAATCCTGCTATAGGGGATGTCACGCTGACAGTTGTTACTACAGGCGTGGTTGAGCCTCAAAACAGACTTGAGATAAAACCTTCTATAGGGGGAAGAATAGATGAGATCTTAGTCCAAGAGGGAGACAAGGTTAAAATAGGTCAAATATTAGCGTGGATGAGTTCTACTGAAAGGGCGGCGCTTGTAGATGCTGCAAGGTCACAAGGAGATGAGGTTTTAAAATACTGGGAGGATGTTTATAAAAAAACGCCCATAATTTCACCTATAGATGGGGAAGCTATAGTGCGCTCTGTCGAACCTGGCCAGACTGTTACAACATCAGACCCGATATTGGTTTTATCAGACCGATTGATTGTAAATGGCCAATTCGATGAAACAGATATAGCAAGAGTAGAGATTGGCCAGGGGGCCACAATAACCTTGGATGCGTATCCTGATACGAAGCTTGAAGGCATAGTTGTCCACATAGCGTATGAATCAGAGATTATGAATAATGTTACAATATATAATGTGGATATATTGCCTAATGATATTCCGGCTATTTTACGATCAGGCATGAGTGTTACCATAGAGGTTATCGAGAATATAAGCCAGGATGCGGTAACAGTGCCTTCCAGTGCGGTTCACTTCGACGGGGAAAGGCAATTTGTATTGGCGCAGGAAGGGTCTGGAAAAATAGTAGAGAGAGACGTTGAAGTAGGATTAAGCAATGACAGGATATCAGAAATCATATCAGGTCTTAGCCAAAAAGACAGCATTGTAGCAGAGGATACCTCGTACCTCCCTAAGAGGAAAAACACAGGCACTAATCCTTTTATGCCATCCAGCAGAAAAAAGAAATGATAGAAATAAATAATTTATATAAGACATACGGCACAGGAGATGCTAAGGTTAAGGCATTAGACGGTGTTTCTTTATCTATTGCCCAGGGCGAATTTGTAGCAATAATGGGCCCTTCCGGTTCCGGCAAATCAACGCTTTTGCACATACTTGGCCTTTTGGACCGGCTTGAGAGGGGCTCCTATAAAGTATTTGATGCAGAGATATCACAATTATCCGATGATAAATTAGCGCATCTAAGGAACAAGCTCCTTGGATTTGTGTTTCAGCAGTTCCATCTTCTTCGTAGCACAACCGCAATAGAGAATGTTGAGCTACCACTTATATATTCAGGTAAAAAAAGTATTATCGAGAATGCCAGGAGGCAATTGGATTCGGTTGGTTTAACGAAGCGTGCCAAACATCTTCCCAATGAGTTATCAGGCGGAGAACAACAGAGAGTTGCGATAGCGCGCGCCCTGGTTAATGACCCGCTCATAATACTGGCGGATGAGCCTACCGGTAATCTTGATACAAAGAGTGAAGAAGAGATAATGAAGATACTGCTTTCTCTTAATGAGCAAGGCAAGACTATTATAATGGTGACCCATGAACAAGAGATTGCCCAACATGCTAAAAGGCTAATCATGATGAGAGACGGAAAGATTGTGTCTGATGAGAGCAAAAAGGCACAGATGCATATTAGCCAGGACAAGATATCAATAAGAGATGTTATCTCAGAAATACATAACTATTTTGGAAATATTGAGTTCAAGGAGCATGTTCGTCAGTCATTTAGGGCGATTTTGGCAAACAAGGTACGGTCTTTTCTTTCCATGCTTGGCATCCTGTTTGGCGTGGCTGCAGTTATTGCAATGCTTGCTCTTGGGCAGGGGGCCAAGGTATCGATGGAGGAGAGGATAAGGTCATTAGGTTCCAACCTTTTATCGATACAAGGCGGGTCTTCAAGAGTCAGAGGCGTAGCCAGGGGCACAGGGTCTGTAACTCGTTTTATGCCGGCTGATGTTGATGCTATAAGAGGCCTGAAGCCCATAGTCAAAAAAGCAAGTGCTTATGTTAGCGGCAGCGGGCAGCTGGTGTATAAGAATGAGAATTGGAATACGCGCATTGAGGGTGTCGGATATGATTATGGCCAGATGCGTGCGGCTACTCCTAAATTCGGAAGATGGTTTTTGCCTGAGGAGATGGGTAAAAGAGGCAAGGTTGCTATATTAGGTTTAACGGTCGTAGAAAAGCTTTTTGGGAATCAAAACCCTATCGGAGAAACGATAAAGATAAATCGGATTAATTTTAAGGTTATAGGTATCGCGCCTGGAAAAGGGGCCGCAGGCTGGCGCGATCAGGATGATATTGTTTATATACCAGTAACAACAGCCATGTATAGAGTGCTTGGCAAGGATTATTTAGATGGTATTTATATAGAGATATCAGATGCTGAATCCATAGAAGAAGGACAGAGAGAGATAGAGAAACTTATTGTAAAGAGGCATCGTATATATAAGAATCCGGATGATTATTTCCATGTGCGTAATATGAGCGAGATGCAGGAGATGCTGAGCAGCACCACAAAGACAATGAGCCTTTTGCTGGGATGCATTGCCGCAATTTCTCTTTTGGTAGGCGGTATCGGTATTATGAACATAATGCTCGTATCAGTTACAGAACGTACACGTGAGATAGGCCTGCGCAAAGCACTTGGCGCGCGGGCAAAAGATATCATGACACAATTTTTGATAGAATCAGTTGTAATGACATTAAGCGGGGGTTTTTTAGGTGTCATCCTGGGTGTTTTAACAGCATTATTGCTATCAGTCTTAGCCGGATGGGCTACAAGGGTAAGCATTTCCAATATAATTCTTGCCGCCGGTTTTTCAATTGCAGTAGGGATTTTCTTCGGTCTCTGGCCCGCCAAAAAAGCTTCACAGCTCAATCCTATCGAGGCCCTGCGCTACGAGTAAATATCAACAAATATCAACAGACGTTTTGAAACCCAATCGGGACAGTGTCTGGCAGCCAATCGGGAAACCGTACCCTATACTAACAGTGTTATTACAGGGTACAGTTTCCCGATTGGCTGCCAGACACTGTCCCGATTGGGTTTTAAAACGTCTGTAAATTGTAAATCTATTGACTTGAGTAAGACTATATATTAGAATAGAGTCCATGAATAGCAAGGCTCCTATTCTAATGCTTATATTATCAGTGGTTGCCGTTTTGGTAACCGTTTTTTGTCCCTTACCTGCAGTAGCCCAAAATGATATATTCAGGACTTCATACGAATGCTCTGATTTAAAAGGTAATCCGCGCTGGAAGGCAGTTACCGAGATTTTCGCCTCTCCTGAAAAAGGGGCAGGCATAAACACGCTTATTGAAAGAGGGACAGGGATCTATGGCGGCTTTAAGGAAGAGATTTCATGGCAGTCAGAATTAGAGTACACCAGAGAAAATGAGCAAATCAAGCCGGTTAAGAATCATACCGTGATATTTAATACCTCTGGAGAACTTATATCTGTTGAAAACCAGGAATTTGATTATACTTCCAGCCGCGCAACTTTTACACGTGAAGATAAAAAATCAGGAAAAGTGTATAAGGAGGTTTTTACGATAAAAGAGGATATTGTAAACAGGCTTATACTGGGTCTTTATATACAGCAATTTTTAAAAAAAGATAAGAAAGAGACAGTAATACAGATGTTAAGCAATGAGCCAAAGCTTATAAGATGCAGGTTGTATATAGTAGGCGAGGAAGAAATTGAAGTAACTGGCCAGAAAATGCAAGCATATAAACTCTGCCTTGACCCGCAGCTTGGGTTGTTGAATTTCGTGAAAGTCCTGATACCGAAGTCATATGTATGGCACTCCGCTAAACCTGACTTTGAATGGCTGAAATACAACGGCCTTGAGGTCAACCTGAGTTCTCCGATTGTGGAGATAAAAAAATCAGAGTATAGAATATGAATGAAAATGTCTTTCCTCAACGGCTTAGGCCTTCCTATGATTCAGAGCTAAGCAGGTTATTCTATTTAAGGATAAACCTCTTTTGCTATATCGCGATAACCGCCTTTTTCATAGAGCTTGTAGCAGGCCTTACGTTTTTTAAGCATGTTTTAAGCCAAAAAGATTTACCGGGCGTAATAGGGGGCATTGGATTTTCAATAGTCCTTCTGCTGACATCCGGATTCAGCGAAAGTTTGACTTTCCATAGAATACGCGCCGCTGTCTTTACCATGCTCTTGATTCTAATTGATATACTGGCAGCCCCTACACACCCGGAGCTTATAATACATATGGGTATTACATTGGTGCTTTTTTCGTTTTTTGTGGGCATACTTCTTCTTCCGTGGACTGCCAAGGAGACCGCAGCACTTGGTGCTTTTACGTTGGTGAATTTTATCTGGGTATATCTGGTTTCAGATACATACATAAACAATGAGATCTTTGTTATCAACATAGCAATTCTTACAGTTGCTATAGGCATAGGGATTATCGCAAAGAGAACCGAAAGTATTTTGCGCAAGAGAAATTTTTTATCAAAGGCCGAGATAGAGGAAAAAAATGCGATTATGATGAAAGAACTAGAAGTTGCAAGAAAGATACAAAGAAGCATTATACCCCATTCTGTGCAAAGTGATCTTGCAGATATAGCGGTTACATATCAGCCTATGTTTTATATGGGAGGCGATTACGCGAAATTCAGTTTTATCGATAAGGATAAGCTTATGTTTATAATGGCTGATATCACAGGCCATGGAGTATCCTCAGCGTTATTGGTAAACCGCATACATACAGAGATAGAAAGAATGCTCAGAGAAAAACCCCTGCCGGGAGAGTTGCTTAAAAGTTTAGGCAGATTTATAGATGAAGATTTTGGAAAGATGGGTTTTTATCTTACAGCCTTTTGCGGCATGCTTGATTTTTCGAAATCAAAGTTGATCTATTCAAATCATGGCCACCCTTCTCAGATACTCGTGCAGTCAAGAGACAACAATATATTGCTTATGGATTCCCAGACATTTTTGATGGGGATAGGCATGGCCGATGAAAAGGTCTACAATACAGAGGTCAGTTTTCAGAAAGGCGACAGGCTTATATTATTCACAGACGGGATAATTGAGGCGCGCGATATTGATGGTGAACTGTTTGGTTATGAAAATCTTAAAGTTTTTGCCAAGGATAATATAGGCATGGATGTTGTTGAATTCAACGATCGACTGCTTGAGCGAATAAACACTTTTGGCCTGGATAAGCAGACAGATGATATATTCATACTGACGATACAAACAAAATAAGCAGGATAGCGATAATTAAGTCACTTTTTGCAGATTTGGAAAACGCGGTTCATCCGTCTGGGTATAGAAGGATTCTTGAATTGAGCGGGGAGAAAAAGTATGATAAATTTATTTTTGTATATAATAGTAGGTATTTTTGCCGGAATAATGAGCGGTTTGATTGGGATAGGTGGCGGTATTATAGTGGTGCCATGTTTGATTTATATTTTTGGTTTTTCCCAGCATACTGCGCAAGGGACTACTTTAGCTATGCTGGTGCCGCCTATAGGTATACTTGCGGCAGTGGCTTATTATAAACAAGGCCATGTCAATCTTCCTGTCGCGGGCTTCATATGCTTAGGCTTTATCATAGGAGGCTATCTCGGGGCCAGGCTTGCTATTGGATTTCCCGAAGCAGCTTTACGCAAGGTCTTTGGTTTCTGCCTTCTTGTAATAGCCGGTTATATGATAATTAAGTGAAAGTTTATTGCCTTTAGGGACTCAGGTAAACTTTTTGTAGTGTAGATAAATCTGAACGATATAAGGAGTGTTTAAATGGAGAAAAAATTAAAAAGAGAGCTTACCTTTTTGGATATTTTTTGTGTAGCTACAGGGGCAATGATCAGTTCAGGTTTATTTATACTGCCAGGTCTGGCCTTTGTTAAGGCAGGCCCAGCGGTTATTCTCTCGTATATAATAGCAAGTATTTTTTGTATCCCTACAGTTTTAAGCATGTCGGAGCTAGCCACAGCTATGCCTCGCGCCGGCGGGGATTACTTTTATATAATGAGAGGTTTTGGCCCGCTTTTTGGAACCGTAGCTGGTTTTAGTACGTGGTTTTCTTTAAGCCTGAAAGGGGCTTTTGCCCTTTTAGGAATGGGCGCATACTTGAGTTTGATAACCAGTATTCCTTTAAATATAATTGCTCTGGCCTGCTGCGTAATTTTTATTTTATTAAATCTTATAGGCGTCAAAGAGGCAGTAAAATTCCAGGTGTTTATAGTAGCGGGTCTTTTGGGTGCTCTTGCTGTTTACATTATTCTGGGTTTAGCCAATGTTAGTTCAGGAAATTTTTCACCATTTTTTTCCGAAGGGGTTACCCCGTTGTTTTATACAGCGAGTTTTGTGTTTATTTCTTTCGGAGGCTTAACCAAAGTGGTAGCATTATCGGAGGAGGTTAAAAATCCCGGGAAAAATATACCACTAGGCATGATTTTCTCATTAGCAGTGACATCTATTTTATACGCTTTAGTTATTTATGTGACCATAGGAGTAATGGACCCAGTGAATCTAAAATCTACACTTACCCCTATTTCGGATGGAGCGGCAATCTTCGGAGGGAATTTACTGAAAATAATTATAAGCATTGGCGCGTTCTTAGCCTTTATTTCAACTGCGAATGCCGGGATAATGACCGCTTCTCGATATCCATTGGGGATGAGTAGAGATAAGCTTTTGCCTTCAGCCTTTCAAAAAATAAGCTCTAAATTCAAGACCCCGTACGTCTCTATACTTGCTACTGGATTTTTCATGGTTGTAGCTATTCTTTTTTTAAGGCTTGAGCTGTTGGTAAAGGTTGCTTCAAGCGTATTAATCCTGCTTTATATCTTTGCTAATCTGACCCTAATTCTATTTAGAGAAAGCAAAATTTTAAGCTACAGGCCAAAATTCAGGTCCCCGCTGTATCCTTATATGCAAATCTTTGGAATATTAGGCGGGATTTTTCTTCTTGTAGAAATGGGATCATTTATTCTTTTTGTAACAGCCATATTTCTTTTTTTGGGAGTAGCTTGGTATAAAGTTTATGCGCAAAAGAGAGCAACGCAGGATTCCGCCCTTATATATGCTTTGGAGAAATTAGTTGCTAAGGATAAAGGGCTGGCCTCAGAAGGCCTTCTTACTGAATTAAAGGATATCGTTATCCAGCGAGATGGAGTTATAGAAGATAAATTCCATAAACTAATTGAAGAAAGCCAGGTTCTGGATATAGATACGCCTCTGAAGGCTGAGGATCTTTTTAGAGAGATATCCACTATTCTAGGCCAAGAACTAAAATTAGATCCTCAAAAATTATTCGTGAAATTTTTTGAAAGAGAAAAGGAAGCCAGCACAGTCTTGAGGAAAGGATTGGCAATACCTCATATCCTTATTGAAGGTAAGAATATTTTTAAGATAATTTTGATCAGAGCAAAAGCAGGGATTATCTTCCCCGATGATAATGTCGCGCATATCATATTTATTCTTGTGGGATCTTTCGATGAGCGTAATCTGCATCTAAAAGCTCTTGCAGCTATTGCACAGATCACTCAGGAGCCGGAATTTGATAAGCGGTGGCTGTCAGCAAACAGTAAAGAAGCGCTAAGGAATATCATTCTTCTAACCGAACGAAGAAGGGACTAGGGTATTTTGGATAGCGCATGATTATATTGGGGCTGTTGAGGAAGTTAAATGATTGTGAATTATAAGATTGAATAAAAAATGGAAGGATATTGTAATATGAAATATAAGCACGCCTTGTTTCTCAACCCGTATATTGAAAATACAGCAACAAGTATCATGGGACTTTTTCCACCCACGGGCCTTGAATATGTAGCTACCAGCGCAAAGGATCTTACAGATAAATTAACGCTTCTTGATCTGCGCTATGAAGACGATCTTCAGCATGCCCCTGAGCTTTTAGATTTTATAAAAGATAATAAGGTCGATATTATATGTGTAGCTGTAGGATGGGATCGCCAGTATAAGGAGATATGCGAACTATTAAATAAGATGCCTAAAAATATCCCATTAATTGTAGGAGGGTATAAGGCAACAGAAGAAGCTGCTGAGCTATTCAATATCTGCCCAACAATAACAGCCATTGTCAGAGGAGAGGGCGAAGATACAATACAGGAGATATTTACAGGTGTTCCATTTGAGGATATCCTGGGACTTTCGTATAGAGATAATGAGACAGTAGTACATAATGCGAATAGGCCATTGAGTGATGTTAATAAGATCGCTGCACCAGACCGAAGCTTAAGAAAAAACGACTACCGGTTAAAACTAAACGGAGTTGGTGTTAAAAAGATGACATTTGATACTGTATTGAGTGCAAGAGGGTGCCCTTTTAATTGCAAGTTCTGTACATTCAGCTTAAACCCTCTTGGGCAAAAGAGAACATACGCAGCGCGAACAGTTGCTTCGGTTATGAGTGAAATTGATAAGATTGATGCTAATACCATACTTTTTAGCGATGATAATTTTTTTACTATCCCAAAAAGGGCAGAAGAGATCTGCGACGCGATCATTGCCAAAAAGATAAAGAAACGTTTTATTACGCAGGCGCGTATAGATATCTCAAAACACCCGCGCTTATTAGCAAAGATGAACCAGGCAGGGTTTAAATTGCTTCTTTTAGGTATAGAATCTGGTCATGATCGCATACTTACCCAGCTGGATAAGGGATTTGATTCAAAGACAATACGCGAAGCGTTTTCTGTGTTGCGTAAATACCCGATCTATTGCCACGGATATTTCATCTATGGCAATATAGGTGAGACTGAAGAAGAGATGCTTTATATATCACAGTTTGCAAAAGAGATAAAACTTGATTCAATCACATTTCAAAAATTGCGCATAGAGAAGTTCTCGCCTTTAAGGGAGATCGCGGAAAATACACCCGGCTACCATGTAACTGATAGGGGTGAGTTATACTCAGATGCTTATAGTCATGCTACTTTGAAAAAGATAGGCCGCAAGATAAAATTTTCCTTTTACACGCCGATGCGCCTTATCAAGATAGTGATAAAAGTAGTTAAGGCGAGACTTTTTACCTTAAGCGAGGTCATATCACTTTTAAATGCTACCCCTCGCATATTATACAGAGTGCTGGAACGCGAGATGCAAAAAAAGCGGCTTGGTAATTCCATCAAGCGTATCTTCATGAAAAATTCATAAAACTATACGGAGTAAATATGTTATGAAAAAAGTAAAATTTACTTTTGTTATATTAGTTATTATCATAGCATCAGTTGTATCCTATAATTTTTTAAAGACACAATTTTATGAAAACAAGGTCTTAAAGCAGATTATACAGCGCCTGGAGGCAGAATCGCGTATAGCAGAGGTCTTGGTTACGAATGTGCAATATGATGAAAAAGATAATAAGATAAAGACTACGATAAAATTTTTGGAGTACGATTCAAAAGGTGAGCCTCTTGAGCCAAAATATTTTACCTTTGCGGGTAATATCATACAATTTCAGTCACTGGTAATCAGATTTGATGATATCCATATAAGAAGAGCAGACAAGCTGCGCGACAGGAGCGCTTATCTTTTCTGGAAAGTATTTATGCTCGATGGAAAAAATACGCAGGAATACGATATAACGAAGGCAGACCAGGTGCCTGAAGGATATAAGATAGAAGGTGAAAAAAATGGATTTGAAAAGAAACTATGGATGGAGTTCTGGCAGTATGCCTTAAACAATGAAGAAGCAAAAAGGCTAGGGATAAAAAACGCTCAGATAGAAGCTCCTGGTATGATGTTTATTCCTGGCATGCTTTATACTATTAAGGTAGAACATGATGGCGGCATGAGGATAGATTCCTCCCCATTACCTTCTATACTTAAGGGTGAAAAAATACCTAAATGAGCTATGAAAGAGTATTCAACTCGATATGAAAGAAAAAAAGAGAAAAATATTTCTGAGGACCTTCGGATGGCCGATGGCCGATTTATAGTGAGTCGATGATGTCGCTAGCCGCGGCGCTGGTAGAATAGCCCCTGCGTATCGTCATCCTGCCTGCCCCGAGCGGAGTCGAGGGGAGCCCGCAGGGCGAAGGATCCCTCAAACAAATGTCATTCCCATCCCCGCTTTCGCGGGGATAAACTCCAGTGGGAATCTATAAGTGTCCATTCCAATGAAATCTCTGCTAATCAGTGGACATTAAATCTCATAATAAGCAATCAGCCCCAAAAATCATCTTGACAATATGTCGCAATTATAATATATTATTTTCGACACCTAAAAGGGGAATATTATGCAATCAATTGTGGATAGAATAAAAGAAATCATCTATAGCCAGAAGAGAGGTTTTGTTTTCACCAAAGATTGTTTTTTTGATATAGGCAATCTCAAGACAGTTGCAAAAGTACTGGAACGCATGGTTGAGTCCGGCGAAATCAGGCGCATTGCGCGCGGATTATATTATTACCCAAAAAAACATCAGGAATTTGGTGATGTGCCGGCGGACCCTAATAAAATTGCTGACGCTTTGGCTGAAAAAGATAATCTCAAAATCCAGCCGTCAGGGGCATATGCCGCCAACTTGCTCGGCTTATCCGATCAAGTGCCGGCAAAAATTATTTTTTTAACGGACGGGCATTCCCGGACTGTTCATGTTGGGAGGAGGAGTATTACATTAAAAAAGACAACTCCCAAGAATATGGCAACGGCCGGGCGTATTAGTGGTCTGGTTATTCAGGCTTTGCGTTATATAGGACAGGAAAATGTGGATGATAAGGTTATCAATATTTTAAAAAGAAACCTGACCGAAAAAGACAAGAAGATACTTATGGCCGACCTTCGTTATGCTCCGGTGTGGATTGATAACGTGTTGAGAAAATTGAATGAAAAATAATCCAAAAAATCTCGTGCCATTTGCGCGAGAGACCGAATACAAAGAGGTGCGCTTTGAATAAAAAAGACATAGTCAGAGAGTATATTAAGAAGCACAGGTATTTTTCTTTATCGCAAATCGTTGAAGATACCAATTTTAATAAGAAGCTGGTTAAGGATTATTTATTTCAGTTTAAGGAAGAAAAAATTGTTTATGACGCCGGTTATGGGTTTTTCTCAACGGTTGCTCAAGAATTCCCTTTTGAATCTGTTCGCAGGGTAGAGACTATACGTCAGGATATAAAGAAAAAATATCCACTTATCGATTTTTTAATCTGGGATACTAAACTTTTCGCGCCTCTGTATCACCATACTCAGACTCACCACATAACTTTTGTAGAAGTTGAAACAGAAGCTGTTTTTCCTGTATACGATTATTTGGATAGTAAGCATAGAGGTGTTTTAAGGGAAAAAAGAGTTAAATCTTTTTTTGCCGGATTTGATGTTACCCGAGACCCTGTGATTGTTCGTGTTGTTCCGTCACGTTCTCCGCGGGCCGGGAATGTTCCGGCTTTGGGAAAGATTCTGGTGGATATGTACCTTGACCTTAACAAATACAATTACATCGCTCAGTCTGATTATTTTGAGTTATGGTGGGATTTGGTCAGGCTTTACAGGATTAATATAGGAGAGTTACTGAGCTATAGCAGGAGACGCAGATGTCTGCGAACGTTAATTCCACAACTTACTTATAATATTAATAGTTACGCAATAGACTTTTGCCACATTATGTCAAATGTTGGCAAAAGTCTATAATTAAGGAGATTTTGTGCTTGATAAACAAATTATAGAAAAACTGAGACAAAATCTTGGGTTTAAAGATCTCGGGATATTTGAAAAAACTGTATATGCTTTAAACCTTTTACCGTCATTACTTGAGGTTTATCCTGATCTCATTTTTAAAGGAGGAACATCGATTCTTTTACATCAGTATCCTCCGGCAAGACTTTCTATTGATATTGACATTCTTCTTCCTGCAAAAGAGAAAGAATCTATTAATGAACGATTGGTAGCTGTTGCTGAAAAGTCGGGCATATTCAAATCTGCAGAGGAGAATGTAAGGAAAAGCAAAATAGAAATCCCCAAGCTTCATTTCAAGTTCTTTTACGATTCCTATTTTTCCAAAATAGAGCAGAGCATATTGTTAGATATCGTTTTTTCCGAGAATCCTTACCCCCAGACTGGTTAAAAAGCCATTGAAAGGACAGCCGCTTATATTGAAAGAAACAGATGCTGTGGTCACAATCCCGACAGTGGAGGGGTTATTCGGGGATAAGCTGACAGCAAGCGCGCCTAAAACACTCGGTTTAAAATTGCCTGAAGGGCGAGATATGGAATTTCTCAAACAGGTCATTGATTTGGGAACACTGTTTGACCTTGTTTCTTCAGTTGATGAAATAAAAAAAGCGTTCGAGAAAGCTGTATATCAGGAAAATGCTTTTAGAGGGACAAAGTTTACCAGCGAGAATGTTATCGATGACATCTTAGACGTAGCTTGGAAATACTCTCAGTGGCTGGTTAAAGGCGCAGACAATTCATTTGAGGAAATAAACTTAATTAATCGCGGTTTAGGGCGCATCGGAAATCATCTGGTAGGCTCAGTTGATGCGGCATCCCTTAAAGCGATGTTTGGGAAAATTGCATATATTTTACGGTTAATCAAAGACGGAGAAAAGGGCACAATTATTAAAAATGCTGATATATCATTATTGGAGAATACACGTTTCAATGATAAACATGCAATTCTGGAACGGTTAAAAGGCATTAACTCCGAAGCATATTTTTATTGGGCTTTGGGAGTCGGGGAAAAGGAACAATAAGACAATGAACTACTGGTGGACATCAGATTATCACTTTTCGCATTTCAATATCATTCGGTATTGCGAACGGCCGTTTAAGACGGCTGAGGAAATGGATGAAACGATCATCCGAAAGCACAATGAGCGGGTTAAGCCGGAAGATACTGTATTCTTTCTGGGTGACTTTATTTTTAAAGGCGGGAAAGAAGGTGGAGAAGAACGGTATTGTGAGTTTGAAAAGAAACCCAGTTTGTACATCCGGACTTTCGGATGCCCCCGTAGTTTTGCTATTGCAAAACTATGCACGGGGGCACCCATGCCTCGGTTTTTACAAAAATCAGGAGTTAAAAAATGAAAGTTTTTGTAAAAACCTACGGGTGCCAGATGGACAAATTGCTGCCTGCCGGCAGGCAGGCACTCGGATCATACACTCGCTCAAGGAGTGGTATAATAGAGATTAAGTACCAGTACGATATAGGGTTGCGGAAAAGGACAAGAGGGGAACCGAACGTAAGTGGAAATAGATAGAAAGGACGATCGAGGTTATGATTAAAAACATATTTTTGGCTTTTATACCATTATTCGTAGCAGTAGATGCTATAGGTGTTTTACCCATATTTATCTCTCTTACTGAGAAAATGGAAGCAAAAGAACGATTAGGTGTAATACTTAAGTCTCTTGTTACTGCGATCTGCCTTGCTATAGTGTTTATATTTTTAGGCAAGGCTATTTTTAGGGTGCTTAATATAACCGTAGCTGATTTTATGGTAGCAGGTGGTATTTTGCTTTTTTGTATTGCAATTATAGATCTTTTGAATCCTGCGAAAAGAAGACGCATTCCCGCCGGCGAGATGGGCTTCGTGCCGCTTGGCACTCCGCTTATTGTGGGGCCAGCTGTTTTAACAACATCGCTATTAATGTTGGATATATATGGTTTATTACCGACTCTTATGTCAGTTTTAACTAATATCATTTTGGCCGGAATAATTTTTTTATCAGCTAACACATTTATAAGACTTCTTGGTGTAGCTGGAACGAGAGCGCTTTCTAAAATTACAAGTTTACTTCTGGCAGCTATTGCTATTATGATGATAAGAAAAGGCATAACTTTTATGTTGGGTTTCTAGAACAAAATTCTAAAAATAAAACAGGAAGGCTATGATAAAAAAGATTTACCTTCGCATCTTTGGCTGGCCGATGGCAGGGTTATAGTAAGTCGATGCTCAGTATCGCTGAGGCGTTGGTGAGGGAGACGTAATTCCAAAAATCCGCTAAATGTCCATTTCATCGAAATGCTCACTATCCAGTGGACATAGAGCAAAATGCCTGCCAACAAATAAATTCCTTGACTTTAATGTTCACTAAGTGTATATTGTTCACTAAATGGTGAACAATAAAAAGGAGTGAACAATATGAATAATCCCACAAATGGAAAGAATATTTTTGCTGATAAGGCTACTTTTATCTTACGGAAAATGCTGTCTAGTCCGGGTAAGAAATGGGTAATACGTGATTTTACAGGTGAGAATGGGGTGAGCCTTGGCATGGCTCAAGGGGTTCTTGAGGCCATGACAAAAAAGGGCTATATCGAAAGAGTTAAACGTGGGCCTAATAGTTACGCACTTCTTACAAATACACGCGAATTGGTCGAAGATTGGGTAGCGGTGTATCAATTTGAATTAAACGATATCCATACGTATTATTCGGCTGATAAGGCCATCTTACCAAAGCTTAAAGATTGTTTAAAAGATAAACAATACGCGTTTACACTTCATTCCGGGGCAAACCTGATAACATCTTTTGTGGTGACTGATCAGGTTTATGTGTATTTTTCTCCTGAAAACTGGAAAAAAGAACTTCTCGATTTAAGGCAACAGATGGATTTAAAAGAGCTTGTTAGAGGCGGGAATATTCATATCATTCGTCCCTTTTATAAAAACAGCGCGTTTTACAATACTCAAATGATTAAAGGCTACAAGGCTGTTTCCAACCTGCAACTTTACATAGACCTCTATAATTTTAAACCCCGGGGAAAAGAGCATGCCGAATATTTAAAGCAAAGCTTAAAGGAAAAGGGGAAGGATTTATATGAATCTTGAGAAAATCGAAGCCGTATTTTTCAATGTGCTTGAAGATATCAGCGATTATCTTCCGGATCTCACGCTTGTTGGCGGGTGGATGCCTTATATTTACTCAAATTTTCTTTGGAAGACAAGTGTTCGAAATCCTGTGACCACAGTTGATATAGATTTTGGCGTGGATCAAACTGTTACCGGAGATTATTCAAAGACGATTTTTGAAACGCTTTCTTCTCTGGATTACAAAGAACGTCATCTGAAGATGGACAGGCTGTTTCCTGTCGTGTTGTATAAAGAAAAGGTCCCGGTAGAGTTTATTACTTATCCTACTGTTGATATTAAGGCAATCGAGAGGATGGTTGGCCAGCAAATTCAGATAAACAAAATCGACAAATTCGATTTTCTCTTAAAGCACCGGATTCCAGTAAACATTCAGGCCAAGAAAAAGAACAAAAGCTATACGTTGAATTGCCCCAAGCCGCCGGCTTTTTTGTATCATAAAGGATCGACTTTCATTGACCGGATGAACAAAGAGAAGCAGGCCAAGGATTTATATTATATGTATTTCATTTTGCGATACGCTCCTGATATAGACGTAATTTTAAAAGAAGTGTCTAAGTATAAGGCAAAAGGCTATTTGCCGGGTGTCGCGGATAATATCAACAAATTCTTTGAGCGGGTCTCTAGCCAGGGCTGTTTAATGATTGAAGAGGAAAACGGAGACGATGAATATATCCATGATGTTAGACAGGATGTATTTGAAAGATTTGAAAATTTGAAAAAAGTATTACAAGGGACGTAACTTTGAAAACCTTCGCCATCGGAGATATTCACGGCGCTTACAAAGCAATGATGCAATGCTTTGAGCGCGCTAAGTTCGATTATGAGAGAGGTCGCTTGATCGTGATGGGCGATGTTTGCGACGGGTATCCGGAAGTCAGGCAGTGTATCAATGAGCTTTTGAAGATTAAACATTTTGATCTGGTCATTGGCAATCATGATATGTGGGCACTTGATTGGGCGTTAAAAGGGGATATGCCGGAAATATGGACGAGTCAGGGCGGAGACAGAACGATGGCATCATATAACGGCGGGCCTATGCCACAGGAGCATATTGAATTTTTGAAAGACGGAGAGCTCTGGATTGAACACGACAATCAGATATTTGTACATGGGGGATTCAATCCCGATGTATCGCTTAAAAGCCATAACGCGCAGACTTTGGTCTGGGATAGAACACTCCTTGATATAGCGTGGAAGAAGCAGATGGATGGTCATAAGTGCCAATTTGGCAAGTACAAGGACATATTTGTCGGTCACACAACAACCGAGCTTTATAACACATTACAGCCGATTCATGTGTGTAATGTATGGAATCTTGATACAGGAGCTGGTTGGTCGGGTAAGCTTACTATAATGGATGTTGATTCAAAAGAATACTGGCAATCGGATTTGACACCAGACTTATATGGCGGAAAACCGGATAAGTTATGCAGTTTGAGGAAAGAATAAATTATGGGAACGACAACATTTTTCCTTAGACTTAATGATTTGGGTAAACCATTAAACAAAACGGGGGATATCTAACAGTAGAAGAGGTTGCTAAACAACTTGGCTTGTCTGAATATAGAGTGCGTGAGCTTATTAGAGACAAACAGATCCGCGCCACAAAGATAGGACAGTGGAAAATAAACCCAGAGGATTTGCAGGAGTTTATTAAGTCCGGACGAATAGATAATAATATTTGGTTTAACTGGAGAGAACGAAATAAAGGATTAAAGCATGAAATATAAAATATTCATTAGCGGTATTCAGAAAGAACTTAAAACAGAACGTCGAGCTATTAAGAATTACATATTTGAAGATGCGCTTTTTTCTGAATATTTCGATGTTTTTTATTTGAAGATGCTCCTGCTAAAAGCAAGTCGGCTGAAAAGTCTTATCTTGAAGAGGTTAGAAAATGCAATATTTATATAGGTATTCTTGGCAACAAATACGGCGCAACGAAAAAAGCAAAAATCTCACCGACTGAAGCAGAATTTAAAGAAGCGAAAAAGAAACATAAGGCCATCCTAATTTATATCAAAGGGGACAATACGATCGACAAGAAACGTAAAGCCGGTGTTCAAAAGTTGATTAAAGAGGTGCGTGATTCAAAACGAGGTTCTTACGCATTTAAAACTTTTAACGGATGGAAAAATTACGAATGCCGCAATTTTGTTATTTGGGAAAGAGCCGCGTAACTTCTTTAATCAGGCCAATATTAAATGTATTCAATTGCCTAGCACCAAAGTTGAAAAACCTTTTCCCTCATACCATATTTATGATGGAACGCTATTTGATCGGGTTGATAAAACGGTAGGTTTTGTATTGGATATAATAAAACAAGCCGTTATCCAGCAAGAGCATACACCACAGTTTAAACGCCCCTTTGAAATACCTGTTTTTGCTATTCAAGAGGGGATTGTCAATGCTGTTGCTCATAGGAATTACAACACAAGATCTTCGGTTCAGGTTATGGTGTTTCTTGCTGCGTAGGAAAGTATATAAGCATCGCAAGGAACCTCACTAAGACGATGCTCTAAGTCAATCGGTTTCTTGCTGCGTAGGAAAGTATATAAGCATCGCAAGGAACCTCACTAAGACGATGCTCTAAGTCAATCGGTTTCTTGCTGCGTAGGAAAGTATATAAGCATCGCAAGGAACCTCACTAAGACGAT
>Ga0268276_1001420_pt1 | contig 23678 bp, 23 predicted proteins | sample saktaG_4_FD_190145 | JGI IMG/M metagenome (GOLD analysis project Ga0268276, IMG submission 190145) | Saline water microbial communities from Sakinaw Lake, British Columbia, Canada - sak_2010_1_5_45m | ecosystem: Environmental > Aquatic > Non-marine Saline and Alkaline > Saline ... | reverse complement strand
ACAACCATCCAATCGCAATGATAAAGACCAAAAACCCAGTTATAAAAAACCAGGTTTTTCTCGTATTAGAATCTGCTTGCGTATAAATCGACGCCATAATTTGAAATTTACAATTTACAATTTGAAATCAATTTGAAATATTTTAATATTTAATTATTAAAAATTGATTTCAAACTTCAAATTTCAAATTAAAAATTTACTTTTACCGGTTCGCGCTCTGCGTCGTTGGCTGTCTGAAATAACTCCATCTGTTTAAATCCAAATGAACTGGCTATCATGTTTGCAGGAAAGCTTTCCACTTTGATATTTAAATCTCTGACATTTGTATTATAGAACCTGCGGGCCGCCTGAATTTTGTCTTCTGTATCTGTTAATTCGTTTTGCAAAGCTAAAAAATTCTGAGAAGCTTTTAGCTCGGGGTAATTTTCGGCTACCGCGAACAAACTTTTTAAGGTTCCGGAAAGCGTATTTTCTGCCACTGCTTTATCCTTGAGTCCGGTAGCCCCCATTGCAGAAGCCCTGGCCTGGGTAACTTTTTCAAATAACTCCCTTTCATGAGTTGCATAACCTTTTACGGTTTCAACCAAATTTGGAATCAAGTCGTACCTTCTTTTTAACTGCACATCAATATCTGCCCAGGCTTCTTTTGCCCTATTTTTCAGGGTCACCAAACCGTTGAACGCCGCAATTATCCATAAGACAACTGCGACCACGACGATTAATATTATCCACGATATTATTCCCATGTTTATTTTGGCAAACTATCAATTAAATTCTCTAAATGAGGATGTTGAGTGATAAATTTGTAGCCAATTATATATTTTTAATATGAAGGGTGCGAGCAGGTTGCGATTATTATTTCGGCAGCTCATTTTCAATCAAGTTATCTATGTGTGGATGTTGTACTATGAATTTATAATTAAATAATTTTACAAGCATTAAAAAATCTTCGAGCTCAGAACGAAATTTTTCCGGACCAGAAAAAACTTCCCATAATTGCACAATAAGATTTTTTGTATAATGGTGCAAGATTTCGTAATCTGATTTATTTTTTAAATAATTTATTATCTGCTTAAATTCTCCCCTGTCTAGCCAAACTCCCTGGCACATCTTACAAAAATCAACCCTTGTTTTTGACTCATCATATTGAACTGCAGTTAAGCCTACTCTGCAAAGCGGACAATATCTATTTCCACGCGAAACGCGAAATCGTCCTTTGTCTCTCCACAAATCAACGTCCAACCAATTTAACTGCTCATCTCTGGCGTCTTTTGCCCTTCTCAGCTCATCTTTATCAAACCACATACCCAAGCACTTTGGACAGCAATCAACCTCCACTAAGTGGAACATAATCTTTCCTAATTGTTCTCCATCATTTGGACACTTCATTACTATTATAATAGCCAAAAATCTGCTTTAATACAAGTTAATTTCAAAAAAAAGCCCTGCGACGTTGTCGTGGGCTTGTTTGGCTTTAATCCTTGACTGGCAGGTCGGCTTCTTTCAGTGCTTTTATTACCTCGTTACCCAGCTTAGTACCGCCAATTACCCTAACAAATTGATGGACTACCAATGTGCCATCGAGTAACTGAGAAACAGAGACAAGCTCCCCCTTATCGTTAGCCACTGTGATATTACTGGCAGAGTAAGGATTAGCGGAGTAATTTCCTTTTTTTCTAATCCCCCAACACCTTCCTTTCAACGAAGCCGTCTCCCAAATTGAATCAAGCGCTTCTCTTGCGTCTGGTAAATTATCTGGTGATTTTACCATTATGATTTTCCTTTCAAAGAACTACGAGCCCGGCATATTTGCGGATGGAGTCCAGGCATTACCCGGACTAAACCGGCAATTTGTGTTTGTGCACTTGCCTTCTTTCACCGTCACAACCATTCCGTACCGATGACACCTCATAGGCCCGTCTTCTCTTCTGAAAATCTGATTCTTCTGATTGCACTTGCTTTTAGACATCCTAACCTCCTTGCGGATTTTCCGCTAAAAGTGTTGAAATATGTTACATATTGGAAAAGTACTATTTTATATCTTATCTAATTAATATTTTTTGTCAAACCCCGCTGAGCGGGGTCAAACGAAAACGGCTCACACTGCAGTGTGAGCCGTTTTTTAATCAATACTTAGTAATCGCCGCCCATCCCTGCCATTGGGTTTGGCATTCCACCGTGGCCATGGGCTTCGTCTTTTTTTGGTAATTCGGAAACAACAGCTTCTGTTGTCAAAAGCATAGAAGCTGCGGAAACCGCGTTTTCTAAGGCAGTTCTGGTAACTTTTGTTGGGTCAACGACTCCGGCTTTTATCAAATTTTCATAAACCATTGTTTGAGCATTAAATCCAAAATCTGCTTCAGATTCTTTTACTTTTTGCACAACAACAGCTCCATCAATTCCGGCATTTTCAGCAATTTGCCTTACGGGCTCCTCAATTGCTCTTTTTAAAATATTCAATCCGGTTTTTTCATCACCCTCCAACTGTAATTTTTCCAAAGCCGATAAGGTTCTCAACAAAGCAACTCCTCCTCCTGGCACTATTCCCTCTTCAACGGCAGCCCTTGTTGCATGCAAAGCGTCTTCCAATTTATGTTGTTTTGCTTTTTGTTCAACTTCTGTGGCAGCCCCCACTTTTATAACTCCTACTCCTCCAGACAACTTTGCCAATCTTTCCTGTAATTTTTCTTTATCAAAATCTGACGTTGCTTCACTGATTTGTTTTTTTATTGAGCCGATTCTTGCATCAATGTCTGCCCTTTCTCCCTTGCCCTCAACAATTATCGTGTTCTCTTTTGTGGAAACCACACGCCTTGCCTGCCCCAACATTTCTATTTCAACATTTTCCAATTTCATTCCTTTTTCTTCAGAAATTACTTCTGCTCCAGTAACAACGGCGATATCCTCTAACATTTCTTTTTTTCTATCGCCAAACCCCGGAGATTTTACTGCAAGAGCGTTAAAAATTCCTCTCATTTTGTTTACAATCAAAGTTGTTAGGGCGTCTCCGTCAACATCGTCAGCAATGATAACCAATTCTTTTTTTCCGGCCTTCACTAATTTTTCCAGCAATGGTAAAATTTCCTGCAACGAGCTGATTTTTCTGTCTGTGATTAAAATATACGGCTCTTCTAGACTGGCTTCCATTTTCTCTGCATTAGAAACCATATATCCTGAAACATATCCCCGATCAAACTGCAAACCCTTTACAATTTCTTTGGAAAGCCCAAAGGTTTTTGATTCTTCGGTTGTAATAACCCCATCTTTTCCAACTTCCTCCATAACTTCGGCAATCAAATTTCCCATTTCCACATCCTGCGCTGAAATAATTGCGACTTGCGCTTTTTCTTCCCTTGTAGAAATTGATTTTGACATTATCCTAAGAGCTTCCACCACCGCATCTTTTGCTTTTATAATTCCCAACCTTAGAGCTAATGGATTAGCTCCGGCTGCCACATTTTTTAACCCTTCCGTGGCAATTGCCTGGCACAACAAAACAGCTGAAGTTGTTCCGTCTCCTGCAATATCATTTGTTTTTGAAGCAACTTCTTTTATAATTTCTGCTCCAATATTTTCAATATTGTCTTCCAATTCAATGTCTTTTGCTATTGTTACGCCATCATTTGTGATTGTGGGCGAACCAAAACCCGAGCCCAAAACAACATTTCTGCCTTTTGGCCCAAGAGTTACTTTTACTGCATTGGCAACTTTATCCAACCCATTTTTTAATACTTTGCGAGCATCCTCGCTGAATTTAATCTGCTTAGGCATAATTTGAAATTTGAAATTTGAAATTTGAATTCAATATCTTAATATTTAAATAATTCAAATTGATTTCAAATTGTAAATTGTAAATTAAAAATTTGGGAATTATTCTAATATTGCTAATATGTCGCTTTCTGAGGCGATTAAATATTCTTTGCCGTCAACCTTTATTTCATTTGGACCATATTTTGTGAACAGAACTTTATCTCCGGGTTTTACCGACATCATAATTATTTTTCCATCATCTGTTTTTTTGCCGGGTCCCACTGCAATTACTTTTCCTTCCTCTGATTTCTCCTTTGAGGCTGTATCAGGCAAAAAAATCCCGCCCCTGGTTTTTTCGTCTTCTTTAATCGGTTCTATTAAAATATGATCTCCTAATGGTTTGATTGTCATAAGTTTTATTTTAAAAATAATTTTTAAGTATAATGTAATTTAATCGATTAAAGAACAGTTGTCAACAATTTATTTTAGATATTGACCTGTATAAGATTTTTTAACTTTTGCAATGTCTTTTGGAGTGCCCTCGGCTACAATTTCTCCCCCCTTATCTCCGCCCTCTGGGCCTAAATCTATCACCCATTCAGAATTTTTTATCAAATCTAAATTATGTTCTATAACAAGAACTGTATTCCCTTTTTCAACTAATCCTCCCAAAACAGAAACCAGTTTTTTAACGTCATCAAAATGCAATCCGGTTGTTGGCTCGTCTAAAATATATAATGTTCTGCCAGTACCCTTGCGCGAAAGCTCTGTAGCTAATTTTACTCTTTGCGCTTCTCCGCCAGAAAGTGAAGTAGCCGCCTGCCCAAGCTCAACGTATGAAAGCCCGACCTCTTTTAAGGTTTTTAATTTTTCGTGAAGCCCGGGAACATTTTTGAAAAACTCCATTGATTCCTCAACGTTCATTTCCAAAACTTCTGCAATATTTTTATCTTTATAGGTAATTTCCAAAACTTCTTTGTTATATCTTTTTCCGTGGCATTCTTCACACTCAACATAAATGTCGGGCAAAAAATACATTTCAACTTTTTTCTGACCCTGTCCTTCGCAAGCCTCACACCTTCCGCCCTTAACATTAAAACTAAATCTACCTGCTGAATATCCGCGGACCCTTGCCTCTTTTGTTTTTGTAAAAATATCTCTTATATGAGAAAACGCTCCCGTATATGTTGCAGGGTTTGACCTTGGAGTCCTTCCTATGGGCGACTGGTCAACCAAAACAACTTTGTTTACATTTTCAGTTCCCAAAATTTCTTTATGTTTTCCCGGCTCGTCTTTTGCCCTGTAAAACTTTTTCAACAAAGACTTTGCCAAAATATCATTAACCAAAGACGATTTTCCCGAACCCGAAACTCCCGTCACGCAAACAAATTCGCCCAGAGGTATTTTTACATCAATATTTTTTAAATTGTGTTCTTCTGCGCCTTTGATTTCTAAAAACTTCTGGTCTTTTTCCCGCCCCTTTGGGGCGAGGCTCGCCCGCCCTTTGGGCGGGGCGGCTACTTTTTTCCTTCCAGACAAATAATCACCGGTTAAAGTATGCGATTTAAGAATTTCTTTGTATGTTCCTTCAAAAACAACTTTTCCACCATGTTTTCCTGCTCCTGGGCCAATATCAACAATCCAGTCAGATGCCTGCATTGTCTGTGGGTCGTGCTCAACCACAACAACGGTATTTCCCAGATCTTTTAATCTTACCAAGGTCTCTATCAATTTGTGCTGATCTCTGGCATGCAACCCAATAGACGGCTCGTCTAATATATATAGAACGCCCGACAATTTGGAACCTATTTGCGTTGCTAATCTTATTCTCTGCTCTTCTCCGCCAGCTAACGTCCCCGCTTTTCTGGATAAGGTTAAATAGGAAAGCCCAACATCTGTTAAAAATTGCGTCCTATCAATTATTTCTTTTAAAATTGGGGCACATACTTTCAGCTCGCCTGCACTTAATTTCTCTCCGCCGGAGGCGGATCCGCCCAAGGCGGAAAAAAATTCTTTTACTTTATCAGTTGGCATATCAACAATTTTATCAATTGATAAATCGCCAACAGTTACAGCTAAAACTTCCTGTTTTAATCTTTTACCTTGGCATTTTGGACAAACCTTCACCACCATATATTGCTCAATTTCCTGGCGCGTCCAATCAGAATCTGTTTCGTGATATCTTCTTTCTAAGTTTGCCATTACGCCCTCGAAATCTCCATCTCCTTTTAAAATGATATCAACAATCTTTTTGGGCAAGTCTCCAATTTCTTCATCTAAAGAAAATTTATATTTTTCCGCCAAACCAGAAAGTATTGAATAATAATATCCCTGTCTGCCAACTTTGTGGGAAGCGCGAGACCACGGCCAAATTGCGCCCTCGGATAAGGTTAACCTTTTATTTGGAATTACCAATTCGGGGTCAACTTCCAGTTTTTCACCAAGTCCGGTGCATTCCGGGCAAGCGCCATAAGGATTATTGAAAGAAAATAGTCTTGGCTCCAATTCCGGCAAGGAAACCCCGCACTTTTCGCAGGCAAAATGCTCAGAGAAAATTAAATCATTTTCCCTATCATTTTTCTGTCCAATAATTACAATTCCTTTACCAAGCCTTAATGCTATTTCCAAGGAATCAACTAAACGAGACCTATCAATCTCCTTGCCCAATATGAGTCTATCAACCACAACTTCAATATCATGCTTTTTTTGTTTATCTAACTGCTTTTCTAAAGATTCTTCCACTTGAAAAATCACTCCATCAATTCTTACCCTCACAAATCCTCCTCTTTGAATTTCTTCCAAAACGCCCTGATGTTCTCCTTTTTTAGAACGGATAACCGGTCCCAAAATAGTAAGCTCAATATTTTTTGGTAATTTTAGAACCTGGTCAACAATTTGGTCTATGGTTTGTCGTGAAATTAACTTTCCACAATTAGGGCAGTGGGGCTTTCCAATTCTTGCATACAAAAGTCGCAGATAATCGTAAATTTCTGTTATTGTTCCCACGGTAGATCGCGGGTTGTGAGTTGATTTTCTTTGATCAATTGAAATTGCCGGAGAAATTCCTTCTATCTTATCAACATCGGGCTTATCCATAACTCCCAAAAACTGCCTGGCATAAGCTGATAAAGATTCTACGTATCTTCTCTGTCCTTCTGCATACAAAGTATCAAAAGCCAAAGATGACTTCCCCGAACCGGAAAGCCCGGTAATTACAATCAACTTATTCTTCGGCAAGTCCAAATCAATATTTTTTAAATTATGGACTCTTGCCCCGCGAATTTTTATAAAATTATCTGCCATAGAAAAAGATTAGTGGGTTATTATACAACTTTATTTTTATCTTTTCAAGCCTCTACAATAAAAAAGCAGCGGTGTTGTTTTACCGCTGCAAAAGCTCTTAAACTAAGTCGGCAATACAGTTAACTGCGTCGCCGACACTTCTCCACTTCTTCGACATTCCATCGGGAATAGGGATATTAAACCCGTCCTCGAGTTCCATGGCCAGATCCGCCAGCAGCAATTCCTCCGTAATCGTGTCGCATCCGTCAACAAGCACTGTCTTGACAGAAATATTCTTTGGATCCTCCTCAAGATATTCGGCGACAATTCTGATTACTTTCCCTTCGACCTCCTGATGGTCGCTGGATTCTTCTACTATACTTACGCTGGCGCTTTTGCAATATGGACATCCGTCATAAACGGATATCCCATAATGCACCTCCACCAAATCTTTTCTCAGAAAATTCTTGTGGCAGTCCGCACAAAACATTTTCTCAGATGATAGCGCCGCAATCTGCGCGGACAAAAAACCAAAAAGAGCCGAGAAGAACAAGAACAAGACCACGAAGCCGATCAATATTTGGGTCAGGACCTTATAGAAAGGCAACGGTTCAAAAAGAGTAGCCTGCAAAAGAACCATTACTGCCGTGACCGTCGCCGACACGACCAACGCCAACAAGACTGAGAACTTTCCTATGCGCATTTCTTTACCCTTTCATTAGAGTTATCAGTAGATTCATCAGTATTCACCTAACAAATGACTGTCATAATTATACATTTTTTATTCTCTTTGTCAATGGTTTGATAAACGCAAACAAAAAGCCCATTCAACGGGCAATGTGTTTTTAAAAGTCCTCCCCTATTTTACAATCTTTGGTTTTTTGAAAAAATCTTCTTTTATAAGTTTCACCAAAACATAAAAAGGAATAACGGTAACAGCCAACATGATTACGCCAACTATTAGCCAAAATGCGACTGGCCACAAGGTTTCGGCTGTCGAATAATTTAAAAATTCGCTAAGCAAATATTTAAATAAATCAAAAAGCGGGTAATTTATTTTTAAAATCCAAACTTCTGAAATAATAATCGCTACAGAAAAATAGCCGAAGCGGTAATTTTTGTATTGTTGTAAAAATAAAATGATTAAAGATAGGGACAGAAAACCAAACATCGGTACACAGTACTGCAATATAGAATTTAGAACCATCTCATCGTAATTTGACGGATGGGCCAAACCTAAGCCAGAAATCATATATGTCAAAAATGCATAAAAAAAGGTAAACAATAATACTAAAACATCGATTAAAACTAACAATCTAAAAATTATTTTTGGATAGTATTTCATATTTAATCGTTAATAATTAATTTATTATACTATTAAAAAATAAATAAAAAAACCTCCTACGAACTTCTGTAAGAGGTTATGTGTACCAAGTTACGCGGGTACGAAATTTCTACGCAGTTTTGCAACTGCGGGGAAAATCATCGCACCCACAAAAAGGAACAGTAAAGATGATGGCTCGGGAACAGAAACCATTGTGAAATCAGTAACATCGACGCTGGCATTAACGTCGCCATAGTTGTTGAGCGCCACGCTAAGAATGTGGTAGCCTGCGTCAAGGTCGCTAATATCAATGTCTGTGGTAAAAGCATCTGTGCCGGCGAGGTCGCCCGTGATTACAAACCTTAGCTCGTCGTCTATCCACAGCGTGAGCTGGTCGCCATCTCCGGCATCAAAAAACTGATAAGTGAACTCAATCGCAACATCATCGGAGCTTTTTGAAAAACTCGTGTGCCAATATGCCGGACTGTGCTCGGTCAAACGCATTCCGCCCGGAATTCCGGTAACTAATCCCTGTGTCAGCAAAGTTGATAAATCGAGTTTTGACCACTTCTCCACCGAGCCTAATTCAGCGCTTGTGTCTTTCAGCGCATACTCACCCTGCGACCAGTCTTGTTCATAAGATGAACCAAGAGTTTTATACAAATCACCCTCCAGGGGTGACCAGGCCAACCCCAAATCGCTTGTGAACAAACTTGCCCCGCTATACCAATTAATAGGATAAACATGATTGTCTGTTATATCCCACACTGGATAAGGCGGATAGAGGCTCACGTTGACTATACTATTGGAAGCAGTGTACGCTGTCCCAAAAAAAGACGAATAGTTATCAATAAATGTAGTTCCAGGGGTTCTGCCGATATTAATCCCCTTAAGTACCGACGATAGATTATTGCTGGCACCGACAAGTGTCGTGACGCCATCTGGTGAATCTCCTAGGGTGAGTTGATCAACAACTAATGAGCCTTCCTTTCCGCCATTGTACAATTCCATGGCAGTCATAGCCGCAACTCGTGCGCCATGACTTATCCCTACTATCTGAAGTTTTCCATTAAAACTTCCCGTAGAAATACCTGCCAACCTCAATGCGACCGTCAAATCAGCCGCCGATTCATCCGTGTTACTTCGAGACTGCTTTGCTTCAAACACAGAATTTGTATTTGTTGCAGACATATCAAGCCAATTAAATGCGACAACGATGTCACCTGGGGCGACAGTCTTAATATTTATCGCCGCATTTTTCAGTATTCCGGCGAAATCTGCGTTTGTGACAGAACCGGTTTTTGGGTCTGTTGCATCCCAAATTTTTCCACCGTCATCGGCGAATATTCTCAACCCAGGCGCCCATCCGTGAACCAAGACGTGAATGTTGCCGGAAGAAAGATCGCCAGCGCATACCGGCACCCAACCCGTCCCATCCCATTTTGCAAGGCGGTTAATAGGTGCGCATATGGGTGGCTGGACTTGATACTCTTGGCACTTCGCAACGGGCGTCAACAGAAAGGCATGTGTCTGCCCAGAAGGACTTATGCCGTTTCCAACAATTTGACCACTGTTATTGATAGCATTTGCCGAACTAAGCATCCACCCGGAAGAAACAGGAATTAAACTGTTGAGATTTTGCATCAAACCTGCGCTACTATACACAAAGGCAGCATTACCACTATTCCCAACAATAACGCCACTGTCATTTATGCCCTTGGCAATACTATACGATCCGCCAAGAGTGCCAAGATCCTGCATCCCGCTACCGTTCTGCCATAGGAAGGCTTTTTCATAACTGCTTTCGTAATATTGAATATTGTCCCTAACACTTCCAACAACCTGTCCGCTGTTGTTGATGCCGTAGGCGCAACTAAATGATCCGCCAAGAGTGCCGATGTCGGTCATTTTTCCTTCGCTGTATAGAAAGGCGCGCTGGTTAGAAAAATTGCCCACAGCGGAATAATTACCAACAACTTGCCCGCTGTTGTTGATGCCGTAGGCGCAACTAAATGATCCGCCAAGTGCACCAAGATCCTGCATCCCGCTACCGTTCTGCCATAGGACGGCATGATCATCATTGTGGCTGTTAATATAGCAATCCCCAACAACCTGTCCGCTGTTGTTGATGCCCCTAGCAACGACCCATGGGTTTCCAGTTGTTGGGCCAAGATCCTGCATCTCATTGCCATTCTGCCACAAAAAAGCACCGTGACCATAATTATATCCCCCAACAACTTGCCCACTATCATTAATACTATAAGCCCTACAATTGTTAGATACATCAAATGTGCCAATATCCTGCATCCCGCTACCGTTCTGCCAGAGAAAGGCGTGATAGTTGCTGTCAATTTCGAAAACTCCAACAACTTGCCCGCTGTTGTTGATGCTATAAGCGTCGCTGTACCGTCCGCCGAAAGAACCTAAGTCTGTAACGGTGTACTGAACTTCCGCCACGCAAAGAGGTGTTGAAAAAAGAAGTACTGCAATAACGATTGCAAATAATCTAAAATAAACGCTTTTCATTTCTATTCTCCTCAGGTCCTAGTTAAATGATTTCGCTACGAGCGAAAATTTAACAGGGTAAATTTACAATGAGCGGAGATATCGCCACGCTGGCAATATTTTTTCATTATACTATTAAAATAATCGGAGAGAAAATATGCTATTGAAAAATGGAGCGATTTAGTCTTAAATAAGTTTATGGAGCGGTTCAAATTATTACCGAAATCAAAAATCGACAACCTGCCGAAAACGGCTGGGGTTTATTGTTTTACAGAAAAAGTAGCGGAAGACAGGCTTCCACTCATTTATATAGGAAAGGCTATAAATATCCAAAATAGGGTAAAAAATCATTTTAATCAGCCTTCTTATAGAGATAATCTATTTATGGATAAGGTTGATAGAGTTGGATATTTAGAAACCGGCTCTGAAATTGAAGCGCTAATTTTGGAGGCAAATTTAATAAAAAAATACCAGCCTAGGTTTAATGTAGTTTGGAAAGACGGCAAAAATTATTTTTATGTGGCAATTTCAAAAGATGAAAAGCCGATTGTTTATATCACTCACCAAAAAAATGAAACCGCAGAATATATTGGACCGTTTGTTGAAGGGACTGCTCTAAAAAAGACTTTGAGATTTTTGCGCAAAGCGTTCCCCTACTATACTTCGAAAAAACACCCTAAGCTAAAATGCACCTATTGCCACTTGGGCCTGTGCCCTGGCCCAGAACCCGACTTAAAAGAATACAAAAAAAATATAAAAAAATTAGCTTTGATTCTTAAAGGAAAAAGAGGTGCTGTTCTAAATTCGCTAAAGCGAGAAATGAAAACTCTCTCTAAAGAAAAAAGCTTTGAGGAAGCAGGGAAAATCAGGGACAAAATTTACAATCTAGAGCAAATTATGGCACATACTCACGTCATCGAAACCGCCAAAGTTGGTGCGACGTCCGACGTCGCACCAACTTTGGGTAAAATTATTGGTATAGATAAAACGATACACAGAATAGAATGCTATGACGTTTCAAATATCCAGGGAAAGTTTGCCACAGGCTCTATGGTTTCCGCCGGGATACCCCTTGGGTCTGGACCAGCCTCGGGCTGGGTTTTTGACAAAAGCCAGTACAAAAAGTTTAAAATAAAAATGGCTAATGAGCCGAATGATATAGCAATGTTAAAAGAAACTATTAGCAGAAGGTTAAATCACCCAGAATGGAAATATCCTGAAGTTATGCTAATTGATGGCGGGGTGGGTCAATTAAATGTGGCTACAAAAACAAAAAATAGAGAATCCCTGTCCAGAAACATAAAGGTAATTTCAATAGCAAAGGGAAAAAAAGAGTTGTTTATTGAAGGAAAAAAAGATCCAATTCCACTAAAAAACCTCCCACAGGAAGTTTATAACATAATAAAACAACTCGACGACGAAGCCCACAGATTCGCCATCACCTACCACGAAAAACTTAGAAAAAAGAACTTGTTGAAATAAAAAAGCCCCGTGAGTCTGCATTTCTGCAAACTGCACAGAGCTATGGCTCTACGCCCGCGTTATTACGGATTGCTAATCCCAAAGATTCGAGGAGATCACGTTGTCTCCTAGGCAGATGACTACGCCTGAGTCAGCCGGCTCTGCTCCCATCGTCCAAAAATCCTGGACTCTTGATCGCCAGCAGAAAACGACCCAGAGTCTTCCTTCCGTGCGCACGAAGGCTAAATTACGCTGGCCTTGTGCGTTTAGAGGGCCACTCTCATTGTGACTCTGGCATTGCACCAGATTGAGGAAATATCCAAGCTGAATTTCAGCCAACGACCCGAGAGTTGTCAACACAGACTCGGCAGTCGCCGATTGTTTAAGGCGACTCACTGCCAACCTAGTAGCCGGAAGCTCCCTGTTGTCAGCAGTACCCACAACGTTTGGATAATAATGACCCAACCAAGTCGCATTCATGGCGCGCCAGACGAAGGGCTCTGTGGCTTCCATATCCACGAAAGCTATCTGTCTCAAAACATCCGGCCCATCAACCCTTATCTTTAGTTTACCCCGAAGAATTGCTTCGGCAACCTCTTGTCCGCCAAGAATGTTCAGCAGGGCTTCCTCCTGTCCTCGAGTCCAATTTGGATACTTGCACTTTTGAGACATGACATGCTCCTTCCTCGGCTAAAAGCCAAAGAATTTCCATCTACCCGATGGTTAAGGGTGACTGCCAACACGGCAATCAATCAATGAACTACTATAATTTAACTATAGCATATTTAATCCTTATTGTCAATGTAACTCTCCTTTTCCCTGTGTTGTATTGCACTTCCCTGTTAAATCTGATATAATTTAAGTCGATGAGGAAATTACTCTCTCAGATTATTGCAGCTGTAGCCGGGCTATGGCTGGCAACAATGTTTGTGCCTGGGGTTGTGGTTATAACCTACCCGACGTCGAGTTTTTTCGGTTTTTCTTTAACAGCACAATGGGAGATTTTTGTAGTTTTGGGAATTGTTTTGGGGTTATTAAATTATTTTCTAAAGCCGTTGCTAAAACTCATATCCTTGCCCTTAGAAATAATTACCCTTGGACTTTTTACCATAGCAATAGATATGGCTTTAATCTGGGTTTTGGATTTAATGTTTGACGAACTCACTGTCCCCCTCTTTCTTCCGCTACTATACACTGTTTTAATTATTTTGGGGCTTAATATAATTGTTAAATCTTTTTTAGTAAACAGAGATAACGAATAAAAAAATATGAATCAAATTTTATTTTACACTCAATTAGCAGTATCGGTAATTATAATTATCCTTATTGCGATACAGCAAAGAGGAGCAGCTCTTGGTGCCGGATTTGGCGGAGGAGGCGAAGTTTACTCTGCTAAACGCGGAGCCCAGAAAAAAATTCATTATGCCACTATTGCAGCCGCAACTCTTTTTCTTGTTTTGGGCGTATTAAACATACTGATTCCGTAACGAAAGAATATAGTATTTGGAAGCTGGAATCTAGAATAGAATAAAGAATACAGAATTCTGAATTCAAAATTCAATTCAAGCTACAAAATACTAAATTCAAAATTCATTTTTTAATGAGGTTTCCTAAATTTTCTCAGTGGAAACAAATTTTTAAAGTATTAAAAAAAACTGAAAGAACGTTTTTTCTGGTTTTTGTTGCGCTTTTTTTCATATCTGCAATCTATCTTACGATTAACCTTTATATAAACAACACAAAGCTTGCCCCCGCCTATGGCGGAACATATACAGAAGGGGTGGTAGGACAACCAAGGTTTATAAACCCTATTTATGGCGAGACAAATGATGTAGATAGAACACTGATCGGTTTAATTTATTCCGGATTGATGACTTATGATAAAGACGGAAAAATAGTTAATGACTTGGCAGAAAGTTATCAAATTTCGGAAGACGGCACAACCTATACGTTTCAGCTAAAAAATAATCTTTATTGGCAGGACGGCTCACCGTTAACAGCTGACGACGTTATTTATACAATAAAAACAATCCAAAACTCAGATTACAAAAGCCCATTAAGGGCTAATTGGCTGGGTGTAGGTGTGGAAAAAATATCAGACACCTTTTTGTCTTTTTCCCTTGGCGCGCCGTACAATTCTTTCCTCGAAAATTGCACTGTAAAAATTATTCCCCAACATATTTGGAAAAATGTTCTTCCGGAAAATTTTGCCTTATCTCCCTATAATTTACAGCCTATTGGATCGGGATACTATGCTCTCTCCGATATACAGGGAGACAATAGCAGTTTTATAAAAAACCTAACATTGTCCGTTAATTCCAAATACTACGGCAAAACACCATACATATCAAAAATTTATTTTAAATTTTTTGCCGACAAAACAGAATTAGTGAGCGCTGCCAACCAAAAAACCATAGATGGATTTTCTATAACAGCTCTTGATAACGATCAGGCTTTAGCTGAAAAACAAATACGCCAGGGGTGGAGCGCAAACGAAAAATTCAACGTTTACTCCTTTTCCCTACCAAGATATTTTGCCGTATTTTTTAATAACAGCTCATCCAAAATTTTGTCTGACGCCAATATAAGCCAGGCACTTAATTATTCTGTTAATAAACAGGAACTTGCACAAAAAATTGGAGAGACATTTAAAGAAAATATTTCTGTTGTTGATTCTCCAATTATGCCAGATTATTTTGGCTACTCAGGACCAACAATAAATTATGATTTTAACACAGATACTGCGAACACGTTATTGGATAAATCAGGATATAAATATTCAGATTCAGAAACCCAAGGGGAAACCCGAACAAAAATAGATAGTAAAAAACCGGCTTTTCAATTTAAAAGCTACCTATCTGCAAAATCCAAGGGAAGTGAAGTTGTGGAACTGCAAGGATGTCTTTCAAGACTAGATAATGACCTTGGAACTCTTTTACAAGGAGAAACCAGCGGGACTTATAGTAAGGGAACAGAAGACGCAGTGACCGCCTTCCAAAAAAAATATCTACCCGATGTCCCAAGCACAGGAGAAGTGGGCCCGGGAACACGAAAAAAGCTTAATGAATTATGCTTCTCCACCCAAAATAATTCCATACCACTACAATTCACCCTAACTACAATAAACCAACCTCAGCTAGTTACGACGGCTAATCTTTTAAAAGACTACTGGCAAAAAGTCGGGATAACAGTCGACGTAAATGCCGTAGATCTCTCGGACTTAAAAGATATTATTAAAAACAGAAGCTACGATGCCCTACTTTACGGTCAGGCGCTGGGAAGTATACCGGATTTATATCCGTTCTGGCATTCTACCCAAATAAACGACCCGGGATTGAACCTTTCGGCATATCAAAATAAAAATGCAGACCAATTACTAAAAGACTCCAGGGAAACTTTGGACGAAACAAAAAAGACACAAAGCTATGAAAAACTGCAAGACATTATACTAGGAAACACACCAGCCTTATTTTTATACGATCCCGATTATATTTATTGGGTTTCCGGAAAAGTAAAAGGCATTGATACAACAAAAATAATCGATCCTGCAAAAAGATTTGAAAATATTAGTAATTGGTTTATAAATACAAAAAGAATATGGAAATAGACATAACAAAGTTAACTCCAGACGTAAGACACTTAAATGATATGCGCGAAGTTTTATATGATGAAGATTTTGCAAAAAATTCTCCTAACATGGACTTATATTATATGTACAGAAAAGTAAAACAGGAAAATGGATTGGTCCACAATATCACCGTTACACTAGCTAAAATGCTTGGTTCTGAATTTGCAAAAACAAAGGGTCATGTGCATATCGGAAATTTTAAAGAAATGTACACTGTCATGGAAGGACAAGCAATTTTTCTGATGCAAAAAGGAAATGCAGATAACATTGAGGATGTTTATGCAGTAGAAGCAAAACCAGGGGAATCAGCTATAATTCCTGAAGGCTATGGCCACGTTACAATAAATCCCTCAGAAACAGAAAACCTAAAAACCGGCGACTGGACAGCCGAAGGATGCAAAAGTGACTATTCCCTCTTTGAAGAAAAAAGAGGCGCATGTTATTACTACACAAAACAGGGTTGGATTAAAAATGAAAACTATAAATCCGTACCGGAGTTACGTTTTGAAAACTCTCTAAAAGAAGTCCCTCAAAACTTAGATTTTCTTAAATAAAATAGCTCTAACTTAGCCCAGGCGGTGAAATTGGCAAACACGTACGTTCATCCCCCCACCTTTTTACAACAAATAATGCCGCAGTGGTGAAACTGGCATACACGCATGCTTCAGGAGCATGTCTCGCAAGGGTTGAGGGTTCGACTCCCTCCTGCGGCACAAATATGCAAAAAATTGATCTCAACAGATTTTTTGCAACAATAAAATTAAAACAATAAAAAATAAACATGATAGCACAAAAAAGTCCGGGTAATACCGGAAAACAAAATACCATGCCACAGAAAACGTGGCAAGACACATATCCGGCGCCCAGAAAATCGTGGCATCCGGAAAACAATCTAAAAATAATTCCACTGGGTGGATGCGAAGAGGTTGGAAGAAATATGACCTGCTTTGAGTATGGTCAGGATATTGTAATTTTAGATATGGGCTTACAATTTCCGGAAGAAGATATGCCTGGAATTGATTATATAATTCCAAACATTGAATACTTAAAAGGAAAAGAAAAGAATATCCGAGGAGTTATATTTTCTCATGGCCACTTAGACCACATTGGAGCGGCTCCCATACTTTTGCAAAAATTAGGAAATCCGCAGATAATCGGCAGGCCTTTAACTCTAGAAATGGTAAAACATAGGGTTGAAGACCTTTATCGCGGTGAATCAAAAAAGCTTAGGACATTATATATAAAGGATATAAATGAAAAAATCAGACTTGGCGGGTTTACTTTAAGTTTTTTTCCAATTGACCACAGCGTAATGGATGCCATGGGAATTATTTTAGAAACACCCTCTGGAACAGTTATTCATCCCGGAGACTGGACAATTGAAAAAGACCCCGTGGGCAGAAAAGCCATTAATTATTTTCAGTTGTCTAACCTAAAAAAACCGACCATCTTAATGCTTGAATCTTTGGGCGCCACAAACGCCAAAGAACCGGTAACCGAGGAGGAAATGTTAAATAATATTTTTGGTCTAATAACAAAAGCCCCGGGTAGAGTTATCATAACAACTTTTTCTTCTCAGATTCAAAGAATAAGACAAATCCTCGAATTTGCAGCAAAAACAAATAAAAAAGTTGCCCTAGATGGGTTTTCGATGAAGTTAAACATTGAGCTGGCGACAAAGCTTGGATATATTAAAATCCCAAAGGGAGTTATTATCACAACCGACAAAGCTCACACATATCCTGACAATAAAGTTATAATTATCTGTACAGGAGGTCAAGGTGAAGAAATGGCAGCGCTTTCCAGAATTGTTGCAGGAAACCACCGCTTTGTTAAAATTAAAAAAGAAGATACTGTTATCTTTTCTTCTTCGGTAATTCCCGGTAACGAACGCACCGTCCAAAGAGTAAAAGATAATCTTTACCGCCAGTCAGATAACGTTTACCACTCTGATATTATTGATGTGCATATTTCCGGGCATAGCAATATTGAGGGCATAAAAGAAATGCTTAGAGAAATTAAACCGGATTACTTTATTCCTGTTTACGCTAACCACTACTTTCTTAAGGAGGCCGCAAAAGTTGCCCAAGGAATTGGCTTTAGAAAAGATCAAATATTTGTTCCCGATGACGGTTCGATTATAAAATTCTCCAACAATAACGCAGAAATATTAAAAGAAAAAGCGCCAACCAGTTATGTGTTTGTTGACGGACTGGGGGTTGGAGACGTCGGAGAAATTGTTTTGAGAGACCGCCAAATGTTAGCTGAAGATGGAATGTTTGTTATTGTAGCTATAATAGATAAGAAAACAGGAACTGTACGAGGTAGCCCCGATATTATTTCCCGCGGATTTGTCTATTTACGGGAATCAAAAGATTTGCTGGCGCAGACCCGTAAAAAAGTAATAGAAATTGTAGACAAATCAGCCGGCCACGGAGGAGCTGTTAATTGGACATATGTGAAAGATGAAATCCGCAACAAAGTCGGAGACTTTTTATCAACAAAAACCTCCCGCCGCCCCATGATTCTCCCCGTAGTTATTGAAGTTTAATATATAAAAAGCTAAAATTTACTAACATGCGCATTTTTTCAGGGATCCGCCCCACTGGTGGATTACATATCGGTAATTATTTAGGAGCCATAAAGCAATGGATTTCTTTTCAGGAAGGAAACGAGTGCGTTTTTTGCGTAGTTGATTTACACGCGATAACAACTCCTTACGACCCAAAGGAACTGAAAAAAAATATTTTAGACACAACTGCGGTTTATTTGGCGGCCGGAATAAATCCTGAAAAATCCATTATTTTTGTGCAGTCAGAAGTAAAAGAACACGCCGAATTAGCTTGGCTTTTAAGCACGATAACTCCAATGGGCGAACTTTCTCGCATGACCCAATTTAAAGAAAAATCGAAACAACACAAAGATTATGTAAACTCCGGGTTGTTCAGCTACCCCATTTTAATGGCAGCTGATATTCTTTTGTATAAGGGGCAGGCCGTTCCAGTTGGCAAAGACCAAGAACAGCACGTTGAACTTGCCAGAACAATTGCAAGAAAATTTAACCAAAAATTTGGTAAAATTTTTCCAGAACCGGAAACAATTTTACCAAAAACGGGAGCTAAAATAATGTCGCTGACAAATCCTAAGAAGAAAATGTCAAAATCTGACGACCCAAAATCCTGCATTTCTCTTTTTGATTCGCCCGAAGAAATTACAAAAAAGATAATGTCAGCTGAAACCGACTCTGGCAAAGACGTAGTTTACAATGTTACAAAAAAACCCGGCATCTCTAATCTTTTGACTATATACAGCCTGCTGACCAACAGAACAACGCAAGATATCGAAAAAGAATTTAAGGGCAAAGGTTACGGTGACTTTAAAAAATCATTGGCAAAAGTTTTAGTTGATTATTTAGAGCCTTTCCGAAAAAAACAAAAAGAGCTCCAAACAAGAGACGTTTATGTTAAAGATATTTTAGCTAAGGGTGCATCAAGGGCAAAGACTATCGCCGAAACCACAATGAAAGAAGTTCGCGAAAAAATGGGACTTACATAGTTTGTAGTTGGTAGTGAGTAGTTTGTAGAAATAAAAAACAGCCCCGTTCGGGGCTGTTTTTTTATACGAGAGGAACATTAAAAAATTATGGAGTACAAAGACCCTTGGTTCCGCCCTCGCAATCCCCGGTTGGGTTTCCTAAAAAATTATTGGAATCTACACACAATAATGTGCCGTCGTTTAAGGCCTTATCTATACAATATGTAGTGCCATCGCTATTTGTATTTAAGACGGGATCAGGAAACTCAACTCCTCCTAAATCATACTTTTTCCAGGGCATCCCACATTTTTCCGCAAGGCTTATCTGACTCTATAAAATAATGATTTTTGTCCTCTGATAAATAAAGGTTACCATCTGCTGCCCAAGTTGCGGCGCACTTTCTTAATTGGTCCATTTCTCCTTTTATCGCAGCGTCTTTTGATTTATTTATATATTGCGTAACATTGACCAAAACGATCGCTGCCAACACGGCGATGATGGCTATAACGACGATCAACTCTATTATGGTGAACCCTTCTCTTTTTTGCATACGTCTCTATTATTAATAATAATTATTCTATTATAACACTTTTTAATTCTTCTTGTTTTTCATCCAACAATTCTTTTGTATCAGCTTCAATTGTGAGGCGCAACAATGGCTCGGTATTTGATGGGCGCAAATTAAACCACCAATCTTTGTACGTAACAGTTACACCGTCTAAAAAGTCCTGCTCGCCATCTGAATATTTTTGTTTTATTTCTTCTATAACCGCTGTTTTATCTGAAACCTGAAAATTAAACTCAGACGATTTTGCATAAGGAGATAGATCCTTCACAATTTCTGAAACCGCCCCCTGGTCTTTAGAAAATATTACCAACAAGGTTAAAAGTGCAATCATTCCGGAATCCATATAAAAATTATCTCTAAAACAATAGTGTCCGGACAGTTCTCCGCCCATAATTCCATTATTTTGCATTAAACCCTCTCTAACGTTCACAAATCCAACTTTTGTCCTTATTGGCTTTCCGCCCCATTTTTTTATAAACTCCTGGGTGGCTTTTGAGCAAATTGCGTTGTAAGCTATTGCCATGCCTTGATTTTTCTCTAAAAAATACTTTGCTAAGAGCAATAAAACAACATCTGCCCGGACCATTTCACCTTCTTCATCTATCAGGAAAATTCTATCTGCGTCGGCGTCAAATATTAAACCAAAATCTGCTTTTTCTGTTTTTACCATCTGTTTAATCTTATCAGCAGAACCCTCGATTAATGGATTTGGGCTATGGTTCGGGAAGTTGCCATCCGGATCAAAATTTAAAGGAACGATTTCAACTGGTAATTTATCCTGCATTCTCGAAATCGCATTTCCCGCAACGCCATTTGAGGCATCAATAACAACCTTTAAGGGCGTGATCTCGCTTAAATCAACAAAAGATAAAATATTTTTAATAAAATCATTCCAAATATCTTTTTTAGGAACATCTATATCTGCACCACTGTCTGATGTAGAGATATCGGAATCTGCGATAGACGCCAACTCCGTGCCTCTTACCATTTCAAGGTTGTGGCCAATTTTTCGGATCATTTTAAATCCATTGTATTCTTTTGGATTATGACTGGCGGTTATCATAACTGCAGTATCAAAATCATAGCTTCCTAAAGCAAAATACACGCATTCTGTGGGCACCTGCCCAATGTCGGTCACTTGTGCCCCTCCGGCAAAAACACCCCTTGCAAGGGCCTTAAATAGCGCTGGAGACGAAATACGAGCATCTTGTCCGATAACAACCCTCTTGGCGCCCGTATGTCTAACGAGTGCTGCGCCTATGACAAAGGCCGTATTTTCGTTTAACTCCGAAGAATATATTCCCCTTATGTCGTATGACTTAAATATAGATTTATTAATTTCCATGTTAAATAAATTATCCCACTAAAACCTTGAACTTTCAAGGACTTTCTGCTATAATATCGATATAATAAAATTAGTCAAATATGAAATTCCGTGCCCAGAGCAAGCGCCCTGGGTCCCCCGCAGGCCCGCGACAGCTGACCCGCCGAGGACTTCATATTTAAAATATTAATGAAAACGTACGAACTCGTGTATGTTGTCTCTTCGGAGATAACGTTAGAAGAGGCGGAAGCCAAAGCAAAAGAGCTTGAATCTGCCATCCAAAAAGAAGAGGGAACGATTCTCAAACATTCGAACCCTGTCGCCAAAATGCTCTCTTATCCTATAAAAGGACTTTCTTCCGGTTTTTTTGGTGCGATAGAATTCCAATTAGAACCTGAAAAAATAGCTGTGTTGAAAGAAATTTTTGAAAAAGATGGAAAAATTCTCCGCCATATGCTTATAATAAAGAAAGCAGCCGAGTTGAAGAAAGAAAGACGAACCAGGGGAGCATCTAAAACAAAACCCGTTGCGGAATTTGGAATTGAACAAAAGACGGTTGTTAAAGAAAAAGATATTATAACTTCCACCTCCGATGAGGTTCCCGGATTAGCTCCGGCAGACAAATCGGAGAATAAGGGAAAGGTCGAATTAAAAGATATCGAACAAAAATTAGAAGAGCTTTTAGGTCAATAACGCGATACTAATATACTAATCTCATACCAATTATACTAATAATTAATCCGTCATTCGTATCATTGGAATGCGGATTAGTATCATTGGTATCTCATTTATGAATCTAAATAAAGCATTCGTTTTAGGAAACGTTACAAGAGATCCCGAAGTGAGGTCTCTGCCTTCCGGTCAGCAAGTAACCAGTTTTAGCATAGCTACAAATAGATTCTACACTTCAAGTGCCGGAGAAAAAAAACAAGAAGCGGAATTTCATAACATTGTTTGTTTTGGAAAATTAGCCGATATTTCTTCGAGATACCTAAATAAAGGTTCTTTGGTTTTAATCGAGGGAAGAATAAAAACAAGAAACTGGACAAATGCCCAAGGCGTCAAACAATATAAAACAGAGATAATTGCCGAAACAATGCAATTGGGACCAAGGAGCGCAGGAGCATCATCGGGCGGTTCAAGTTATAGTAAACCATCTTCTATGGCTTCTGAACCCCAGGGAACAACACCGAGACAAGAAGAGATCCCAATAATTGAAGAAAACTACACTCCTCCGGCCGATAGTACCCCCGAAGAAGAAAAGACGGTTTCACTTGAAGACAACGCCGCTGATGAAATCGATGTAAAAGATATTCCCTTTTAATAATTTTAAATTTACAATTTACAATTTGAAATCAATTTGAATTTATTTAATTTGAAATGATTAAAACCCTTCGCGTTTTCAAATTTAGTCATTAAAAATTTATTATTGAATTCAAATTTCAAATTTCAAATTAAAAATTTACAACGATGTGTTATTTTTGCCAAAAAAATATCGATAATGTGGACTTCAAAGACATAGAATTATTGTCCAAATTTGTTTCCGGATTTTATAAGATAAAACCCAGAAAAAAAACAAACCTCTGCTCGTACCACCAAAAAAAGACCGCTGTTGCGATCAAGCGCGCAAGACAAATGGGGCTAATAGCTTACACTCCTAAGTAATACATTAAAAAACAGCCTCTCGGCTGTTTTTTAATGTATTACTCTTTATTCTTTCACCTTCATCGCCTCCTCTTTTATTTTAGCCATCGCCTCCGGGTGTTCCTTTAAATATGCCTTTGCAGCCTCGGTGCCTTGGCCTATTTTTTCTCCTTCAAGAGTAAAATAACTGCCGGATTGTTTTATAACTCCGGTGGTTAAACCTGCCCTTAGCGCATCCCCTGATTTTGAAATTCCTTCGTTGTAATAAATATCGAATTCAGCTGTTTTAAAGGGTGCTGCAACTTTGTTTTTTACAATCTTTGCTTTTACGCGGTTTCCAATAATTTCATCTCCGGATTTTATCTGGGCGGTTCTAGCTAGGTTAACCCTTACAGAAGCATAAAATTTTAAAGCCAATCCCCCGGGCGTTGTTTCGGGATTTCCAAAAACCATACCAATTTTCATTCTTGTCTGGTTTAAAAATATAACCATGGTGTTTGACTTTGCCATGATCGCTGAAAGCTTTCTGCACGCCTGAGACATTAACCTTGCCTGCAAACCCATGTGCTGGTCTCCAATTTCTCCCTCGATTTCTCTTTGTGGAGTTAAAGCGGCGACAGAATCTACAACTATAACGTCAACCGTTCCTGTTTTTAC